>Ga0255344_1000080_pt1 | contig 152972 bp, 137 predicted proteins | sample wastewater_treat_5_FD_192414 | JGI IMG/M metagenome (GOLD analysis project Ga0255344, IMG submission 192414) | Wastewater microbial communities from Lulu Island WWTP, Vancouver, Canada - plant18 | ecosystem: Engineered > WWTP > Wastewater > Unclassified | place: Canada: Vancouver, British...
AATAGCTTGAAATATCATTATGAATATTAGCAAAAATTTTCATGATAATTTTATAAGAATCCTAACGAAAAGAAATGTTATCGGCACTACTCCGTAACATTTTTTTCTTTAAAATTCCTTATTTAAATTATACTAAAAAAGACGAGAAAAACAAAATAAATAAAATTTATAGCGCAGTAAAAATAAAATAAAAAAAGTTGGCGTTTAAAGGCCAACTTTTTTGTAATCGGAAATAATTTTTTAAGGCGGAACGGACGGGACTCGAACCCGCGACCTCCTGCGTGACAGGCAGGCGTTCTAACCAACTGAACTACCGCTCCTTTTTTTAAAAAATGGCTGTTAATATTTCAAGCCACAAAAAAATAATAGCAAAAAGATAATTATTTGTCAAAAAACAAAAAAGTAAAAAACACTTGCAAAAATAGGGGTTATGAGTTATAGTGTAGTGTGAACCAGAGGTGTTCAGTTTTTTTAATTATGCGAAGCGAAAAGAAAAAGACTATATGAAAAAAAATCAAACAATTAGCAGCGATACTTTAAATAAAATCAAAGAGGTGCTTTTGGCTGAGAAAAAAAGAGTATTAGCTGATTTAAAAAATATTTCTAAAAAAGATATCCGCGAATCCGATAATCGAGCGGCTAAGTTTCCTGAATATGGTGACAAGCCTGATGAGAACGCTCAAGAAATTAATGATTTTTCCACTACGGTAGTAACTCAAAAAGTCTTAGAAAAAAGCTTAGAAGATATTGAAAAGACATTTGCCAGAATAGAAAAAGGAACCTATGGTATCTGCAAATATTGTCATAAGCCAATTAGTGAGAAACGTTTAATGGCCAGACCAACGGCGGGTTCTTGTATAACCTGTAAAACTGAATTACAGGAAAATGAATAAATTTTTTTCCAAAAAACAGTTTATAAGTATAGCTATTATTTTTGTAATAGCTATATTTTTTTTAATTGATCGCTATTTAAAATTTATTGCTTTAACTAAATATCAAACTAACAGTCGCCCCTTGTTAGGTGATTGGGTGTCTTTTTCTTTTGCTAAAAATTATTTTATTTCTTTTTCAATTCCTTTGCCGGCTAATTTAATTATTGCTTTTTCTTTTCTGGCACTAGCCGCTATTATCCTAATCATTGTTTCAATAATCAAAAAAAATAAACGCCTTGTTTCAGTCATTGTTTGGTTGATGCTCATATTTATGGGGGCAGTTAGCAATTTAATTGATCGTCTTAATTTTGGCTATGTAATTGATTATTTGAAAATATTTAAATTTTCTATTCTCAATTTAGCCGATCTAATGATTAGCCTGGGAACTTTATTAACTATTATTACTTTTTATAAACATTCTTCTGCTATTGAAAAAAGTAGAAAATAGAATGTTTATTAATATTAGCTAAAAAATTAAAAAATGTATTTTAAATACATTATTTAGTATTGACATTTTTTGTTTTTAAGGTTATAAATAAGATTATAAATAAAAAAGCACATTTCAAAAATAATAATCAAAAAAGTAAAAAAAAGAAAGAAAAAATGGATGAAAAAAGAATTAAAGAAGAAGCTACAAAAGAAGTAGCTGCTGAAAAGGTAGTTGTTAAAGAGGTTAAGGCAGCCGAAGTATTGTCTGAAAATGGAAGTAATCTTTCTAGCGTCCAGCTTGAAAGTAAGCGCAAATTTACTGATGCCCAATTTGAACGAATGATTGCAGAAACTTTAAGAAAACACCCTCTTGATAGTAATTATGCCGCCAGGTGTTATTGCCGTCGTTGTAATACGTCTTGGGAAATGACAAAAAAAGGAGTGAAAGTTTTAAAAGATCAAAGTTCAACAGGTGAAATTAAAATTCCGGAAGGAATGGCAGAGCAAGATTTAGAAGATTTGAGCAAATTATTTTTTATTATTGAACCCTGCTTCGTTTGTCAGGAAAGAGAAGAAAAAATTCGATCAGAAGCCAGGTTAAAAACATCGGTTAGTTTGTTTAATAATAAACGCCGAACAAAGTTCTAAAGTTCATTTCAAAAATTAAATTTGGCAATTCGCGCAATTTGTTAGCCTAACCAGTAAGAATTTTAAATGGGGGATAGTTTTAAACTAGCCCCTTTTTATTTTTAATTTTTTCTTTGCTTTTTTGCCCAAACTCTTTTTATTTTTTGTTCAGTTAAAACTTGTTAGAATAGATAGAATTTTATGATGAACAATTTTATGATGAACAAAAAAATTTTTCGCAAAATTGTTTCGTTATTGAATAAAATTATTTGGTCCGGAGTTTTGCTGATGATTCTATTAGTTATTTTTCCTTTGATTATTGAGCAGTTTGCTATTCAAAAAAATAAAAAAGAAAAATTGTTTGTCTCTTTTTTTGATGTTGGGCAAGGGGATGCTAGTTTTATTAGATCATCCAAGGGAAAAATAATTTTAATTGATGGCGGACCTGATAATTTAATACTATATCGTCTTGGCGAACAAATGGCTTTTTATGAACGAAAAATTGAAGCGATTATCATTAGTCATTGGCATGATGATCATATTATAGGCTTGCTTGAAGTTCTCAGACGTTATCAAGTCAGATATTTAATTTTGGCTGCCAATTTAGAAAACTCCTTATTTACGCCATTACTTTTTGAAGAAGCTGCTAAAAACAAAACAAAGGTTATTAGTATTTCCTCTTCCTTAAAATTAAATTTAAATAATCAATGTGAATTATTTTTTTTAAATCCCTTGAGTCTTGAGGTTAAAGAAAATAGTAATAATTCTTTATTAACGAAATTAAATTGTTTAAATTTTCGGGTTTTATTTTCCGGCGATAATGAGAAAGAAGTGGAGAACGCTCTTTTGCAATCCTCGTTTGATTTGAGCGCTGATATTTTCAAAGCTTCTCATCATGGCTCAAAAACTTCCAATCAAGAAGAGTTTTTAAAGGCTGTAAATCCAAAAATAATGGTAATTTCAGTTGGAATTAATAATCGTTTTAATCATCCGGCTCCTGAGACTCTAAAAATAGCCGAAAAGCTAAAAATAGAGGTTTTTCGCACTGATGAGTCGGGAAACCTAGTTTTTTCCGCTAATATTAACTAGCTATTGACAAAATTATTTAAGTATGATAAAGTAAGAGGTCAAAATATATTATTTTGAAATTAAAGTACTTTTAAAAAAAGAATATAAACCGATAAATATTAAACTGAAAAAACATTTTTAAATCATGAAGAAAGTCATTATTTTTTTGTTTTTCCTTTTGCCGATAAGCGTTTTTGCGCAAAAGCAAATGGTCGGAGTTGGTAATAATACTAACTCAGTAATCCAGGTTGACGGCGTAGACATTGCTTCACGCGTGCTTAAAAACGTCAATCTTACTGTTAAAGACGGTGTTGCTTACTTTGCGGTTAAATATTATGATCGCAATCGAATTTTGGTCGGTCCGATTGAACTGACACGACCGGTAGTAAATGGCCGAGTTCGCATTGATAATTTTGAACCAACCTCAGTTAGGCCAGAAAATGGTCGTCGAACCGCCAAAACAGTTAGAGAAAAAGAGCAAGAAGAATCAGTTGTCACTCAGCCTTTGATGCCAACATTCCAGGTTGAAGCGCCCCGAGATTGGTGGGCACAAGTTAGTGTTAGACCTCAAAACAAATTAGAGGGTTATACCATTTTTGTACCAACCGATCCGTTTAAGGGTCTGGCCTTGAAACCTGATCAGGAATCAGAAAGATCAATTGTTCTGAGAACAGGTGAAATTATTTTTCCAGTCTTTTTAGTCGCAGAAGATGAAACAAGTACCCAAACCGGCGTCAAGTATTCCTGGGCCATCGTCAATAAAATTGTAACTGAGGGGCAAGAAAATTTTTTGATTACTCCTCAAGATGTGATGGAAGCTAACACCGGTCGTATTGTCCGTAAGAGAATGGTCTCCAGATTAAATTTTGACTTTATAATTTCTGAAGGAGCCTCAAAGGGAGTGGTTGTTTCTCCACAAAGACCGCAAAGAATGGAGTTTTATGTGGGTTGGAATATCATCCCCATTCAATTTAAAGATTCACGTGGCTTACCTACTCAGGCAATCCTGATTATTCTCGTGAATGACACTCCAGGAAATGTGTTTGCCAGAGGAAAATCGTCTTCTGATAACATTTCAGTTTCTCGGGACAATATTGTGATTACTAACAATTTTCGTTAGCTTTTTGTTTCTCTTGTTCTTTCTTTTTTTTGTGAGGCTCGTAACTTTTTACGAGCCTTTTTTATTTGTTAATTTAAACGATTATTAGCTTATATTTCAAGCTTTATTCCATTTTTTTTGGTTTGACCAGTGACTTTTGTTCTGTTATAATAGCTCTAGGGTAAATAAGCCCGTTTTTATTGTTTTACATTTATGATTATTACTTGGCAAGGGCATTCTTGCTTTAAAATTCAAGACAAAATCGGACCAGATGGCGTAACTGTCATTACTGATCCGTTTAGCAAAGAAGTTGGTTTAAAAGTACCTAATTGTGAAGCGGATATTGTCACTATTTCGCATGATCATTATGATCATAATAATTCAGCTGCGCTTCGTGGTCAGCCATTAATTATTAATTGCGCTGGTGAATATGATTACAAAGGAATTTTAGTAGAAGGTATTGATTCTTTTCATGATGATAAAGAAGGTAAGGAACGTGGTTTAAATGTTATTTATCGTTTTGAAGTAGAAGATATTTCAATTGTTCACTTGGGTGATTTAGGCAGTCCACTTGATAACGGTCAGTTGGAAAAATTGGCCGGCACTGATATTTTACTTATTCCGGTGGGTGGTAAATATACTTTAGACGCTAAAAAAGCGGTTGAAGTTATTTCACAAATTGAACCGCGGATTGTTATTCCAATGCACTATAAAATAAAAGATTTGAAGATTGATATTGATCCGGTTGATAAGTTTATAAAAGAAATTGGCGTTGAACCAACTTACGAAGAAAAATTAAAAATTTCCAAAAAAGATCTTCCGCAAGAAGATATGGAATTAGTAATATTAAGTATTTAATTTAAAAAGAAAATTCTATGCATTTAAAGAGAGAAAGAACTTTGGTTATTCTAAAACCAGATTCAGTTCAACGTGGCCTAATTGGCGAAATTATTAAAAAAATAGAAAGCACGGGTTTAAAGTTAGTGGCTCTAAAAATGATTATGGCCGAAGAAAAAGAATGTTGGGCACACTATAATAAAGATGAGGCTTGGTTTTTAAGCAAGGGCGAAAGAGTTGTTGAAAATAGAAAAGCGGCTGGCTTAAAAATAGAAAAAGAAGCGATTGAGTATGGACGCGATATTATTGAAGCTCTAGTTAAATTTATGACTTGCGGACCAATTGTAGCCATGGTTTGGGAGGGTAATCAAGCCATTGGAATTGTTAAAAAATTAGTGGGTTCAACCGAACCGCTTGCTTCCGATGGTGGCACAATTCGAGGTGATTACACAATTGATTCTTATGAATTATCTAATTTTGATGGTCGTGCTGTTCGCAATTTAGTTCATTGCTCCGATGAAAAAACCGAAGCAGAACGAGAGATTAGTATTTGGTTTACTGAAGAGGAAATTTTAAAATATCGTCTGGTGACCGAACAAATTTTATACGATGTAAACTTAGACGGCATTAAAGAATAAAATTTTTGTATATTTTTATAAAATTTTAAATTTATGGCCAAAAAAAGCTCAGTTGAGGCATCTAAAAAAAATGCCCATGAAAAAAATGAGCTTCTTCAGCAAGAAAGAAAAAAGAATTTATTATTAAGATTTTTAGTTATCATTTTAACGCTGGTAATTTTTTCAGCTTGGATTTTTACTTTAAAAAATTCTTGGCAAATTAAAAAAAATAATCAGCCAGCTAGCCCGATTGTAAATACAATTAAACAAAATGTTGACGGAGCAATTGAAGAAATTTCTCAAAGAGTTCAAAAACTTGAAGAAGAACAACTTTTAGAACAAGGCGCTCAAGATTTGATTAATGATTTTAAAAAAGAGTTTGGTGATGAGCTTGGTGATGAGCTTGATGCTGAGACTAATTTTTCTGAACCAAATTTTTCTAATTCTCAAGAACCAAATAATAATCAAGAATCAAATGATGGCCGAGAACCAAATGATGGATCTGTTATTCCAAGGCCGTCGCCAGTCATTCCAATGGAAAATGGTTGTCCGGCTTGGATAAATTGTATGCCTACTTTTGATGGCCCAGCGCCAGATTGTGTTATTCCGCCGGGTTGTGAAGATTATACGCAATTAGTTTATTAGTTTTAAATATATATGCCCAAAAAACCTAACAAGAAGCAAAAAGATGAAAAAACAAAAAAAGCTGGAAAGGACAAAAAAGCTGAAAAGGTAAAAAAAGTAAAAAAAGAACCAAAAGAGAAAGAGCCAAAAGAGAAAGAAATTCAAACAGAGGCGAGCGCTCCTGAGCTTTCCTCAACCAGAAAAAAAACGGCTTATGGTTTAGTGGAAGACCAACCGATTATTGAAGAGATGAGTAAGTCTTATTTAGACTACGCCATGAGCGTTATTGTTTCGCGCGCTCTGCCCGATGTTCGGGACGGTTTAAAACCCGTTCATCGTCGTATTTTATATGCGATGTGGAGCATTGGCTTAAAAGCAAATTCTAAATTTAGAAAATCAGCTACAGTGGTTGGTGAAGTATTAGGTAAATATCATCCTCATGGTGATTCAGCAGTTTATGAATCAATGGTCAGAATGGCTCAAGATTTTTCCATGCGCTATCCATTAGTTCGTGGTCAAGGAAACTTTGGTTCCATGGATGGTGATAATGCAGCGGCGATGCGTTATACTGAAGCGAAACTAGCGGCTGTTTCTGAAGAAATGTTACTTGATATAGAAAAGAATACGGTTGATTTTGCCCCCAATTTTGATGGTAGTCATAAGGAGCCGCGCGTTTTACCCGCCAAACTGCCTAACCTATTGCTTAATGGCACGATGGGAATTGCAGTGGGTATGGCGACCAATATTCCTCCGCATAATTTAAGAGAATTATCAGCTGCGATTGAACATTTAATTGATAATCCCGAAGCCAGCGTTGATGATTTAATTCAATTTGTTAAAGGACCAGACTTTCCTACCGGTGGCATAATTTATAATAAAAAAGATATTTTAGCGGCTTATGCGACCGGCAAAGGCGGAGTGGTTTTACGTGGTCGAGCCGAGATTAAAGAAGATAAGGGTGGTGGATTTAGAATTGTAGTTTCAGAAATTCCTTATCAAGTGAATAAGGCGGATTTAGTTGAGAAGATTGCTGATTTAGTTAAAAATAAAAAAATTGATGGTATTCGCGGTTTACGTGATGAGTCGGATAAAGAGGGTGTGCGGATTGTCATTGAACTTAAAAAAGATTCTTATCCTAAAAAAGTTCTAAACGCTTTATATAAACACACTTCATTACAAACCACTTTCCATTTCAACATGTTAGCTTTGGTTGATGGTATTCAACCAAAAGTTTTAACTTTAAAAATGATTTTGGAAGAATATATAAAGCATCGTGAAGAAGTGGTTCGTCGTCGTACACAATTTGAATTAGATAAAGCAAAGGACAGAGCCCATATTTTGGAAGGTTTAATGATTGCTTTAAAAAATATTGATGCGGTCATTAAAACCATTAAAGCTTCCAAAGATAAAGAAGTGGCCAGGGTTAATTTGATGAAAAAATTCAAATTATCTGAACGTCAAGCTGTGGCTATTCTAGAAATGCGTCTTCAAAGTCTTGCTAATCTGGAACAATTAAAAATTGAACAAGAATTAAAAGAGAAACAAAAATTAATTAAAGAATTAGAGGGTATTTTAAAGTCAGTTGCCAAAATTAGAGGAATTGTCAAAACTGAATTAAAAGAATTAGCGGAAAAATATGGTGATGAACGAAAGACAACAGTGGTGGCGGGTGCAGTAGGCGAATTAAGCATGGAAGATTTAGTGCCCAATGAGGAAACAGTAGTGATGATGACTCGTGATGGTTATATAAAACGTCTTGAGCCGAATACTTTTAAAGTTCAAGCGCGCGGTGGCAAAGGTGTAATGGGTTTAACGACCAAGGAAGAAGATACAGTTCAATTTATGTTTACCAGTTTGACTCATAATGACATTCTTTTCTTCACAACCAAGGGTCGAGCCTTTCAATTGAAAGTTTATGAAATTCCTCAAGCTTCGCGTATTGCCAAGGGCACACCGGTGGTCAATTTTTTGCAACTTTTAAGTGGCGAGCAAATTGCCTCAGTCCTACCTCTAGATAAAACGATTTTTAGTAAATATTTATTTTTTGCTACTGAAAAGGGCTTAGTTAAAAAAGTTGATTTAGAAGCGTTTAAAAATTTAAGACGTAGCGGCTTAATTGCTATTAAAATTAAAGACGATGATAAATTAAGTTGGGTTAAACCAACCTCAGGCAGTGATCAAATTCAACTCGTAACTGCTCAAGGTCAAGCAATTCGCTTTAAAGAAACTGATGTTCGTAATATGGGTCGGGGAGCGGCTGGAGTAATTGGTATTCGTTTACATAAAAACGATACCGTTATTGGCATGGGAGTCGCTAAGACCGATAAAGAGCGAAAACGCAATTATCAAATTCTCACGATTATGGCGAATGGTTTTGGCAAGCGCACCGATTTTAATGCCTATAAAGTTCAGGGTCGGGGCGGCAGCGGAATTAAAACAGCCAAAGTGACTGATAAAACCGGGAAAATAACCAATGCTTTCTTAGTCAACGCGGACAGTATGGCGGATAAGGATTTAATTGTTATTTCTGAAAAAGGACAAGTAATTCGCACTCCCTTTAAATCAATCAGTGTTTTAGGTAGAGATACTCAAGGTGTGCGCGTGATGCGCTTTAAGGAGGAAAAAGATAAAGTGGCCGGTGTGACTTGGGTTTAAGCGCGATTGAGAATTTTAAAAGCGTAATTTGGATTTTAAATTAAAAAATTTAATTGGAAAAATATGAAAAAGTATTTGCAAGAATTTCGCGCCTTTGCTGTTAAGGGCAATGTAGTTGATTTAGCGGTGGCAGTAATTATTGGTGGTGCCTTTGGTAAAATTGTTTCTTCTTTAGTGGCTGATGTAGTAATGCCGGTAATTGGGGCAATTTTTGGTGGGGTTAATTTTACTTCTTGGAAATGGATTTTAAAAGCAGAAGTTTTAGATGCTGAAGGAGCGGTGGCTAAACAAGCCGTTACTTTAAATATTGGTAATTTTGTTCAAAATATTTTTGATTTTCTCGTCATTGCTTTTGCCATTTTCATGATGGTCAAAGTTATTGCTAATGTTAAAAATAAGTTAGTCAAAGAGAAAGAAAAAGAAGAAGCAGTTGTTGAACAAACGACCGACCAAAAACTATTAACTGAGATTAGAGATATTTTAAAGAATCGTCAGGATCGTTCTTAAAATCAAAGAATCGTTCTTAAAATTTTTCTGGCTGTTTTTTGAAATTTATAATTTAATTGAGTCCAAAAAATAAATGAGTACGGGTCTTATTTTATGAAGCATTATCTAATCTTATGAACACCAGTCTAATCTTACTATTTCTTTTCTTAATTTTTGTCGCTCTCGGCGCCGTGTTTTTTATTTTATTTAAAAAAGGCATGGGTGGCGCTACGGAGGAAAAAATGGGCGCTTTGATGGAGCGCTTAGCTCAACTTGGTCAGCAAAATAATGAACTGCGTCAAGAATTAGATAGAAAATTATCAGAAACACATCGCACTAATCAAGAGCAATTTGGACAAACAACCAAGATAGTACAAAATATTACTAATCAATCAGCGCGTTTGATTGCTGATGTGACAGAAAAGTTAACTAAATTAGATGAGACCAATAAGCAAGTGATTAATTTTTCTGGACAACTACAAAATTTACAAGATATTTTAAAAAATCCAAAACAGCGTGGCGTTTTAGGCGAATATTTTTTAGAAGAAACTTTAAAAAATGTTTTGCCACCCAACTCTTACGCCATGCAATATAGCTTGGGTTTAAATGAGAAAACTAATAAAGAGTTAATTGTTGATGCGGTTGTTTTTGTTAAAGACAAAGTAATTCCCGTGGATGCTAAATTTTCTTTGGAAAACTATGAAAGAATTTTAGCTACCACTGATCCTGAACAGCGAGAAAAATTAGAACAAGTATTTAAACAAGATTTAAAAAATCGCATTGATGAAACTGCCAAGTATGTTTTGCCGGAAAAAGGAACCATGGATTTTGCTTTTATGTTTATTCCTTCAGAAGCCATTTATTACGATTTATTAGTTAATAAAGTGGGAGCGGTCAAAGTTAATACACGTGATTTAATTGAATATGCTTTTCGTGATAAAAAAGTAATTATTGTTTCGCCCACTTCTTTCTTGGCTTATTTACAAACAGTTTTACAGGGTTTAAAAGCCATGCAAATTGAAGAGAAAACCAAGGAAATAAAAATTAATATTGAAAAATTAGGCAAGCATTTATTGAGCTATGATGATTTCATGAAAAAATTAGGTAATAGCATGTCAACGACTGTTAATCATTATAATAATGCTTATACTGAATTTAAAAAAATAGATAAAGATATAACTAAAATAACCGGTCTTGAGGGCAAGGTGGAAACATTAAAAATTGAGAAACCTAAACATGGATCATAATCTTGAAACAAGCGAAAATAATCTTGAGAGAATCGTTTTAAATCCGATAATTTTTCTTGATTTATTTGATTATCCGGTAACCGCTTTTGAAGTTTGGCATTATTTGAATAAAAAACAAATTTTTACCGATGTGATTGATGTTTTAGATAGATTGGTGCAAAAAAATATTTTAAGTACAAAAAACGGTTTTTATTTTTTAGTTGGTCGAGAAGCAATAATTGATACTCGTTTGCGACGCTATAATTATACTTGTGCTAAAATAAAAAAAGCGCGACTTTTTAGCAAATTATTTTCTTTTTTTCCTTTCATTAAATCAATTGCGGTCGCTAATTCAATTGGCGCCTATAATTTAAGGCAAGGTAGTGATATTGATTTTTTTATCATTAGCTCGGTTAACCGCATTTGGCTTAGTCGTTTTATTTCCGCTGGTTTAGCGAAGATTTTAGGCTTAAGACCTACTCGGAAAACTAAAAAAGATAAGATTTGTTTAAGTTTTTATATCACCGAAGCAAATTTTGATTTAAAAAAATTAGAATTAAGTGATGGTGATCCTTATTTTTATTATTGGCTAAGAGGGCTAAGACCTATTTATGACAAGGATAATACTTGGCAGAAATTTAAAGCCGCTAATCGTTTACTGCTTGAAAATAATTCCAATAAATTAGATAATTTAAAACAGGAAGAGTATTTGATCATAAATAAGAAACCAAAGTGTAATGTCTTTTGTAGATTTTTAGAAAACATTACTAAGCAAATTCAGTTAAAAATAATGGCGCCACCTTTGCGCTTAGCCATGAATAATTCAGAGGGAGTAGTAATTTCCGATCAAATTTTAAAACTTTATTTAATTGATAATCGTCGTCAGTTTGCCCAAAAGTTTAACTCAAAAATAAATGAGATTTTTGCAAAAAATAATTGAGTCCCTACTTTTATTGTTTGTTTTTTTATTACCTTGGCAAGCCAAGTTAATTTTACGTCCTGAAATTAATAATTTTAATGAAATAAGTTTGTATTTAAGCCATTTAGTTCTTTTATTGGCTTTAATTTTCTTTTTCATTTATCAACTCAAAAAAAAGAGCTATCTCTATCGGACGCCGATTATTTGGTACTTTTTAGGCGGTTTAGAAATTTCAATTCTTATTTCTTTTTTTGTCGCGCCCGATAAAATTTTAGCAGCCTATCATTATTTTTTAATGTTGGGCGGTCTAGGATTATTTTATTTAGTTAGAGAAGGTATTAATCGAGGCGCCTATGAAGAAAGTTGTCTAAATAGAATTAGAATAATTTACACTTTTTTAATTAGCATTTTTTTTCAATCAGTTTTAGGAATTTATCAGTTTTTAAGTCAAAAATCTTTGGTTTCCAAATTTTTAGGTTTAGCTAATCATGATCCACAGGTATTAGGTACTTCTGTAATTGAAACAGCCAGCGGTCGTTGGTTGAGAGCTTATGGCGGTTTAGACCATCCTAATATTTTAGGTGGTGTTTTAGTCATCGCTCTTTTGCTTTCCGCCTTTTTATTAGCCCGAAAAAGAATTATCAATTCACAAATCCAAATGGGCGGTGTGCTTCTTTTGTTTTGCAGCTATTTCTTTTCCTTGGCCGCTTTATTTTTTACTTTTTCCAGAACCGCTTGGTTGGCTTCAGTTATCGGTTTCGCGGTTTTGTTGCTTTCAATTTTGAAAGAAGAAGACCATTGGGTTTTAAAACGTTTGCTGGGCATAATCTTTTTTTCCTTAATTCTTTTTTCTCTAGCCTTTTTGCCCTACAAAGAATTAATCATGACGCGCTTTAGAGCGGAAGCCAGATTAGAACAAATTTCTCTAGATGAACGATCTAGTTTTACTGCTGAGGCAATTGAAATTATTAAGGAAAAACCTTGGTTGGGAGTGGGAGTAGGAAATTATGTAAAACAAAAAGAAATGGTTAAAACTGATGCTACTCCTTATGAGCAGCCGGTTCATAATGCCTTTTTGTTAATTTTTGCAGAAAGCGGAATTTTTGCTTTCTTATCTTTAATTTTATTTTTAGTTTTTTTAACGAAAAATGGCCGACGACAAAATTTTTCTCTCGCGATTATTGTGGCCATAGTTGTCTTAATGTTGTTTGATCATTGGTTTATATCCTTGCCCTTTGGCATTTTGTTTTTCTTTTTGATTTTGGGAGTAATTTGATAATTTTTTTGTAGCCACAACAAATCTTTTTCTAAATCGTTTAAAGTATCATAAAAGTCAGATGAATATTTTGTCTGACTTTTTTTCAATTTTTGTTTGATTAAGCTGAGAATGGTGGCGATCGTGCCAAAATAATCATCTTGCTTAATGTGAAAACGAGTGCTATTCTCATCTTTCATTAACCAAGTTAAGGTTTTAAAATGATATTTTTTTCTCATATTTTTAAATAATGCTGAAAAATTTATTTTGACCAATGATAATATGATCTAATAGTTCAATATTTAATATTTGTCCGGCGGCTTTTAATTTTTTGGTTATTTTTAAATCAGCGGCGCTTGGTTTTAAGATATTGGAAGGATGGTTATGAGCAATAATGACGGCCGCGGCTGCATATTCAAAAGCCGGTCGAAAAACTTCACGCGGTTCAACTACGGTACTAGTGAGTGTGCCCAAAGAAATTATTTCGTCATGAATTAGTTGATAATGATTATTTAGATAAAGACCGCGCAGTTCTTCTCTTTGTTTGGTCCCCATATTTTTTAAATATTGGAAAGCTTGAGTTGAATTTCTAATAATTGGCGGGCAATTATTTTTTGTTTGATAGAATCGTCTTCCGAGTTCAAAGCAAGCGACTATTTGGCAGGCCTTTGTTAAAGGAATATTTAAATCTTTCGCTAATGAATTTGGATTTTTTTGATAAATTATTTCTTTTTCCCCATACTCTTTTAGTAATCGAGTTGACATTGTTAGAACATCCTCATTTTTCGTGCCGACATTTAAAATTAAAGCTAAGAGTTCTTGAGTTTTTAGATGATTAGGACCTAAAGCTAAAAGTTTTTCTCTAGGCCGATCTTCATTTTTTAGTTCCTTGATTTTATAACTGACAAATACCTCTTTTTTGTTTTTGGGAGACGTTTTTTGGCTTTTTTTATTGATAATATTCATAATTATTTAAGTAAGAAAACTTATTATAACTAGCTTTGAATTATAACAAATGTGTGCTAAATTTAAGATAAGCTAAATCTAATAAGCCAAATTTTTTTATGAATAAATACGAAAAGATAGTTTTGTCAAATAAAGCGCCGATTTTAACTGTTCCTCTGCTTGAGGCACAAACAATCACTGCTTTAATAATTTTTAAAACCGGCTCACGCTATGAAACTAAAGAAACTAATGGTCTCTCGCATTTTTTAGAGCACATGTTTTTTAAAGGCACTGTCTCTCGGCCAAGCACCTTGGCGATTGCTAGTGATTTAGATGCCTTGGGTTGTGAATTTAATGCTTTTACCGGCAAAGAATACACTGGTTATTGGATAAAATCCGCTAAAAATAAATTAAGTTCGGCTCTGGAAGTTTTAGGTGACATGTTATTAAATTCTAAATTTGATGCAGCCGAAATAGACAGAGAAAAAGGAGTTATTATTGAAGAACTTAATATGTATCAAGATAATCCGATGCTACATATTGAGGATGTTTTAGAAGCTTGCTTGTATGGCGATACGCCAGCGGGTTGGGAAACAGTTGGTACTAAAGAAAATATCCGTCGTTTTACTCGTCAGGATTTTTTAGATTATTTTAATAGTCAGTATGGAGCCAATAGCGCTTTTATGGTTTTGGCGGGTGGTGTTGCTCCCGATCATCTCGTTAAAGCCGGAGAAATAATGAATCAACTAAAAGATAATCAGTGGCGTGACCAAGAAAAAAATAAATACGAGCAAACAGAACCAAAACTATTAACGGCTTATAAAGATATAGATCAAGTTAATTTATCATTAGCGGTTAGAACTTTCCCCTTAAATCATCCCGAAGAATTTAAAGTTAAATTACTAGCGGTTATTTTAGGAGGCGCTATGAGCTCGCGTTTATTTATTAACTTACGCGAAAGAAATGGTTTAGCTTATTATGTTAAAACCAGCACGGAATTTCATTCTGATTCAGGATACTTAACCACCCAAGCCGGAGTACCGGTTGATAAAGTGGAATTATCCATTGAAATTATTAAAAGAGAATATGCCAAATTAAGAAATGAACTTATTCCTGAAGCAGAATTAACTAGAGCTAAGGATTTATTGCAGGGTCGTTTACTTTTACAAATGGAAGCGAGTGACAATTTAGCCAATTGGTACGCGCGGCAATTAGTACAAAGACCTAATATTATTACTCCCCAAGATTTTATTGAAAAAATAAAAGCGATTACTGCTCAAGATTTACAAGCAATAGCTCAGAAAATATTTGTGAACGAAGGTTTAAATTTAGCTTTGATTGGCAAGACTAATGAACAAGAATTATTACCTTTATTGAATTTTTAAGTTTTTAGACTTTGGTGAATTTAAAGTTTAAAAAATATGAAAAAAAAATCGTCGCTATTTCTAGGTATTTTTATTTTGTTAATTACTATCGCGACTATTTTATTTTTTAAAATTAATCAACCTAGCGAAAGCACCAGTTTGAGTTATCAAGATCAACAATTTTTTGCTAAAAGAGAAAAAATAAACACGGATAGATTTAAGTTTTTAAATAAAAATAATAGTGTTTTTAATGATTCCAATAATAATGATTTTGTCAGTGTTAGCCCCTTAATTGTTGATGAGGTTAATAATTTAGAAATGCCCAAACCGGCATCAATCCATTTTCTTTTTTTAGGCGATATAATGCTAGATCGTCATGTGGGCGAGCGCTTAGAGGGGAAAAATGTTTCTTTTCTCTTGTCTAACTTTAGTCCAGAAGAAGATTTTTGGCATAAATATGATTTTATTAGTGCGAATTTAGAAGGAGCCGTGACCAATGAAGGCGCTCATTACGCGCCGCATAATTCTTATGATTTTGCTTTTGCGCCCGAGCGCATTGCCGAGTTAAAAGATTTTAATTTTTCTTATTTTGCCCTAGCTAATAATCATTTTCGGGATCAAGGTGATAAGGGTGTTTTGGAAACAAGGGAAAATTTAAATCAATTAGGCTTTTATTTTAGCGGAGCAACTGACACTAAAATTGAACCGGAAAGTCGTTTGGATTTAAAAATAGGTGAACTAAAATTATCTTTGATTAGTTTATCAATGGTGCAAGATCATTTTTCTTTACCAGCCGCTCAAGAAATGATTAAGGAAGCTGACCGGGAAAATGATTTAGTGATTGTCAATATTCATTGGGGAGTTGAATATGATCATTTTTTTAATACCTACCAGAAAGAGCGAGGACGGGCTCTCGTTGATGCCGGCGCTGATTTAATTATTGGTCATCATCCTCACGTTGTTCAAGGAATGGAAATTTATAATGGCAAACCAATTTTTTATTCTTTAGGTAATTTTATTTTTGATCAATATTTTTCCGAAGCCACTCAAGAAGGTTTGGCCTTGGACATAGATTATCAAGCTGATGAATTAATCATTAATTTTTTACCGTATAAATCTAAACAATCAGCGCCAAAACTATTAGTTGATGAGGCAAAAGCCGCTTGGCTTAAAAAATATCTTACTTGGTCAAAACTAGAAACGGATTTAGCCGAACAAGTTAAGGCGGGCTATTTAAAATTAGATTTTTAAATTAATAAGTTATCAATCTGTATTGCCAATCTATATCGTAATTTAGATCGTGAATCTATAAAACAAGTAAATTTTATGTCTGATTTATTAACTAAGTTAAATAAAGAGCAAAAAGAGGCGGTGACGCATGATCAGGGACCGCTTTTGATTGTAGCAGGCGCAGGAACGGGAAAAACAACGATTTTAATTAATCGCTTGGCTTATTTAATTATTGAGAAAAAAAATAAAACTGATGAAGTTTTACTTTTAACTTTTACCGAGAAGGCGGCCGGTGAAATGGAAGAAAGAGCGGATAAGATTTTACCTTACGGTTATACTGATTTATGGATTAATACTTTTCATGGTTTTTGTGAACGAATTTTAAGAGACCAAGCACTGGAGATTGGCTTAAATGCCAGTTTTAAATTATTATCAGCTACCGAACAATGGATGGTAATGAAGAAAAATTTAAATCGTTTTAATTTTGACTATTATCGCCCCCTAGGAAATCCCACTAAATTTATTTCCGAGATTCTCAGTCATTTTTCTCGGTTAAAAGATGAAAATATTAGTGTGGCTGAATATCAAAAATATGTTGAAGAATTAGAGCTAAATCAAGACAACCGTCTTACCAGTAGCGCCCAAAAATCCAATTCCAAAAATATTAAGAAAACCAGTAAAATTAAAAAAATCGCTGCTTTAAGCGCAGCTGATGATGAGGGCGAAGAATTGGAAATTGCTCGGCTAAGAGAATTGGCTGATGCTTATCATGTTTATAATCAAATCCTTTTAGAAAACAATTATTTAGATTTTGGTGATTTGATTGTTTATACGATTAAACTTTTTAAAGAGCGGCCGAATATCTTGCATTATTATCGAGAGAAATTTAAATATATTATGGTTGATGAATTTCAGGATACTAATACGGCTCAATATGAGTTGGTGAAAGTGTTAGCGGCGCCTAAAAATAATCTAATTGTTGTTGGTGATGATGATCAAGCAATATATAAATTTCGTGGCGCGTCCATCGCTAATATAATGCAATTTAAAGAAGATTATCCATCGGCAAAAGAAATAGTCATTACTGATAATTATCGCTCTCGCCAAGAAATTCTAGATCGCGCTTACCAATTCATACAACACAATAACCCTAATCGTTTAGAAGAAAGATTACATATCAAAAAAGAATTAAAAGCCAAGGGAGAAATTAATAAAGTTAAAACCGGACGACCGGCCGTCAACTTTTTTAATTTAGCTACGGCAGAAGCCGAAGTAGCTTTTGTGGCAGGGAAGATAAAAGAAATATATGAGCGTGAAATGAAGCAAGGCGAGGAAATCAGTTGGTCTGATTTTGCTATTTTAGTAAGAGCAAATGATACGGCCGAAGCTTATGTCAAAGAATTAAATCGTCAAGAAATTCCTAATCAATTTATGTCTTGGCGAGGGCTTTATTATAAACCGATTATTTTAGATGTTTTGGCCTATTTTCGTTTGTTAGATAATTATCATGAATCAGCGGCTTTGTATCGAGTTTTAAGTTTGGAAGCATTTAAAGTTTCGCACACTGATTTGATTACTATCAATAAAATGGCTAATCGCAAAGTATGGTCTTTATTTGAAGCTTTAAAAAATATTGAACTAATCAAAGGGATTAGCGCCACTAGTTTGAAAAATATAAAAAAATTAATCGCCTTGATTGATAAACATTCTTTGTTGGCGGTTGATACTAAACCCACCAAGATTTTTTTACATTTTGCTTATGATTCCGGTTTGCTTGAAAGCTTGGACAGAGATCGTGATTTGGAAATTTTCTCTTATTTGAATCAACTATTTCAAAAAATTAAAAAAGTAGAAGAAAGCGCGCCTGATTTACGATTGAAAGACTTTTTGGAGATAATTAATTTAGAATTAGAGGCCGGGGAAACCGGGGCCTTAAAATTAGATTTTGTTGATTCAGAAACCGTCAAGATTATGACGGTTCATGGGGCCAAGGGTTTGGAATTTAAGTATGTATTTTTAGTTAATTTAGTTGATAAAAAATTTCCTACTATTGCCCGTGCAGAAAAAATAAAAATTCCAGAAAAATTATTACCCACACCAGTTGCTTCCAGTAAAGAAGCGCATTTGGAAGAAGAAAGACGCTTATTTTACGTTGCTCTAACCAGAGCCAAAAAAGAACTTTATCTAACCTGCGCTCGGGATTATGGTGGCGTTAGAGAAAAAAAACCTTCTCAGTTCATCGCGGAAATGGGACTTAACATTGAAGCTAATGATCCAAAAGAATTAGGACAAACCAATGAGTTTCTTAAAGAATTAAACAATTTAAATAAAGCGCAATCTGCCAAAGAAAAAGACAAGACTGATATTTTCTATCCTTTACCAGAAAAATTTTCCTTTTCACAGTTAGCTGCTTTTTCTACTTGCCCCTTGCAATATAAATTTGCTTTTGTGTTAAAAATTCCCGCCCCTAGTGATAAGGCTTCCCTTATTTTTGGTCGGGTTCTTCATAACACTCTTAATATTTTTCTAACACCGCTACTTAGTGAGAATAAAAAAATACAGGCTAGCTTGTTTAAGGAAGAGCAGAAACAAGATATTTCCGAAATTATCAATGAGCAGAGGCTGTTAAATTTATACAAAGAGTATTGGCAGGCGGATGGTTATAAAAGTAAAGAAGAAAGAGAAGAATATTATCAAAAAGGAATTAAAGCTTTAAAAAATTTTTTGGTTGCTTGGCAACAAAATCCGCCAACAGAAATTTTATTTTTAGAAAAGAATTTTTCTTTTAAGATTGATACGGATATTATTAGAGGAACAATTGATCGAGTAGATCGCTTGTCAGATGGAACTTTGGAAATTATTGATTATAAAACCGGCCAAGGAAAAGATAAATTAGAATTTAAGGATAAGCGTCAGTTAGTGCTTTATCAAATTTTCTTGGAAGATTTTTTACAAGAAAAAGTTAGCAAATTAACTTATTATTATTTAGAAGCGGGAGAAAAACTTTCTTTTGTCGCCAATGCCAAGGAAATAGAAAAAGTAAAAATCGGAATAAGAGAAGAGATTGCTGCCATTAAAGAGCGTAATTTTATTCCTAAACCATCCACGCTTTGTAAATTTTGCGATTTCAATCAAATTTGTGAGTTTAGAAAAAATTAATCAGGAGTAAAGTAAAATGTTTATTAATTAAATTAAAATATATGTCTGAGGAACGTTTGATTAGTCCAATTGAAAATCAGGAAGATGATAAGTTTGATTTGTCTTTACGACCCAAATTTTTTCGCGAGTATATTGGTCAAGAAAAAATTAAGGAAAATTTGGCTATCACCATTTCCGCGGCCCAAAAAAGAGCCGAACCGATTGAGCATGTTCTACTTTACGGAGCGCCCGGTCTGGGTAAAACCACTTTAGCTCATGTAATTGCCAATGAAACTGGGGCGAATATTCGTGTGACCTCTGGCCCGGCCATTGAAAAAAGTGGTGATTTAGCCGCCATATTAACTAATTTAGAACCAGGTGATATTTTATTTATTGATGAAATCCATCGTTTACCAAAAGCAGTTGAAGAAATTCTTTATCCAGCCATGGAAGATTTTGCTTTAGATATTATTATGGGTAAAGGACCTAGCGCTCGTACCTTACGTCTTGATTTACCTAAATTCACCATTGTTGGCGCAACGACCATGGCTAGTTTATTGTCCGCTCCTTTGCGTGATCGTTTCGGTCTCACCTATCATCTTAATTATTATGAAACTAATGATATTGAAAAAATTATTAATCGTAGCGCGGATATTTTAAAAGTAGAAATTCAAGACGAGGCTAAAAAAGAAATTGCTTTAAGAAGTCGCCGAACACCGCGTATTGCCAATCGTTTACTTAAAAGAGTGCGTGATTATTGTGAAGTAAAAGGTGATGGTACAATCAATTTAACTGATTGCCGTCAAGCCTTTAAAATTTTAGAAATTGATGATTTAGGTTTAGACTTTGTTGATCGTCGTATTTTAGAAACCATTGTTGATAAATTTAAAGGCGGACCGGTTGGTCTAAATACTTTAGCAGCAGCGACTGGCGAAGAAGCTGATACCATTGAGAATATTTATGAACCCTATTTAATGCAATTGGGATTTTTAGATCGTTCGCCCCGAGGTCGAGTAATTACTCATTTAGGTTTAAAGCATTTAGGGAAAGAAGTACCGGGTCAAGATAGTTTAATTTAAAAGTTGACTGTCGCTTAGCTTTAAAGTCGCTTAGCTTTAAATCCGGTTGGAGTCTATAAAATATATTCCATTATTTAGCTTATTTATTTTTAGGAGTGCCAAATGAAATTAAAAACTCACGATTTTTTTTATAATTTACCGAGTGAATTGATTGCTCAGCACGCCATTCGGCCTCGTGATAAGGCGCGGCTTTTGGTTTTGAATAGAAAAAATAAAGATATTAAACATCATATTTTTTGCGATATTATTGATTATTTAAATCCGGGTGATTTATTAATCCTTAATAATTCCAAAGTATTTCCGGCGCGCTTGCTGGGTAAAAAAGTTATGACCGGTGGTCAGGTTGAAGTTTTCTTACATCAACAAAAAGAAGCAGCTGTTTGGGAGTGCTTAATCGGTGGACGAGTTAAAATTGGGACTGAAATAATTTTTTCACCGAAACTTAAAGCCGTGGTAATCAAAAATAATGAAGATGGTACTTGGTTAGTTAAATTTAATTTAACAGCCAAAAAATTTTTTTCTGAAGTAAATCGTCTTGGCCGAGTGCCTCTTCCACCTTATATTAAGCGGATTAATAATTTGAAAACCGACAAACAAAATTACCAAACAGTTTTTGCGGATGATAAAAAACTTGGTTCTGTGGCTGCTCCAACAGCCGGCTTGCATTTTACAAAAAATCTTTTAAAAAAAATAGAAAAAAAAGGAGTAAAAATTAAATTTATCACTCTGCAGATTGGTTTAGGTACTTTTTCACCAGTTAAAACTAAAAATATCAGTGAACATAAAATGCATAGTGAGTTTTTAGAGATACCAAACAACACTATTAAAGAAATAATAAAAACCAAACAATCTGGAGGAAGAGTTATTGCGGTTGGTACAACCAGTTGTCGCGCTTTAGAAGCGATGGAAACAGATTATGCAATTTTAAAAAATAGTTTAATCAATTTAAATAATAAGAAAGAGCTTGGGGTCTCTAAAAAAAATGATAATATTGTCAAACAAAAGGGTTTAACTTTTTGGACAGATATTTTTATTTATCCGGGTTATAAATTCAAGGTGGTTGATGCCTTAATTACTAATTTTCATTTACCAGAATCAACTTTACTGATGTTAGTGAGCGCCTTTGCAGGCCGAGATTTGATTTTAAAAGCTTATCAAATTGCCATTTTTAAAAAGTATCGTTTTTTTAGTTATGGCGATGCGATGCTGATAAGTTAGTTCGTTGATGCTGATAAATTAGCTCGTTTTTGCAATTTGATTTTTTTCTAATTATTTGCTAAAATTCAATTTGATTATTTCAACTCAAGAATTATTTTTAAACAGGAAAAATGTCATTTCTAGGTAATTTTATGCGTAAATTTTTCTTATTTATTTGGGAAATAGTAAAAGTAGTGAGTATTTCATTAGTGATCATTTTGCCGGTTCGCTATTATTTGATTCAACCTTTTTATGTTAAGGGAGCATCTATGGAGCCAACTTTTCATGACCATGAATATTTAATAATTGATGAAATAAGTTATCGTTTTAATTCGCCTGAAAGAGGCCAAGTGGTTGTTTTTCGTTATCCCAGAAACCCGCAAGAATATTACATTAAAAGAATTATTGGACTTCCCGGTGAAGAGATTCAAATTAAAGATGGAAAAGTAACTATTTATAATGAACTTCATCCTGGAGGTATGATTTTAACCGAAGAATATTTATCAGAGGGTGTGGAAACATATAATGGCAGTGAGATAAAAGTTCCGATTGGTGAAAATGAATATTTTGTTTTAGGTGATAATCGTTTTGCTTCTAAAGATTCTCGTTCTTTCGGACCGGTTGATAAAGCTTTTATTACCGGTAAAGTTTTATTTCGTGGTTGGCCTTTAGATAAAATAATGATATTTGATAAAGATTATTGGCCAGTTTATCAATAATAGTATTAAAATTAATATTATGCCTAGAAGAAAAAAGAAACCTGAAACACCAGTCACAAAAGCCGAGAAAAAAAATGATAAAGTTCCTGCTCGTCTCTTAGGAATGAAAGATTTTTTTGGTTTGGAACAGGCTTGTTTTGATTTAGCGCAATTTAAAGCTTATGAATTGGCAAAGCTTTATAGTTTTTCTTCAATTAAAACACCAATTTTAGAAAGTTTAGATCTGTATAAAAAATCTACTCGTCGCAATAATGATAAAGAGATTTATACGGTTGAAGGTGAAAGAACTGAAAAAATGGTTTTGCGTCCGGAAATAACTCAAGGTGTTCTTAGAGCTTATTTGGAGAATTTAGTGGAAGGAGAAATTAAAGGAGCTCGTTATTTTTCTTTTGGTCCGATTTTCCGTAAAGAAAAATTACAAAGTGGTCGCTATCGCGAATCAACCCAATTTAATTTAGAAATTATTGGCGAAAGAAAACCAATGGCCGAAGCGCTCCTAATAACAGTGGCTAATAATTTTTTTGAAGATTTGCAAATTAAAACGCAACTACAAATAAATAGTTTAGGTGATGCTGATTGTCGAAAAGAATATTGTGCAAAATTATTAAGTTTCTATAAGGAAAGAGGTCGTCGTTCAAAACTTTGTAATAATTGTAAAAACACTTTAGGTAAAGGCAGTCTTAGTTTGCTTGATTGTAAAGAAGAGTCTTGTTCAAAATTGAGAGAGGAAGCGCCGCAGATTGCTGATTTTTTATCTGATGCCAGCCGTGAATACTTAGCTAAGACTTTGGAATTTTTAGATGAATTAAATATAAATTATAATTTTAATCCTTATTTAGTTAGAGGTTTAAATTATTATAATGATATTGTTTTTGAGTTTTGGCCTATCAATGATGATAATAGTGTGGGGCGTTTAGCTTTGGGCGGTGGCGGACGTTATGATTTTTTAACGGAAACTATTGGCGGTCCGCAAGTGCCGGCTGTTGGATTATCACTGGGAATTGAAAGAACGATTGCGCGCATTAAAGATAAGCAAGCTTTGACAAATAAGGTGGAAGAAGATATAGTATTCATTGCTCAATTGGGTGATCAGGCGAAATTAAAAGCGCTTTTATTGTTTGAAGAATTAAGAAAAGCTGGTTTTAATGTGCGTCAAGCCTTTGCTTCTGATAGCTTGAAAATGCAATTAGAGGAGGCGACCAATTTGAAAGCAAAAACTTGTTTAATATTAGGGAAAAAAGAAATAATGGACGGCACGATTTTAATGAGAGATATGGAGTCCGGAGCGCAAGAAACCCTAGTTTTTAAGAAAGTTAAGGAACGTTTGCTGAAAAAAGATAAAAGTAATAAAAAAGTTATTAATAGAAAGGAAGGTGTATTTTATGGCTGATTTTAAAAGAAAACCCGGTGAAAGCTTTGAGGGTTTCTTAAGAAAATTTAAGAAAGGGTTAAGAAATAGTAAGCGACTAGAAAAAGCCAGATCTAAACAATATTTAGAACAAAAAACCACTAAACGCTTGCTAAAAAAACGAGCTTTGTCTGGTTTAGCTTTGCGTAAAAAAAATGAACTTTTACGCAAAACCGGTAAATTACCGGAAAGTACCAGAAAATAATAATTATTTTACCATTTTTGAATAATAAAAAAGACGCTTTTAATTGAGCGTCTTTTTTTAAAGTTTATTTATTCGCGAAAGGGAATTAATTTTTTAATATTTTCTAAACGTGATTTTCGCGCGTGTTGTCTTATTTGGTCACGCGCTCGTTTAGTTTTTACAAATTTTAACCAATCTTTGTTTGGATACTGACGATTTTTCTCTACAATTATTTCAACGATATCACCATTTTTTAATTCTTGATCTAAGCGACCAAGCTTATCATTTACCAATACCCCGGCCGCTTTGTTTCCGATGTTGCCATGAATTGCGTAGGCAAAATCAATCGGGGTGGCCTTTTCAGGTAATTCAAAAACATCGCCCTTGGGAGAAAAAACAAAAATTCGATCACGAAAAATATCCATCTTAATGTTTTTAACAAATTCAGAAGTGTTGGTAACTTCTTTTTGAATTTCGGTAATTTCTTTCACCCATTTTGGTTGCTGATAGCCGTCATATTTATTTTTTGATTTATAATACCAATGAGCGGCGATTCCGTATAAAGCTTCTTCGTGCATTTCTTGAGTACGAATTTGAAATTCAGTTGGCTTTCCCTCGGGACCAAAAATTGTTGTGTGTAAAGAACGGTAGCCATTGGGTTTAGGAACAGCAATATAATCTTTGAAACGATTAGGCTTTGGTTTCCAAATAGAATGAATTACACCTAAAACTTTATAGCAATCATCAACGGTCGGAACTATAATTCTCAAGGCAAAAACATCGTAAATTTCATTGAATTTACGGTCTTTTTCTTGCATTTTCTTAAAAATACTGTAGAGATGTTTGAACCGAGCTTCAATTTTATATTTTAGGTTTGCTTGATCTAATTTAGGAACTAAAATCTCCTTAACTTTTTTGAAAAATCTTTGTCTTTCTAATTTTTTTTCTACTTCATAACGATATTCTAGTTCATTAAATTTTTCCGGATACAAATATTTAAAACAAATATCTTCCATTTGCCATTTCAAACGTTCAATTCCTAAGAGGCCGGCAATCGGCGCATAAATTTCTAAAGTTTCAGCGGCAATACGACGTTTTTTTTCCGGGGGTAAAGCATCAAGTGTTCTCAGATTATTAAGACGATCACAAAATTTTATAAAAATTACCCTGAGATCACTGGTCATGGCTAAGAACATTTTTTTTAAATTTTCTCGGTATCTTTCAACACCGCGATACTTAATTTTTCCTAATTTAGTAATTCCTTTGACCAGGGAAGCGATTTCTGAGCCGAATTCTTTAGTGATTTCTTCAATTGTTCTATCAGTATCTTCAGGAACATCGTGTAAAATTCCCGCCGCCACCGTAGCTAAATCAGCCCTGATTTCAGCAAGCATATAAGCCGTATGCAAAGGATGCTGAATATAGGGTTCGCCGTTTTTTCTTAGTTGTCCGGCATGCGCTTCATCGGCAAAAATAAAAGCCTTTTTTAGGACCGATGTATCAACGCCCGGATTATTGTCGCTAAATTTTTTTATGACGCGCTCAATATTCATAAAAAGCTTTTTATTTTCTCTAATAATATGCTATAATAAAGCTAACTTAAATTATATCAATAAAGTTGGTAATTTAAAAGTTTACCATATTTTCAAATGTGGAAAAAATTTAATTTAATTAGCGTTTTTTTCGCTTTTTTAGCCTCATTTTTTAGAGCTAGTTTTGCTCATGCTCAAGACTTTGGTTTACAGCCGGTAGATGAAGTAATCATGTTAGCCAACGGTGATCCGCGAGTAATCATCGGGCGAATCATTTCTATTGTTTTAACTTTTCTGGGAGTTATTGCTTTACTTCTGATTATTTATGCTGGTTTTTTATGGATGACCTCTGGTGGTGAAGAAGAAAAAATCAGACGCGCTAAAAATGTTTTAAAAAATGCGGCCATTGGTTTGTTAATTATTTTTTCTTCCTGGGCCCTAACTAACTTTCTTATCAATCGTCTTCATTTAGCTTCACTTGGTGGCGATGAGGGTGGTACTCAAGTCACTAGTCCGCCCAGTGTTTTTGGTTTAGCAGCGATTGGCGCCTGTTCAATAGAAAGCGTGTATCCGGAAAGTAATCAAAAAGATGTTCCCAGAAATACTTCAATTATTGCCACTTTTAAAGAAGCGGTTGATGTTAATGATTTATGTGTTAATGCCAGTGGTGCAACTTGTGCTTGTGATAATGCCAACTGTAATTTAATTAATCCCGCTATAATTCATATTTATCAAAGTGATTTAGGTGATGCTTGCGCGAATTCTTGTCCAGCCCCCAGTTCTAACACTAATTTAACCAATGTGATGATGGCCGTTTCTTCGGATCATAGAATTTTATTAATGACTCCGGTTAATTATTTAGGTTCGGAAAATTCAGTCACACGCTATAATGTTAAATTAACTTCTGATTTAAGGAAAACCAATGGTGATTCCATGTTTAAAACTTGTAGTGTTAATGAATTACTTTGGGGTTTTGAAATAAGCACTAGTTTAGATTTAATACCACCGCAAGTATTATCTTCTTCTTTATTCCCTTATCCTGATAATGCTCAAGATGTTTCTTCAATCACTACTTCCGCAGCCAGAGCTACGGCGGAAATTTTAGTTAATGATTGTCCTAATGCCTATTCTCCGGCTGAGTTAATTAGTGTTACGCCCAGTACAGAGGTATCATTAAATAATTATCATGGCACGATTAATTATTTTCGAGTTTCCGTTCCAGAGAGTCTTCCTAATCGTGCCCAACTTTTTAATGGCAATACCAATACTTTGTTAGGAATAGCTGATTTTGATGTTCAAGGAATAGTGACCTTTCCTGGTTTTTTAAGTTTAAGAGCAGCTGATCATCCGGTCGGTAGTTTATGGGAAATAAGAATAAATCCTGAACAATTGGCTGATAACTTAACTGTGGGTAATACTGTTTATGTTTTTTCTGAGACCGGCGAAAATAATAATATTATAACCAGTTTAGGTAGTTGTAATACCAATACTCAAGCCGCTAATATTGTTGCCAAATTAAGCGGACATCCAGACATTGATGTAATCAGAGTCGGCACCAGAATTACTTTAACCGCCAAAGCATTTGGTGTTTCAGGAAATGATATTGATTTAAGTACTTCAAATCCAAGCGCTTTAACTTTAACGCCTTTCTCGGGCGGTGTGGATCAGATTATGAATCATATTATTCGCGACAAGGCTGATGCGCCCATGAATTCTATTATCAAAATTAGTTTTAATGAACCGATGAATCCGATTGCTCTTTCCGGGACAGCCGATGAAGTGGCAGGCTATATTAGAGTAATGAACGCTAATTCCAATAGCCGTCCAAATGGCGCCGCCTGTTCCAGTAATTCTGATTGTTTATCTTATCGTTGCGAAGGTTCAACTTGCGCCGGGGATTATGTACGAGGAAATTTCATGGTAAGTAGTAATTATCAAACAGTTGAATTTATAGCTGATAATGAATGTGGGCTTAATGGTTGTGGTGATCGCGTTTATTGCTTGCCACCGAACAGTAATTTAGCTGTACAAATTAGAGCGGCTAATTTAAGAACTTGTAATACTGATCAAGATTGTATGCCTTATAATCCATATTCCAGCTGTAATTTAGGGCCATTGAATTATCGTACTTGCCAAGACACTTTACAAAGAAATCATCCAGCTGCCAATCCTCTTAATTTAGCCGGTTTAGTTGATATGGCTTTTAATTCCTTAGATGGTAATCGTGATAGCGCTACTGCCGGGCCTTTATCATTTTTTAATGAGAATCTAAATAATCCTGATGAAGGAGATAGTTTTAGATTTTCTTTCTTTGTTAACGATCAAAAAGATTTATCGGCGCCAATTATTACTTCAATTTTACCTGCTCACAATCAAACCAATCTTGGTCCGCAAGAGCCGGTCGAAATAACTTTTAATAGCGTTATGATGGCTAACACTTTGCGCTCCGGCAGTAAAAAATTCTTTGATGGTTCACAGTTGATTGAACATAAATTTATTAATTTAAGAAGTCCGCAACCTTCGCCAATTGGTTTTTGGATAGAAAGTGAAGACCGAGATTCTGATCCTTTAGATGGGGTTAATGATATTACGGTGGCGCGAATAAAGCACTCTTCTTTTTCCGAAGCTTTAACTTATTTTGCTTCAGTCGGCTCAGGAGTTAAAAATATTTATCAAAATTGTTTTAAACCTAGCTCTGGTCCTGGTTGCGAGGCTAGCTTTGATAATCCTTCTTGCTGTTTTGGTGTGCCCACCGCTAATTTAAATGAGCAGGGTAATTGTCCTTAATTGATAATTAATTTAATTGATAATTAATTATTTTTGTTTATTAATTATTTTATAAAATAAAATTTAAACTTGTGGCTAGAAAAGTGGCTAAAAAAATTTTATCTTTATTAATCATTGTCTCTGGCTTGGTCTTTTTTCGCTTGGTTTTAGCTCAAGATTTTGGTGCCGAAGCTTTGAATGAAGGTTTGGGTGGAACTTTAGGAGCAGATGATCCGAGAACAATTTTTGGGCGAATAGTTAATATTGCTTTAGGATTTTTAGGTGTTATTGCCTTGCTCTTAATGCTTTATGCGGGATTTTTATGGATGACTTCCGGAGGTGATGAAGAAAAAATTAGACGTGCCAAAAAAACTTTAATCAGGGCGGCGATTGGATTAATAATTATTTTTTCCTCTTGGGCTATAGTTTCTTTCTTGATTTCTCGATTAGGCGGCGCCTCAAATCCTTATAGTGGTGGCGGTGTTTGCGTTGATGGTGAAACAATTCCTTGTGGCTGCGGCGGCTCAATGGTTTGTGTGAATAATCGTTGGAGTGGTTGCGTTGGTTCAGATTGTGGTGGCGGAGCAAATGTTCCGACTGCTTGCGATTCAAGCACACTGCCCGGTTGTCAAGCTAATCATGATATTTGCGCGCCTGAATATTTTTGTGATAACAATTGCACCTGTCGACCCCGAGGTAATATTGGCGATCCTTGTGATGCTAATTTAGAAAATAATACTTGTGATGCAGAAGATATTCGTTGCGCTAGATATTTGGCTTGTGATCAAGAAACTTGTCTTTGTTTTGGCCCACCGGTTATTACCGGTTTTAGTCCGGCGGGCGGTTTTTGTGAAGATAACCCTAATCGGTTTTGCAGAAGTGATGCCAATTGCGATACAACTTGTAATCAATCAGCACCTAATGGAGCCCCTAATAATTTAATTACTATTTTTGGTCGTAATTTTGGTGAATATGATCCAAACACTAGTCGGGTAATCTTTTTAGGCGGTACGCCGCGAGAAGGGCGTAATCCTTCTGAATTAAATCCGGTTTGTGTAAATTTTTGGAGTGATACGCAAATTATTATTGCTGTCCCACAAAATGTTGACAGTGGTCCAATCAGAGTAATTAGAGCCGATGGTTTAGAAGATCAGACTGATAATGATTATGGTCCCTCATTGCCAAATTTTGTGGCTAATACAATTGTTCGTCCGGGTTTATGTTTACTTACTCCGGGTGCTGCTCATTTAAGTGATCAAATTTCTTATCAAGGAATTAATCTTTATTCTGGTGAGGCGTATTTTGGTAATTATAGAACTAATGTTTCTGGTTTAAATTCTAATTTTTCTAATCCCGGTGGTTTAGCTGGCACAACCGAAACACCAAATATTCGCGCCGGTGATACCACTAGTTTTGTGGTTAGTAGTTTAGGAGGAAATTTATTACCCAGTAATTATTTGCAATTTACAAAAATATCAGAGTCGGGTGATGGACCTTTTATAATTTCTTTTTCGCCTAGCGCTGGCGTATCCGGTCAATACATCACTATTTTAGGTAGTGGTTTTGGCTGGTCTAAAGGCGATTCCAAAGTTTTTTTTGAAAGTACGGAAGCTAGTTATGATTTTCCGGTTGTTTGCGCCAATTCGGTTTGGTCAGATAATCAAGTGATAGTAAAAGTCCCAGACGGTTTGAGTAATGGAAATTATTTAATCAGAATGCAAATTGATGGTCGGGTGATTGATACTGAGGAATTGAATCCTAATGTTTTTACTTATGACGATACTTTGCCTTTAAGAACTAGTATTTGTAAATTAGAACCTAATCGAGGCAACATAGGTACGTCGGTTAAGGTTTATGGTGAATATTTTGGTTTAGTTGGTTATCAAGGTTTAGCGCGTTTTTATTCTAATCGCGATGTGAGCGCTTATATTGGTCGCGCCAGCGATGCTGATTTATTGAATGTTAATGTACCGGCCGAAACTATCACCGGACCAGTGAGAGTAATTAGAGCTGGTCAATGGGGGAATGAATTAAATTTTGAAGTTAGAGCTTGTCAAAATAATGATGATTGTCCGGGACAGGTTTGTTGTCCGGGAACAACTTATCGCAGTGGTCAATGTGTTAATGCGTTAGCGGAATGTTATAGTCCAATTCCTAATTCAATCTATGAATGGAGTTTTAGTACAGGATTGGGAGCGCCAACCGAAGAAAGTGAAAGTTGTCAAACCTTAGCTCGTTATCATGGTAGCTGTCAAACCGGTGCATTTTGTCCTAATGTGCCCGGAGTATGTTCTCCTTATCCCGGTGGCAATCGCAAAATAGTTGGTCAATGCGATTTTTCTTGTTCTTCAGTCGCTGGTTGCGGTGGTTTAGGAGCAGGTACTTGTTCTTACAATGCTGATTTAAATAGATGTATTCAAATTGGGGCTGATGGTTTATGTGATCCTGAAGGTGTGCGCTCTTATGTTCTAGGCGAGCAAACATTCCAAGCTAATTTTACTTGTAACCAAAATGGAAATTGGCAATTTGCCGCACGCACTTCTTGTCCTGATGGTTGGGAAAGAACGGTTAACAATATTTGTATTGATTTAAATTCCAGTTGCGCTTCTTGTGCGACTGGCCTAACTTGTACTCAAGTCGGAAACGAATCTCGTTGTGCTTCTAATTCAATTTGTCCTCAAGGATCAATTTGCGTAGATAATCCTGATATTACCAGTGCTGATAACTGTGTTAAGTTAGATGATTCCAGTTGTGATTGTTGTTGTCGCATTAGTAACAGCGAACAAGATTGTTGTGTGCCTTTAGAATGTCGGGGAACTTGCGGTCAAGATCAAACTGATGATGGCGCGGGTTATGGTCGCTGCACTGGTTGTGCCAGAGTTGGAACCACTCAAGCTGAACATGACGCAGCTTGTAATTGCTTTGGTCATAGTGGTCAATATTGTAGTATCTCCAGTGAGAATCCTGAAGGTATTTGTACTGATTGTTCAGGCTTAACTACTCAAGCTGATTGTGCTGAGCATAGTTCCGCTTGTTGTTTTGATTCTAAGCGAACCGTTAATACCGCTGATGATGTTTGTCGCGGTGGTTCAGGAACAGCTTTAACTAATGATTCAACTAATCCTGATTATGGTTACTGCGCCTATTATAATTGTTTTAGTGAAACCGAAGAGCCGATTGGCGACCCGGCTTTGTGCGCCGTGAATAATCCTTTAAAAATTGGTTATTATCGTAATTCTCAGGAATGCGAACAAGGTTGCTCTGAAGGAGGTGCGGGCAATGATTTTTGTGCTTTGTTTAATAATCGCGATGAATGCGCGCAAGCTGGTTGTTGTTTTGATTTTAACACTTCTCGTTGTCGGGGTGGTGAAGCAATTAGCTCTGGAACAAACCTTGGTTACTGCGCCTATTATAATTGCTTAGACCTTTCTGTTCCGGGTTTAGAAAATTATTGTGATACTACACCAGTTGTTAGTGGCCGTTTTGGTAATTTAAATAGTTGTAATGCTAATTGTAATGCAGGTGGCGGTGGTGCAGGTTTAGATTGTTCTTCGCGTTCATCTTTAACTGAATGTAATTTTGATATTTGTACTTTCCCGGGTATGGCTTGTTTAGTTGAATCAGGTGCTGCTGCTTCCAGTATTTCTGATTGCGGAATTTGCTGTTGTAATACAGCTGATCCAACTGCTTGTCAAACTGAATTAGCTCCTAATCTTTATTGCCAAGCGAATCAGGGTCGATGTACCGGTGCTAATCGTGGCCTATGTTGTGGTTGCACCAGTGATGCTGAATGTGGCAGTCCGGAATTAGTTGGTTGTGGGTTTGACACTTGTTGTCAGGCTAGACCTAATGTTATTGAAACCATGCCGCAAACTGGTGATACTAATATTTGTCGCAACGCCAGCTTACGTGTTGTCTTTGATCGGCAAATGGATGTTTTAAGTTTTGGTAATAATAATGTGGTTTTATTACAGGAAGTTAATTATGGCGAAGGCACTTGTCCCAGCGGAACAATTGCTTTAGAGCCGGAAGTAGAAAAGAATAATAACAAAAATTTAATTGCCCGATTATTCAATCGTGTTAAATATTCAATAGGTAAATTATTTAAAGTTTTACCACTTAATAATAGTGCTATGGCTGATTTACCAGATCCGAATCGACTTTATTGTTTAACTCCAATTAATATTAGTGGTGATCATTTAGGTGAACAAACCATTGCCGAAATAAATCCAACTAGATTATTAGCTCCAGATACCAAGTATTTCCTTATTATCAAAGGTGATGAGAATTTAAATAGTCAATCAGGAGTTTTAAGTCTTGATTCGGTTGGTCTAAATGGTCAAGGTATTTATAACGAGGGGATTTTTGTTGAAGGCGCTAACTTATTATTTAATAATAAAAGATATCCGAATTCTCACGTTGTTCAGTTTAGAACTTTATCGGATAAATTAAGTAATTCTGGAATTTGTGCCATTGATAGTGTTCGTGTATCGCCGGTTTCTTATTTATTTAAAACAACTACCAACAGTTTAGATGAAAACGATACGAATGCGAACATTAAAACTTTTGATACTGTTCATGATCGAGATAAGGTTTTTGTTGCTCAAGCCTACAGTGCTGATGGTCAAATTATTCAACCGGTTACCGGTTATTTCTGGGAGTGGCGATTTAATTTAGAAGACCCATCCGTCGCTTCTATTTCTAACGTAACTAACTTAGCGAGAAATAAAGCATTTGTTTCCGCGCGTGAGGGAATAACAGATAGTAATACGAGATTGATTGCCACGGTCAATATGGATAGATTTTTAAATCCTTCATCTTCAATCAGTCCAACCTGTGTTTGCTCCGATGAGCTTTGTTCAAGTAATTGTCGCAATGCTTTCTCAGAAGGAGATAATAGTTCTAATTACGCTGACCTTTATGTCTTTATTTGTGAAAATCCTTGGCCAGCTGTTTATAATGGTTTATGGGCTCCTTATCGGGATAATTGTAGTGGCGCGATTGGTGCTTGTTCTAATTTTAATTATAGCTTTTATTATTGTCGGGATGCTGGGCAACCGGGTACTCATGACGATTTACCGGCGATTATTAATCGAGCCGTTATTGTTGGTCAAAGCTCAAATTTGGTTTGTAGTTTAAATAGCGCGCCTTGTAGCTCATTAAATTCTCCTTGTGGTGATGATCGCAATGGCGACGGCATTCCAGATGGTATCTGTATTTGGAGTGTTTTGAAAGAATCATATTTCTTCCGTGAAGAGTTACCATCAGTTGCAGAAATAATCTCCGCTACGGACACTACTAACGGTGGTGAGGTAACTATTTCTTGGAATGCCACTAGTGCTCAAGCTGCTTCTTATAAAATATATTATGGTGAGGCAGGAAAAGCGGTAAATAATTATTTAGAGGTTAGTCGATCTACGGCTTGCGCGACTTCTCCCTGTCGAGCAACAGTTACTGGTTTAAAAAATAATCAGCTTTACGTCTTTCGTCTTTCTTCAGTTTCTGCCAATAAAGCCGAGAGTATTTTGAGTAGTGAAAGATCAGCTACACCTACTGACCAAACTGCTCCTCAAGTACCCACCAACTTTAACTATGAAGATTTAGGTGATTCAATTAGATTTACTTGGAATCGAGTTGATGCTGATGCAAATTACTATAGACTTTACCGTGGTATTATCAGTGGCCTTTATGGCGAATCCTATGATTCAACGTCTGGAGTTACCTCTTTGACCTTAGAAAAAAATCGTTTAAGCACGGGACAAAACTATTTCACCGTTTCCGCGCTTGATCGTTATAATAATGAAAGTAATAAATCAGCCGAAATAGTTATTACTATAAATTAGAAATCAATAAAATATATTAATAGTATGAGCAACAACAAAAATAAAGAAATTGCTCTTGTCTTATCAACAGTAATTTTAGTATTTTTCTTTGCCCTAGTTTATCTTTGGCAGGGAGCACATGCCCAAGTCATCAGCCAAACTGATAGTGATGCAATTGGCGTCCGTATTATTCCCAATCCAAATCATTATAGTGTTTATCGTTGGTATGAAAGTCAGGGATTCACTGGTTCGCCGCAAGCTTTGACAGTTGACGGCTATGAAGCCTTACGTGATGGACGAACCGTTTACATTAATGCTGCTCAAGTTGTGCCAGCCACTAAAACAATTTACACCAATATTTATTTGATTTCTTATAATCAAGATCCCAACGTGAAAACGATTGATATTTTAGGACAAATTATTTCTCGTTGGAAATTTAATAATAATCTTACTCAAGAAACAGCTTACTGCTCTATTTCAGCGGTCAAGTGTCAGACGGATGCTGATTGTTTAACTAATCAAACCTGTGCTTTAAGTACTGGAACCTGCGCTTTAAAAGAACCAAAAATTTGTTTGATTGATGAAGATTGTCCGGCTAATTTTTTCTGTGATAGTGTGAAAGCTAAAATTATTCGTGACTTAAAACGAGTTGGCAAGGTTGAAGAATTAAGAGAAGCTTTAGCAAAATATCGAGGAACTAATGGACGTTATCCGCTTTTAGATTCAGGTACTTATTTGCCCGGAGTAACTACTTCACTTTGGCCCAGTTGGAATGAGATTTTTTTACCAACTTTAAAATTTAATCAAAGCTTTATTGATCCAGTTAACCGACTCGGGCTTTGTCCGGGTTTTGATCCTAAAACTTGTTGGAACAAAGATTCACAGAGATTTTTTTCCAATCTAAATAATTTAATCCTACCTCTACCTAATAATAGTCATGCTTTAGTGTACACAACTAATAGTTCTGGTTCTGATTATAATCTTTGCGCGGTTTTAGAAAGTAGTAATACCAGTATTCCGGCTTTAGGTTATCGATTTTCTCCAAACAATCCTTCTTCAAGTTCATGTGCTGTTTCTGGAGTGGTTTTCTCTGGTGATTCCAGTAATTTAGCGCCTCGTATTACTAATGTTAATTTACAGGGAGTTTCAGGGCTAGAGTTTAATGGCTTTGTTCAAGCTTATGATCCAAATAATGATCCTCTAACTTGGCAATTAACACCTCTTACTTCTTCTTGGCCTAATTGGGTAGGCGCTCCACCAGTTTTAAGAAGTACCTCTGATCCTAATCAAAGAAAAGTTTTTGCGACCCGAGCGGGGAATGCTGGCAATTACTCAGTTCGTCTCACCGTGACTGATGCTTTAGGCTTAAGTACTTCAACGACAACTTCAATTGTCATTAGCCCAGCTGATATTTCTTCGCAAGTCAGCGACTATGCATATAATTTAGATCCGACTATACCATTTGATTTCAGTTATTATATTTTTGGCGGAACCAGTATTCCCAGTCATTCCTTAACTCGTATTAGTGGGCCTGATATATTAGGTTATGCGGGAATTACCAGAACACAAACCACTGAAGGTACCAATACTTTGCATGTTAATTATCATGGTGTTATTTCTACTAGTGTTAGCTTCTCACAAGATGTAGAAGCAGTTTATCGTCTTAATGTCGGCTCAGGATCAACTGACACCACTAAAAATTTCACTATTAAAATTTTCGTGGAAAAACCATTGGTAGATTTTAATTGTCCTCTAGAATCTCGAAGCGGTAGAGCTTATAGTTGTTATTTAGGAAAATTAAATCAAGGCAATTTTACCTTAAGATATTCTAGCGCAAATACTTTGCCGTCTGCTTTACAAATTTCTCGGGTGCAAACTCAAACCAGTCCAACGAGTTTGCCGGTTGGTGCCTATTTACACGGTGTCTCTTATCAATCAGCTGTCAATACGCCTATCACCATCAATGTTCGTAATGATTATAATGTTACCAGTTCAAAATCTTTTACTTTAAGAGCTAATAGTTATTGTGGTGATGGAGCATTGCAAAATCCAAATTCTGAGGGTAAGGGAGGACCTTTAAATGATGGACGAGAGGCTTGCGACGGCAACGCCGGTGTTACAAGTAACCCAGCTTCAAGTAGTAGACTTAGACAATATGCATGTAATACGCCGCCCGGCTCAGTGGTTCCATATCCAATTACTAGTAGTAAATATTGTGTTTTTAAATCACCTTTAGATGGCGGTGGTTACTGTGGTGATACTTTTTGTCAAACTAGATATGAAACAGCCAGAAATTGTCCTTTTGATTGCGACTCTGGTTTTTATGGTGAACCGCCCAGCTTAGATACTGGCTCCCCAATCACGATTAATTGTAGTCATGGCGCTCCTTGTCCAGATGGTCATCAATGTTTAAACGGAGTTTGCCGTCCACGATGTTGGGAAGTTCAGGAAACAAGTAAATCTATTTTAGTCACCGAAGGAGACGCCACGGTTCCGAATGTTTCGTATTATTGGTGGGATCGCAGGTGGCGAACAGTTCGTTATACGTCTCGACAGCTTTCAGGTTGCGGTGCCACCGCTAGCAGTATTAGATATTGTAATTATGGAGATTCCAATTTGTTCGGTTGTTCAATCGTTAAAATTGATGACCCGGCTTGTAATAATAGCTTCTTGAGTCTTAACAATTGTCCGACTGGTTGTAATTCATTTTTTGCCAGTGCTGGGTCAACCGGATCAAAAGATAGATGTAGGAATAGAGACAGTAATAATTGGCATAGTCGTAAAAAGATGATGTGTTATGGTAATGAAACTGTGACGCGTTGTTTTCGCGATCCTTGTCGTTCAACTTTAGGCTCAACGATTATTGATGGAACTATGAATTCTTCGGGAGAATGTATAAAAAATAGTTCTGATTATACTAATCCAATATATGATCCATTAGAGCCGGGTTTTACCCCAGATCCTGATCCAGATCCTGATGAACCGCTTCTTCCTCCCGGAAGAGGTTGCTATTCTAACGCTAATTGTCTGCCTGGTTATTTTTGTTCTGGAACCGATAGCTCATGTGTTAGTCCGTCTGGCTGGTTTAACTGTTCTCAATTTGCGGATCAAGAAACCTGCTCTCATTATGCTCCAGAATGTGAATGGAGACTTGGCACTATGATGGGTATTTGTGTTCCTGTTACTCCTCCTAGTGGTGGTGGAGGTGGCGGCGGCGGTGGCGGCGGTAGCGGAGGATTACCGCCAGTAATGGTTGAATAAATAAAATAAATATTTAATTTATGAATAATAAACAAAAAATAACTATTCTAGTCCTAGCACTATTATTAATAACAGTATTGGCTTTGATTTTTATCTTAAATTTACCAAAAAAAGATAATCAGAATTTAACGCCAACTTCTGATAAGACCGTCTTTACCCCCGAGTTTATGAGTATTGAAGAAAAACAACGCCTAGAATTAGATACTAATAGTGAAATTCAAGTTTTGAAAAAGGATGAGGCCGGGCAAGCAGAAGTTTATCGCATTATCAAACCGGGGCGAGAGGTTGTTAATCCAGATGAAATTGAAACATTCATTGAAACGCTTGATTAAATTTTAATTAGTAAAAAAATTATTTATTGGTTATAATAAAAAGATAAAAAGCTAAAATAAAAAGTATGTTTGAAAATTCATCTAACAATCAATCTAATCAACCAGTCGATGATATTTTTGCTGAAACTGATCAAGTCGCCGCTAACAATCCAGTCTATGATCAATCAGGCATTGTAACTCGTAAGGTTGGTTTATCTTCTGGAGGAGCAGTTTCTAATCTGGAAGAAATTGAAGAAAAGAAAAATAAAAAAGGTTTTCTGATTACGGTGGTTATTATGGTGGTAATCGTTATTGGTTTGCTAGGCTATTTAGCTTACAGTAAGTTTATGAAACCTAATAATGAACCAGTTGAGACAAATTTTGTCCAAACATCAATGCAACAAACAAACACTAACAACGAAACCGAAGGTTCATTAACGACTAATCAAGAAGACGAAAATTCTAATTATTCTTCCTTGCTAACCGATGATGAAGGAGAAGTGCCAATGGGGAGCGATTCAGAAGATAATCAGGATAATGGTTTGCAGGATAATGGTTTAGGAGATGATTTACTTAATCCAGAAGATGTTTTCGCTAGCTCAACTAAGCCAGTCGCTGTTGATTCAGACGGTGATGGTTTGAGCGATGAACAAGAATTGATTCATGGTACTAACCCTAATTTAGTTGATTCTGACAATGATGGTTTAACTGATTATGAAGAAGTGATAGTTTATGGCACCAATCCTTTGAGCGCAGATTCTGATAATGATTATTTAACTGATTATGAAGAAGTAATGATTTATAAAACTGATCCTTTAAATCCGGATACTGATGGTGATGGTTATTTAGACGGTGAAGAAGTAAAAAATGGTTATAATCCTTTAGGAGAGGGTCTTTTACCAGGAAATGAAAATCGATAAATATTTTTTTAGAGTAACTAAGAGAATAATTAAGTATGTCTAATCCCAAGCAGAAGATCCCTGCATCTTCAGATTTTTTATCTAATAATAAAGAAAAAATATCAAATAAGCAAGACCGCTTAGCGATTGATATTCATGCTATGCCCAAAACCAGTGAGAGTAGTTTACGGGTGTGGTTTATAATTGGCACAACCACTTTTGTAATAATTATTTTTCTGTTTTTAATTTTTAATTAATTATGTTTCAACCGAAAACAGACAGAAAAACAAAATTAAATGAGAATGAACAAACAGCTAATCCAGCTAATCCAGCGCAAGCTAATTTAGATCAGGATATAATTGTTCATAACATGCCTAATCGCACTCGTGTTAGTAAGTCTTCGTATATTCGCAGTGGTAGTAATTATAATGCGAATAATGGTGGTTTTATGAAATCCATGGGGGACGGCGCCGGGAAAAGTAATTTTAAAAAAGTCGGTTTATTAATTATTATTTTAGGAGTAGCTCTGATTATTGCTCTATTTTATTTTGGTTATCGTTTTTTTATTAAACCGCAAGCTGAGCCAACCCCGACACCAATTTATAGTCAACCAACCACTCAATTAGTTGCCACCTCTAGCGTAGAAACCAATAATGAGGAAGATGAAACTACGGAAAGCAACATAACTACTGATACAGCAGAAACGCCAGATATGGGTCCAATTTCTGTTGAAGTAGTTTCACCTGATGTTTATTCTCCGGAAAATTCTTCCACTAGTACCAGTACCAGCCCGGAAACAACGTCGGAAACGGAAAATTCAGAATCAGAAGAAGAGGAAGTTTTGCCGGTTCTTGATTCTGACAACGATGGTTTAACCGATGATGAAGAACAAGCTCTAAATACTAATCCCGAATTAGCTGATTCAGATGATGATGGTCATTCTGACTTAACGGAGATTCTTAATGGTTATGATCCATTAGGTTCAGGCCGTTTAGCTGACAGTCGTTTTATTGCCCGTCATCAAAATAGTGCTGGTAATTATTCTGTTCTATATCCGGCGACTTGGGACTTAAAGTCATTAAATAATAATTTTACCATTATTATCTCAGCACCTGATAATTCTTTAATTCAAATTTCTACGCAAGATAACGCCAAGATACAAAATATTCTTAGTTGGTATGAAGAAACTTTTCCGGATGAAGGTAATGCCTATGAACGTCTGAAACAGGGAAAAAATTGGGAAGGGGTTATGGGTGAAGGCGGTTTGAATTTTTATTTAACTGATAGCAATAGACGTAATATTTATGTTATTTCCTATATCCCGATTATTGCTGGTCGCTTAGCCTATCCTAATATTTTTGAAATGATGATAAATTCTTTCGTTGTTAATTAAATACCCATTGCCAATTAAATTTTCTCCTTAATAAATTCTGTAGTTTAAATTTAAAAATTATTTTTTCCAAATAAAAACCCGTGGTTAAACGGGTTTTTTGTTTTCTTTATTTTTATTATTTTTTTATCACTTTATCAACTATACCGTACTTCAAGGCTTCTTCAGCCGTCATAAAATAATCACGATCACTATCTTTTTCCACAGTTGCCTCTTTTTGTTTAGTATGGAAAGCTAAAATTTTATTCATTTTAGTTTTTGTTTTCAAAATATGTTCTGCTCTTATTTTCACGTCCGAAGCTTGACCTTCAGCTCCACCCATTACTTGATGAATCATCACTTCACTATTTGGCAGGGCAAATCTTTTTCCCGGTGTTCCCGCTGCCAAGAGCACAGAAGCCATAGAGGCTGCTAGACCAACACAGATTGTTGAGACATCAGATTTAACAAGTTGCATGGTATCGTAAATAGCTAAGCCGGCGCTCACTGAGCCGCCTGGAGAATTGATATAAAATTTAATATCTTTGTCTTTACTTTGGGCGTCAAGAAATAAAAGTTGAGCAATAATAATATTAGCGACTCGGTCATCAATTGGATCGCCTAAAAAAACTATTCTATCTTTGAGCAAGCGCGAATATATATCGTAAGCTCTTTCAACTTGCCCTTCTTTTTCAATAACAGTTGGAATAAGTAACATAATTTTTGTAAAAATAGCGATTTAGACTTGATTTTGACTAGATTTTGACTTGAAAAGTTTAAATTCCACTATTTTATTAAAGATTTAAGTTTTAATAGAATAATTATAAGAAAAAATGACCTTTTTGTAAAGATTAAGCTTGATTTTTATTTATAATTGTCATAAGATAAAGGCAAGTTTGAGTTATCCACTAATATTTGCCGGTTTCAAGAGACCGGCCTTATCTTTAAAGTTTATATGTCATTAGCACAAAAAATTGCCAAATTATCTTTTAAGGCGAAGAATCGTTGGGTTTTAGCCTTAATTATAATTTTTGTTTTAACCGCTGCGTTAATTACGGGCGGTAATTATTACAATAAGTTCGCTTATTTTTTAGAAGATAAAACGAACGAATTGGTTATTTTACCTAAGATGCCGGAATTACCTTTTAATTTAGGATTAGATTTACAAGGAGGAACACAATTAGTTTATGAAGCGGATGTAGAAAATATTGCTTTAGCCGATCGTGGTGATGCCATGGAATCAGTCAGAGATGTAATTGAAAGACGTGTTAACGCCTTTGGTGTAAGTGAACCGATTATTCAAGTTAATCGTGGTGCTAATAATGAATATCGTATTATTGCTGAGTTAGCTGGTGTAAAAGATGTTGAGGAAGCAATAAAAATGATTGGTGAAACTCCAATTCTTGAATTTAAAGAACAAGATTTTACCGCCCTAGAAGCAGCTAATAATACTTTAGAAGCAGATACCAGCATAGATGCTAATATTATACCTATAACCAATGAAACAAATACAGCAACACCAATTGAAATTGTACTGGATGAAAATAATCTTCAAGAAGGTTTGGCTGAAATTGATTTAGGACAAACCAATGCTAATTCTCCGCTTGCCCGTGAAGCGGATATTTGGAAAAATACCGAGCTGACCGGTAAATATTTAAAAAGAGCGGTTTTACAATTTAATCCTAATGATGGTACGCCTGAAGTTTCCTTAGAATTTAATGATGAGGGAGCAAAACTTTTTGAAGATATTACGGCGCGTAATGTTGGTCACCCGGTAGCTATCTTTTTGGATGGTTATGTAATCAGCGCGCCAACAGTGAACGAAAAAATTGTTGGCGGAAAAGCGGTTATCTCAGGACAATTTAATGTTGAAGAAGCGCGTTTGCTCGTAAAACGTTTAAATTCTGGCGCTTTGCCAGTCCCAATTTCTTTAGTGTCACAAAAAACAGTGGAGGCTAGCTTAGGTTCTCAGTCAATTGATAGTAGTTTAAAAGCCGGGTTTATTGGTTTGCTTTTGGTTTCTATTTTTATGATTATTGTTTTCCGTTTGCCGGGTTTAATATCGGTTATTTCTTTGACGGCTTATGGTTTAATCATGTTGGCAATTTTTAAAGTAGTCCCGGTTGGCGTAGCACTGCCGTTTATATTTTTAATGATCGCCCTAATTTTTTATGTCTTTAATGATTTAAAAATATTTGATAGTTCCTTAGCCCTTCTCTTTATTTTGATCGGTATTTTATTATTCTTTTATACAGTGAAGCCCATTACTTTATCACTTTCCGGTATTGCCGGCTTAATTTTATCTTTAGGTATGGCGGTTGACGCTAATATTTTAATTTTTGCCCGCATGAAAGAAGAATTAAAATTGGGCAAGACAGTTAGTCAATCATTAACCGACGGGTTTAAACGCGCTTGGCCGTCAATTCGTGATGGTAACATCACCGTTTTATTAACTTGTTTGATTTTAATGTTTTTTGGCACTTCCTCAGTTAAAGGTTTTGGTACGACTTTATTTATTGGTGTTTCAGTTTCATTATTTAGCGCGATTGTAATTACCCGAACTTTATTAGTTTTAATTTTGGGTGAATGGTCAGAAAAAAAACGTTGGTTGTTGGGAGTTAAAAATTCCGCTGTTAATTCCACTGTTAATAAATAATATATTCATTAGTCTAGTAAATAAATTATATGAATTATCCGATTATTCAAAAACGTAAAATATTTCTAAGTATTTCCGGGATATTAATTGTTATTTCAATTTTTGCTTTATTTCGCTGGGGCCTTAATTTCGGAGTTGATTTTAGCGGCGGAAGTTTAATGGAAGCGGAATTTATCAATTATCAGCCGACGATTACGGAGATTCAAGATAGTTTGCGTGAGATAAATATTAATAATTTAGTAATTCAGCCGACTGAAGATAATACCTATATTTTACGCTATAAAGATACGGGCGAAGATACTCATCAAAAGATTTTAACGCAATTAGGAAATTTAGCTGATAATCAAGAGGGTGCGTCCTTTAGAGAATTAAGACTTGATTTAGTTGGTCCGTCAGTTGGTAAAGAGTTGAAAAGCAAATCATTTAATTCTTCATTGATTGTTTTAATCATGATTGTTGTTTATATTTCCTTAGCTTTTCGTCGCGTTTCTAAACCAGTCGTTTCCTGGAAATATGGTGTGACAGCGATTATTGCTTTAATTCATGATGTGATTATTACCCTTGGCGCCTTTGCCTTTCTTGGTCATTTTTTCTATGTTGAAATTAACACGCCATTTATTGCCGCTATTTTAACTGTTTTAGGATATAGTGTAAGTGATAACATCGTTGTTTTTGATCGTATTCGAGATAATTTGCCTAGAAGTCATGAAGATTTTGAAAATACAGTTAACACGAGTGTCAATCAAACTCTTTTTCGTTCAGTATGTACTTCGGTTTCTACTATGTTAGCTTTAACCGCTATTTTATTGTTTGGAGGCGATACGATTAAAGATTTTGCTTTAGCGCTTTTAATCGGTATTTTTGTCGGAACTTATAGTTCTATTTTTATCGCCAGTCCTCTCTTGGTGGTTTGGTATAATTTTACGAAAAAGAAGCAATCAAAGACCGCCTAATCATCTGAGAGATTATCTGATTAATAATTTATTTTTCATTTTGGGGCCTTTTTCTGGCCCCATTTTATTTGCTATAATTAAGTTAGTTAAATAAAGTTTAAATAAAGCTTAATTAATTAATTTTTATTTAATTTTTATTTAATTTTAGTTTTAAGAAATTAAAGTTATCTCTCATGAACAACAAGCTAAAGTTTAATTTTAAATTTTTACAAAGAATAAACGAAGCGGCTCTAGAGACTATTTATTTACTAATTATTTTTCTTGTTCCGCTTTGGTTTTCTTATTTATTTCCGACTTATAACATGTTTGAATTAAGTAAGTCAGCCGTTTTTAGAGGCTTAACTTGCTTATTGCTAATTTTTTCTGTTTTTCGATTTATTATTTATTTTTATTTTTCACCCAATGAAGGGAATTACGCAGTGGTTTTTAAAAATTTAAAAGTAGCTTTCAAAAAATATTTTTTCTTTGCCATTTTATTATTACTTGGTCTGAGTGTCTCTTTATTTTTTTCTCTTGATTGGCAGCAAAGTTTTTTTGGTTCTTATGAACGTCAACAGGGTTTGATTAGTTTTTTATTTTATTTTATTTTTGCTGCTTTAATGTTTGCTAATTTGTTTTTTGATCGTTATTTAGCTGATCCTTACTTTGGTTTTTCTTCATTATTATTAGCTAAAATCAGAAGAATTATAATTGTTGCCACCTTGTCCGGGTCCTTAGTCGCCATATATGGAATTTTGCAAATTATGAACATTGATTTTTTGACTTGGCCAGAGCCACCATATTTAACCGGACGAACGCTTTCTACTTTAGGTCAACCAAATTTTCTCGCTTCCTTTTTATTATTAGTTATTCCATTAGCTTTTTATTTAGCCTATGTTAGTCGGCGTTTTTTATTGCGTTTCTTTTTTAGTTTATTGGCTTTAATTCAGATTATTTGTTTATTTTTTACTTCCAGTCGGGGTGGTCTCTTAGCTTTCTTAGCAGTAATCGCTTTATTTGGTTTATATTTATTTTTTCATAGCCAATTAAATAAAAAAATTAAGTTAGTTGTTATTTTGGGAGTGATTGTTTTAGGAGTGTCTGGTTTGTTTACTTTGGAAATGATTAATCCCGGACGATTGTCTGAAGCATTTAATTTAAAAAAAGGGAGTTTAGCAGCCCGAGTTTATTTTTTTCAAGCCGCCGCCGATGCCGCGATTGCTAAACCTTTTTTTGGTTATGGTTTAGAAAATAGTGAAGAAGTTTTTATTCGTTACTATGAACGTGATTGGGGAATTTATGGTGATGTGAGCTCTAACACTGATCGGGCGCATAATATAGTTTTAGATATTTTACTTTGGACTGGTGCGATTGGTTTAGCTTTGTTTACTTTGTGGTATTATTCAATTTTAAAATTAGCTTGGCAACAAATAAAATTGAATAAAGACAAAAGTTTGGCCATTGCTTTAATGGCGGGAATAATCGGTTATTTAATTTCGCTTTTGTTTAGTTTTATAATTGTGGTTGGCGAAGTTTATTTTTGGCTTTTCTTTGCTCTACTGGCCGTTATGGGTGCGAGCGAAGAAATTAACTTTAGTTTTCGTCAGTCTAAATTAAATTTATTTTTTAGGAGAATATTTTTAACGGAAAAAATAAAAAAATTAGGGAGAAAAATTTATTTTAAGCGCACAGGAAATTTAGCGCCTTTTTTAAAAAGATTGGGTCCGCTTTTTATTGCTTTGCTTTTAATATTTTTTGCTGCTTATCAATTTGAACAGGCCAGAAAAACAATTATCGCTGATTATTATCAAAATGAAATTAAGGCGGCCATTAATAAAATGGAATTTGTCCGCGCCAGTTTGTTGCGAGAAAAAATTGTTAAATTAAAAATTAATCCGATTCAGATGAATAGTTATGATTCTTATTTAGGAAACTATTTGGCTAATTTTTGTTCTTACAGTAATTTTAGGGATAAAGCTGAAGAAAAAATCTTAGTTAATAAATTAGCGCTTATTTATACTGCTTTGCCCGAACATGGTTATAAAAATATACTTTTAAAAGCTCGAATTGCTGCTTGCTTAAAAGACTATAAGGCGGCGGAATATTATTTTAGTGAAATAGAAAAAATTACCCCCTATTGGCCTCTTGGTTATATAAATCATGGTTTGTATTTGGTAAAAAAAGGTGATTTGGCTTTAGCAGAAAATTATTATCAATTAACCGATTTTTGTTTGCCGGATTTAAATAGTGAATTTATAAATGATGAACATAAAAGAGTAGCCGCTACTTATAAATATTTGATGTATAATAATTTAGGTGAAGCTTATTTAGTAAATCAGAATTATGTTCGCGCTGAAAAATTTTTTCAAGAAGCATTTCGTTATCGACCGGAAGATTATTCTTTATTTAAGAAAATAGCTGATACTTATTATTTACGTGGTGAATTTGATTTAGCTTTGCAATATATAAAAAAAGGAGAAACAGCTAGCCCCACTGATTATAATTGGCCACTGGCGGCGGCGGCGATTTTATTTGAGAGAGGTTTAAACGATGAAGCGATGCTAGAAATTGAAAAAGTAAAAAAATTAGCCCCGGGAGAAAATATTTTTTTGCTGGAAAATTTAAAAACAATTTATAATTTTGAATAATATATGGAAACTTCTTTTGTTTTTTTTGTTGCGGTTATTGGTTTAGTGTTCGGCAGTTTTATTAATTGTTTGGTTTGGCGTCTTTATAAAGAAACCAGTCTAATGGGTCGCTCGGCTTGTCCTCGTTGTTTTAAGCAGATTGCTTGGTATGACAATATTCCGCTTTTAAGTTTTATTATTCTGCGCGCTCGTTGTCGTCATTGTCAAAAAAAAATTTCTTGGCAATATCCTTTAGTTGAATTTTTTACCGCTTTGCTTTTTATTCTCACATTTTTAAAAAATCATGATTCACCGCAATTATTACTTTTACTTTTAAGAGATTGGTTAGTAATCATTACTTTTGTTATCGTTTTTATTTATGATTTACGCTGGCAATTGGTGCCTATGGTGGTTGTTTGGCCGATGATTGTCATTGTTTTTATTTTAAATTTACTTTTAGGCGTACCTTTCCTAAATTTAATCATTTTTGGCGCTTTGAGTGCTGCCTATTTTTGGTTTATATATGTAGCAACCTCTGGGCGTGGTCTGGGTGAAGGCGATATTTGGCTAGGAATGCTGATTGGTGTTCTGCTACCACAAATGGGTCTTTTAATTCTTGCGCTGATGTTAGCCTTTATAATTGGGGCAATCGTGGGTATAGGCTTAGTTTTAATTAAGAAGAAGAAAATGAAATCAGCCATTGCTTTTGGTCCTTTTTTAGTGCTGGGGGCGACAATTTCCTTGATTTATGGTGAACAGATTATAAATTGGTATTTACAGTTGCTTTAGAATTGTTAAAACTTGTAAAATTTTGTATAATAATAACAGCAAATAATATTGATAAAATATTGCGGTATTTTTATTAAAGTTTAGTTTGTTAATTTTATGAAGGATAATATTATCGCCGGCTTAGATGTTGGCTCGACCTCAATTCGCTTAGTTATTGGGCAAAAAATTACAGGTGCAGCCGGAGATGAATTACAAATTATCGGCGCTGTTTCTGGCCCCACAGCTGGGGTTAATCGTGGCATAGTAAATAGTATTGAAGAAACTACTTCTTCAATTTCAGCTGTTTTAGAAAAAGCAGAACGATTGGTCGGTGTGCCTATCAGTCGGGTGTTTGTGAGCATTAATGATCCGCACATTAAATGTGAGCGTTCTAAAGGAGTAGTGGCTGTTGGACGCAGTGATGGTGAAATAACCGATAATGATGTTACACGTGCCATTGAAGCGGCTCAAGCTCTAGCTGTACCGGTCAATTATGAAATTATTCATGTAATTCCCATTAAATTTTGTGTTGATAATCAAACTGATGTTAAAGATCCAATTGGCATGAATGGAATTAGATTGGAAGTGGAAACTTTGATTGTTCAAGGTTTAAGTACTCAAATTAAAAATTTATCTAGAGCAATATATAGAACTGGTTTAGAAATTGAAGCGATTGTTTTAGCGCCGATTGCGGCTGCCGAAGCGGTTATTAGTCCCAAACAAAAAGAACTAGGTACCGCTTTAATCAATTTAGGTTCATCAACTACTTCAATCGCTGTTTATGAAGAGCGGAATTTAATTCATACAGCCAGTCTACCAATTGGTGCGGAACATATTACCGCTGATGTGGCGATTGGCCTACGTTGTCCGATTAATTTAGCTGAAAGAATTAAACGTGAATATGGTAGTGCTAATATTATTACTGGTCGTGGTCAGGATGATGAAATTGATGTTAGTGATTTAGTCAAGGAAGAAGATGTGAATGACGATATCAGTGTTATTTCTAGAAAGTATGTATCTGAAATAATCAATGCCCGCGTAGAAGAAATATTTGAAAAAGTGGATTTGGAATTTAAAAAGATTGATCGGTCAGGAATGTTACCGGCGGGTGTTATTTTTGTGGGTGGTGGTGCTGAACTTGACGGTTTAGTAGAATCTGCTAAAAAGAAATTAAGATTACCAGCGGCCGTTGGCGTGGTTAAAAATGTTAATGTGGTAATTGATAAAGTAAAGAATCCAGAATTTTTAACTGCCCTTGGTTTAGTAATTTATGGCAGTAATTTGGATGGGGAAAATGTTCCAGTTGGTAAATTAAAGAAAAACTTAAGTAATCTATTTACTAAAACAAAAGGCCTTTTTAACAAGATAATGCCTAAGTAGTAAATAAATAAGATACAGCTATTTTTCGTTTCTAAAATATTTTAGAATCGTTAAAAGCTAACGATTTTATGGCTGAAGTAAAACCAGAAATAGAAACTTTTGCAAAAATAAAAGTAGTTGGCGTCGGCGGCGGCGGTAATTCGGCAATTAATCGCATGATTGACAGTGGTGTTAAAGGAGTCAGTTTTGTAGCGATTAATACTGATATTCAGGCCTTGCATCATAATAAAGCCAGTGAAAAAATACATATTGGCAAAACAACTACCCGTGGTTTAGGGGCAGGTATGAATCCGGAATTAGGTAAATCCGCGGCTGAAGAATCAGAAAACGAGATTAAGGAGTCTTTAAAAGCCTGCGACATGGTTTTTGTTACTTGTGGTCTAGGTGGAGGCACAGGCACGGGCGCTACACCAGTAATCGCCAAAATTGCCAAAGAATTGGGCGCTTTAACTGTGGCTGTGGTAACCAAGCCTTTTATGTTTGAGGGTGGACAGCGTAAAAATGTGGCTGATCGCGGTTATGCTGAGTTAGCTGATAAAGTTGATGCGATAATTACCATTTCTAATGATAAACTTCTACAAGTGATTGATAAAAAAACCTCATTGCTTGAGGCCTTTAAGATTGCCGATGATGTTTTGCGTCAGGGTGTGCAGGGAATTGCAGAAATAATTACTGTTCCCGGAGCGATTAATGCTGATTTTGCCGATGTTAAGGCAATTATGACTAATGCTGGCTCAGCTCTAATGGGTATTGGTGTCGCTACCGGGGAAAATAGGGCGGTAGAAGCCGCTAAACAGGCCATAAACTCTAATTTATTGGATATGTCGATTGATGGTGCGCGAGGTATAGTTTTCACCGTGACGGGCGGTCCAGAGCTTAGTATGAGCGAAGTTAACGAAGCAGCCAAGATTATTACGGCGGCGGCTGATGAAGAGGCAAAAATTATTTTTGGTGCTGTAATTGATGATAAAATGAAGGATGAGATAAAGATTACTGTTGTGGCGACCGGCTTTGATGGCAGTAGCCAAAATCGCAAGAGCGAAATTGTTAAACCCGTCTATACTCCTAATCCTTTTATTGCTGAAAAAGAGAGTGAAAGAGAAAAAACGACTGGTGATGACCGAAATAAATCTAAATTTTCCTCTGTTTTCAAGAATTTGCCAATGAAATCAGTGGCAGATAGTAAAAAAGTTGATAAACCAGAGGATGAGGCGGATGATGATTTGAGTGTACCGGCATTTATTAGAAAAAAAATGGGTTAAATAAGGATTTTTAAATAATTTTAAAATAAAAAGAACCGCTTTTTTTCTGAAGCGGTTTTTTGTTACCTGTGGATAACTTTAAAAAAAGTTAAAATTATTTTAAAATTAGCTCAATTGACCAGCTTTTTAAAATTTGCTAAAATAGACTTAAATACAATATTTTGTGGCTAAAAAAGAAAAACACCCACAAAATATGGTATTTTCCTGAGAAATTTAAAATATAATAAATATGAAGTGTCCAATTTGTTATTTTTCAGACACTAAAGTGATAGATTCTCGGGTGGCCACCGATGGCCTCTCTATTCGTCGGCGTCGTGAATGTTTAAAATGTTCTTTTCGTTTTTCTACTTATGAAGAAATTGAGCTCTTAGATTTGGTAATTGTTAAGCGTGATGGTCGTCGGGAAGCTTATAGTCGAGAAAAGTTAGTAGTTGGTTTAAAAAAATCATGTGAAAAAAGACCAATCACCGCCGATCGATTTAAACGTTTAATTCATGCTATTGAAAGAGATTTGCAACGCTTAAGAAAAACTGAAATAACTTCCAAGCAAGTTGGTCAGATAGTGATGAAGAATTTAAAGAAGTTGGATTCGGTTGCTTATATTCGTTATGCTTCGGTTTATGAATCTTTTAAGGATGCTCAAGAGTTTCGCAAAGAATTAAATAAACTTATTAAAGAAAAAAATAAATAAAAATCCCTATGCCAGAAACAATCAGCAAAATTATTAAACGCTCCGGCGAAATTATTAGTTTTGATCAAGAAAAAATAACGCAAGCAATTTATAAAGCCGCCCTGGCTGCCGATCAGGATGATCGACATTTAGCCAAAAAATTATCTGATCAGGTGGTAATGAAGATAAATAAGAAATTTCATAAAAATAGTATTCCGGCTGTTGAAGACGTGCAAGATTTAGTTGAAGAAGTGTTAATGGAAAACGGACAGATAAAAATGGCCAAAAACTATATTTTATATCGTGAACAACGTCGTCAAATTAGAGATATAAATACTGACTTAATTGATGAGAAATTAATGGAAGATTATTTAGGCAAGGCGGATTGGCGTTTAAAAGAAAATAGTAACATGAGTTTTTCGGTTCAGGGTTTGAATAATTATATTGCTTCGGCTATTTCCGCTCGCTATTGGTTAAACAAACTTTATCCGGAAAATATTCGTAAAGCGCATGTTGATGGTGATTTACATATTCATGATCTGGGTTTATTAGCGCCTTATTGCTGTGGCTGGGATTTAAAAGATTTACTAATTAAAGGTTTTCGGGGCGTGAGCGAAAAAGTACAAAGCAATCCGCCTAAACATTTTCGCAGTTCTTTAGGACAGATAATTAATTTTTTCTATACTTTGCAAGGCGAAGCCGCCGGCGCGCAAGCGTTTGCTAATTTTGATACTTATTTAGCGCCGTTTATTCGTTATGATAATTTAACTTATAAAGAAGTAAAACAGTCTCTACAAGAGTTCATGTTTAATATTAATATTCCGACACGAGTTGGTTTCCAAACTCCTTTTACTAACGTTACGCTTGATGTTACTCCTTCACCCATGATTGGCGAGGAAAATGTGATTATTGGTGGAAAAATAATGCCAGAAAAATATAAGGAATTTCAAAAAGAAATGGACATGTTTAATCAGGCTTTTGCTGAAGTGATGTTGGCGGGCGATTCAACCGGACGAGTATTTGGTTTCCCCATTCCCACTTATAATATTGATAAAGATTTTGATTGGGACAGAGAAAGTTTAATACCGGTTTGGGAAATGACTGCTAAATATGGCATCCCTTATTTTTCCAATTTTGTTAATTCCGACATGAAACGTGATGATGCGCGCTCTATGTGTTGTCGTTTAAGATTGGATAATCGTGAACTAAGAAAAAGAGGGGGCGGACTATTTGGTGCTAATCCTTTAACCGGATCATTGGGAGTAGTTACGATTAATTTACCTCGACTTGGTTATTTATCAAAAAATAAAGAAGAATTTAAAGAAAGATTAACGAAGTTAATGAATATTGCTAAAGATAGTTTAGAAATAAAAAGAAAGATTATAGAGAAATTTACTGAAGATCGGCTTTATCCTTACTCAATGTATTATTTAGAAAATATTAAGGCTCGTTTTGGTGAATATTGGCGCAATCATTTTTCCACGATTGGTATTAATGGTATGAACGAAGCAATTTTGAATTTAATGGGTAAGGATATTTCTTCTCCGGAAGGACAAGCTTTTGCCGCTGAAATTCTTGATTTTATGCGTGAAAAATTAATGGATTTCCAAAACGAAACTAATAATTTATATAATTTAGAGGCAACACCGGGTGAAGGTTGTACCTATCGCTTCGCTAAAAAAGATCAACAACTTTATCCGGGTATAATTTGTTCTAATACGGAAGCAGTAAAAAATCTTGGCGCTGATCCTTATTATACAAACTCCACTCATTTACATGTTAATTACACGGATGATATTTTTTCCGCCCTTGATTTACAAGATTCATTACAAGTTAAATATACAGGCGGTACGGTGTTACACGGTTATTTAGGTGAAAGAATACCAAGCGGTGAAGAAGCGAAAAAATTGGTGAAAAAAATTATTGAAAATTATCGTTTGCCCTATTTTACCATCACCCCTACCTTTTCAATTTGCCCCAAACACGGTTATTTATCAGGAGAACATAAATTTTGTCCTAAATGTGATGAAGAGCTGGGTTTTAAAGAGTCAGTAGAAGATGTTCGTTTAGCTGAACATAATCAATTATAGAAAAACCTTAAAAACATCAATTTTCCCTTTAAAAATGAGTATTTTTTTTACCCTGATAAGACCAGAAATAATTTATTTGTATTTAATTAATTTTTAATTTATAATTTAGATAATAACTAACCTTGAAAATGTTGATTAATCAAACTCACTGATTAACCAGCTAATCAAGTGACGTCAAAAAAATATGAGCCCCATGCAAACTCAAAGACAAGAATGCTTAGTTTACAGTCGCGTAGTCGGCTGGTTAACACCGGTCAAAAATTATAACCCTGGGAAAGCGTCTGAATATAAAGATCGTAAGACTTTTAAGATCAACTGTGATTAATTAGTAAAATCTATGATAATCGGAGGTTTAGAGAAATTATCTATTCTCGACTACCCCGATCATTTAGCGGCTATAATTTTTACGCAAGGATGTAATTTTAGGTGTCACTTTTGTTATAATCCTATGCTTGTCCTGCCCCGCAAGGGAGAGGATGAAAAAAATATAAAAGAAAAAGGTTTTTCCGAGCTTTCCACTAAAAACCTTTTTCTTTTTTTAAGGGAAAGATTTGGTCGCTTAGACGGAGTAGTTATCACTGGCGGGGAGCCAACTTTGCATCCTGACTTGCCGGAGTTTATAAAGAAAATAAAAAAGATTGGTTATGATGTTAAACTTGATACCAACGGCACCAATCCCGACATGTTAAATCAATTAATTAAAGAAAAATTAATTGATTATATTGCTATGGATCTTAAGGCACCCAAGGAAAAATATGAAGCCACTGTCAATGTATCGGTCAACTACAAAAATCTTGAAAAAAGTGTTAAAATGATAATTAAGAGTGGCTTACCGCATGAATTTAGAACAACAGTAGTTCCCGGTCTTTTAGATAAAAATGATTTTACTAAAATGGGGGAGATGATAAAGGGAGCACAGAATTGGTTTTTGCAAGTTTTTAAGTCAGATACTGATTTAGTAGATTCCACTTATAAAGGAAAAAAAGCTTATTCTCGTAAGCAAATGCAAGAATTTGTTGAGTTAGGGCGAGCAGCAGCCGGTGTTTGTAAATTGCGAGATTACTAAATACGAGATTAAAAAAGCAAAAATTAAATATATGGCGAAAAAAGAATTTAAAACAGATTCGCAGTCTGATTTTGTTAATATAAATAATTCTAACAGAAGTAAACAAACAACTCAGATACGTGCCACTGCTTCACCGAATAGCGTTGGTTCTCAGATTTTAGTGCAATTAAAACAAAATGAAAAAATCAGTCAGGAAATATACAAATCTGTTAAATTCATTAAACGATATTATTTATGGAGTGTAATTTCTTCTTTACTTAAAATTTTTATCCTTATCGCGATTATTGTTTTAGGAGTTACTTCTTGGCGTAATATTTTAGATCATTTAACCAATAATTTATCAAATATTTTTTCTGAACAGCTTACTGCTTTTCCTGAGCAATTAATCAGAAAGCCCTTAGAATAATATTTAGATTTAAATAAATAGACAGTTATGGCAGATAATATAACGGTTTTTGCCCAAACAAATTATCGTAACGAACTGAAAAAGTTCGGTATTAAAACCGACGATCGCCGTCGGCATATGTATTTAATTGGAAAAACAGGCATGGGCAAATCAACGGTTTTAGAAAACATGATTGTTGATGATATTCGCGCTGGCTATGGCGTGGCGGTTGTTGATCCGCATGGTGATTTAGCAGAAAAAATAATTGAATATATTCCTAGCCATCGCGTTAAGGATGTGGTTTATTTTAATCCCGCGGATATTAATTTCCCCATTGCTTTTAATGTGGTTGAACAAGTTGAACCACATTTAAGACATTTGGTTGCCTCGGGTTTAATCGGTGTCTTTCAAAAACTTTGGGCTGATTCCTGGGGACCGCGTTTGGAATATATTTTACGCAACGCTATTTTAGCTATTTTAGATTTTCCCGGCTCAACTTTACTCGGCGTGGTGCGCATGTTATCGGATAAAAATTATCGCAAACGCGTGGTTGCTAACATTAAAGATCCGGTGGTTAAGGCTTTTTGGGAAAAAGAATTTTCCGGTTATGCGGATAAGTTTGCCGCTGAAGCTGTATCACCTATTCAAAACAAAGTTGGTCAATTTTTATCCAGTTCATTAATGCGAAATATTATTGGTCAAGTAAAGTCTTCAATTGATATTAGAAATATCATGGATGAAGGCAAGATTTTAATCATGAATTTATCTAAGGGAAGAATTGGTGAAGATAATTCCGCCTTGTTAGGGGCGATGATGATTACTAAGATTCAATTAGCCTCCATGAGTCGCGTTGATCTTCCAGAAAAAGATCGTCGTGATTTTTATTTGTACATTGATGAGTTCCAAAATTTTTCCACTGATAGTTTTGCTAATATTTTGTCCGAAGCGAGAAAATATCGCCTAAATTTAATTTTAGCGCATCAATATATTGAACAACTTAATGAAAAAGTTAAACCGGCTGTTTTTGGCAACGTCGGAACGCTAATTGTTTTTCGAGTGGGAGCGGCCGATGCTGAAGAATTGGTTAAAGAATTTACACCCATTTTTTCTGAAGAAGATCTTGTTAATTTACCTAAATATGAAATGTATTTGAAATTAATGATTGATGGAATTGCTTCTTCACCTTTTTCTGCTGTTGGCTTGCCACCGCTTAAAGTTGAGGAAAAAACCAATAATACTGAGCAGGTTATTGCTTATTCGCGAGAAAAATATGCTACTGACAGAGAAACAGTTGAAGAAAAGATTATGCGTTGGCATGAAAGTTATGGTGATGATGAACGTTCTAAAAATCAAGTTTCAAAACAAAATTTAAGTAAATTAAGTCCTAGTCAGGCCGAGAGCTTAAGTCAGAGTTTATCGGGAAATGTTGGGTCTGCAAACAATAATATCAAAGAGCAAGTTAAATCAAAGGTAGAGTCTAAGGGGTCAATTAGCAAAGCAAAAAAAGCAAGTAATTTAGAAGAAGGCTATGAGGCGGTTTGTTCGGAATGTGGTGAAATGACTAAAACTGTTTTTGAACCTGATGGTGTTCGACCGGTTTATTGTCGCAATTGTTTAAGCAAAAAAAGAGAAGAAAAAAGACAAGAAATAGAATTAAGAAAACAAGCGAAAGAAATAGAGCGTAAAAAATTAGTTGAAGCAAATTTTACTGAACCAACTAATCAATCAGAACTACCTACCATGTCTTTAAATGATTTAACGAAAGTTAAACCGGTTGATTTTCGAGGACGAGTTATTAAAAAACATTTTGAGTCAAGCGAAGCAAACGAAGTTAGATCAAGTAAAGTAAGTGAAGCTAAACTAAATGAACCAAGCGAAGCACCTAGTCCAGAAAAAACATTCATAAATAAAGAAAAAACACCTATAACTAAGCCAGAAACAGAAACTAAAAAAAATAACCCTTCATATTTACCGGCCATAGAAAAAGATTTGCCTGAAGGAGAAGAAATTGATATTTTTTCTTAAATTATGTATTTATTTTTTGATACGGAAACAACTGGTTTGCCTAAAAATTATCAAGCTCCCCTTGATGATTTTTCAAATTGGCCTCGGATAGTGCAAATTGCTTGGAGTTTATATGATTTTCATGGTAATCACTGGGAGAGTAATAGTTATATTATTAAACCTGATGGTTTTGTTATTCCCGATGAAGTAGCTAAGATTCATCGCATTACACAAGCCAGAGCGTTGCAAGAAGGAGTTGATTTAAAAAAAGCTTTAGAACATTTTATCCGTGATGCTAACTTAGCTACTTATTTAGTCGCTCATAATTTTGATTTTGATGAAAGTATCATTGGTTCGGAATTATTACGCACTAAACTAAATAGTCCTTTTCCTTTAGCGAATAAAATTTGTACCATGAAAAAAACAGCTGATGTTTGTCAGATACCTAATGGTCGTGGAGGCTATAAATGGCCTAATTTAACTGAACTTTATCAACATTTATTTCAAACTAGTTTTCCCGAAGCGCACGATGCCCTAGTTGATGTTGGGGCTTGTGCTAAAAGCTTTTTTGAGTTAAAAAGAAGGGGACAGATTTAGTTAAAAAACGATAAAGTTCAATATGAAGCAAGAAAATTATTATTTACGAGTCGGAAAAGCGACTGATTTAAGTGGTCGTGATTACAAAATTTATCGAATATTAGAGATTTTACCCGGTTTTTTATCAATCTCAACTTTTGTTATTCTAATAATATTATCCTATTTTGAGCCAGTTTTCGTGGCTTATTTTATTATTGCCTTTGATGTTTATTGGTTGCTCTTGGTTATTTATATGGCTATTTTTTTGATTGCTTCGTATCGAAATTTAAAAAAAGGTTTGAAAACTGATTGGCGCCAGAAATGTGAAAATTTAGCAGCCGGAAAATTAGATTCGGAAAATGCTCAACCAAATTCTTTAGCTAGACAGGGCGTGACTTGGAAAGATGTCATTCATTTGATTGTTTTGCCAACTTATAATGAAAGTATAGAAATTATTAGAGCATCATTATTATCAATTGAGAGAGATAGTTTTCCTAATAAACAATTCATTGTTGCCTTAGCGATTGAGGGACGAGCCGGTGAGGCTGGCCGGGAAAAAGCTGAGATTATTCGTCAGGAATTTGCTAATAAATTTAAACATTTTGCGATTGTTTTTCATCCGGATGGAATTGAAGGTGAGATAAAAGGCAAGGGTTCAAATCAAGCTTGGTGTGTTAAAGAGGTAAAAAAAGATATTATTGATAAGGAAGGTTTGGATTATAATAAAATTTTGGTGAGTGTCTTTGATATTGATACTATTGTAAGATCAGGTTATTTTTTTGCCTTTACTTATAAATTTTTAACTATCCCCGATCCCTATCGTTGCAGTTATCAACCCATTCCGGTTTATCATAATAATGTTTGGCAAGCGCCATTTTTTTCTCGTGTCTCCGCTTCATCAAATACTTTTTGGCAGATGATGATGCAAATTAGACAAGAAAGTTTAGTTACCTATTCTTCTCATTCCATGACTTTTAAGGCCTTAAGTGAAATTGGTTTTTGGTCACCTAAAAGTGTGAGTGAGGATTCAAGAATATTTTGGCATTGTTTGATGCACTATAATGGCGATTATCGAGTAGAACCAATTCACTTTGATGTTTCTATGGACATTACCTGTGATCGTAATATTCCACAAACGATTTTAAGTTTATATAAACAACAACGTCGTTGGGCTTGGGGAGCGGAAAATATTCCTTATTTAATTTTTAATGCCATTAAGCGTTGGAAAAATAAGGGTTTAAAAAAAGCACGCATCGCCAATCATATTTTTATTCAACTCTATGGTTTTCATGCTTGGGCAACTACGGCCATTATTATTGGTGTTTTAGGTTGGTTACCAATGCTTTTAGGTGGAGATCGTTTTAATGCCACTGTTTTATCCAGCAACCTTCCTTATGTTACTCAGAATTTAATGAGCTTTGCCATGGTTGGTTTATTTTTATCCGCTATTATTTCTACTTTACTCCTACCTAAAAGACCACCGCAATATTCAATTTGGAAAAAAGTATTTATGTTTTTAGAATGGTTATTTATTCCGTTGGTGATAATTTTTTTCGGCGCTATTCCTTGTTTAGATGCTCAGATTAGATTAATGCTGGGCAAGTATATGGGTTTTTGGGTAACACCTAAAGAAAGAAACTAAAAAAAAAGAACCTAAAAAAGCGTCTAAAATTATTTTTATTTATAATTAATTTATCAATATTTTGTAAAAATAAAGTAAAACCAGCTTGTCTAGCTGGTTTTTTGGCTTTAAGAGAAAAGCTGTGATATAATTATGACATGGTGAGAAGAAAAGTTAAGCCACGCGTTTTTAGTGCTGGCTATCAAGAAAAACAACACGGCACAATCTACCGTTTTTTTACTAGTCAGAGATTTTTAGCAATCGTGGGCTTGGTTTTTTTGATTTTGATCGCTTTTCCTTTAGCTAGAACTTATAGTCAGAAAAAAATTTTAGAAAAAGAGCTGGCTGATATAAAAGCGGAGATAGAACAATTTGATAAAGAAGAGATCGGCAATTTAGAAGAGATGATTAAATATTTAAATTCTGAGCAATCTGTAGAGGCACAGGCGCGCCTGAATTTAAATTTAAAAAAACCCGGTGAAACCGTGGTTGTAATAGAAAAAGAAGAAAATAAATTAAGTCAGGAAGAAGTAAATTCAAAACATCAAGCGCCGGAAAGTAATTTGCTTAAATGGTGGCAGTATTTTTTTGCCAGTTAGTTTAACAATCGTTAATAATCAAGTGACAATCATTAACAATCAAGTGAGTTTAGTTTAAATTGGTTGAGTTAAGTTTAACAAATAAGTAAACTTAGTTTCAATTTAGTTTCAATTAAGTGAGCCGAGAATGGGGATCGAACCCACGACCTACGGTTTACGATACCGTTGCTCTACCAGCTGAGCTATCTCGGCCTGGAGCGGATAAGCGGAATCGAACCGCCATTTTCAGCTTGGGAAGCTGACGTAATAACCACTATACGATATCCGCAAAAAGCCAATTTGCCTTAAAAAGCAGGGAAAAAACTGTAAAAAACAATAAACAAGCTTTGTTCTCATTATAAGCTTATCAAAGTGATTTAGTCAATTTAAAAATTATAAGAAAAAAAGATATTTATGTCTAAAAAAGGAAAAATTTTCACATTATTTATTAGTTTATTTGCCATATTATTTTTTAATTTCCAAATCGCAGAAGCCAGTGGTCGCGGTTTAGAAATTATTAATCATCCTCTTGCTTTTACTGATGAATTTAAACTGATAACTTCAGAAAATAATGAACGATTTCGTATTCCTTGGGAATGGGAGCCTCTAACTCCGGCCTACGAATATTCTTTTATTACTAAAGGTTTTTATGATCCGAGTCGCCCCATGGAAGTTAAAATTTATTATCCGGAGAAAAGTGATAATTTAAAACAAATATTTTCTTTTGATTTTCTTTCCAGTGTTTGGCGACCTGTGCCGACTAAAGATTACTCTCTGGAACAATATGTTTCAATGACTACTGACGCTACTTCGGCTTGGTTGATAGTTTTAGAAAAACCAGGAGTAATGACGGTCGGCAATGCCAGTTGGTATAAATATAAAGAAGGTCTTTTTGCGGCTTCGCCGGATTTTGCCAAGGGATCAGTATTGCGCGTTCATAATATAAATAATGGTAAGTATGTTGATGTGACTATTAATGATTATGGACCAGATCGAAAAATTCATCCTGATCGAGTGATTGATTTAGATCGAGTGGCCTTTGAAAAAATTGCTTCTTTAGGAGCCGGAATAATTCCGGTTCGAGTGGAAGTTATTTCCGAAGTTATTAGCAGTACTCAACAAGCTACTCCGCAAATTTCTGATGTTCCTAATTTAACAGCCGCCTCAGCTATTATAATGCGTGATAGTGATGCAAAAATATTATGGAGTAATAATGAAAGAAGCGTTGCTCCAATTGCCAGTTTAACTAAATTAAGCGCGGTGAAAGTTTTTCTTGATACTAAACCGGATTTAACAAAAGTCGTTACCTATAAACAACAAGATTCTAATTATAATCATAACTATGTTACAGCTGGCTTAGAATCTCGGTTACGAGTTGCTGAGGGAGATACTCTTACAATTGAAAATTTACTTTATAGCTCTTTAGTTGGTTCAGCTAACAATACCGTAGAAACTTTAGTGCGTGTTAGCGGTCTTTCTCGAAATGAATTTATTGCACGCATGAATAAATTAGCCAGTGATTTAGGTGCTACGAATACTAAATTTATTGAACCCAGCGGCTTATCAGAAAACAACGTGAGTTCTCCTTATGATTATGCTATAATAAGTAGAGAGATTTTAAAAAATCCTTTAATTCAAAAAATTAGTTCTACTAAAAGCTATTCATTTCAAACTTTGAATACGGAAAAATCATTTCGTCTAACAAATACTAATCAGCTTTTGAAAAATAGCGAACTTCCGATTGCAGGATCAAAGACCGGTTATCTTGATGAAGCTGGTTATTGTTTACTCACCAAAGTAAAATCAGCGCAAGATAATTTAATCCTTATTAATTTAAATTCCAGTAGTAAAGAAAATAATTTTGCTGATCATGAAAAATTAATCCGCTATGGTCTTAAGGTTTTAGCCAATCAAAATTAAGCATTTTATATGATAACCATTAAACATGCTTCTAAATCTTACGGGAGAAAAAATAAAATTTTAAATAATGTTAGCTTGACGATTGCGCCAGGTGAATTCGTTTCTATTGTTGGTCAATCTGGGGCGGGAAAAACAACTCTAGTTAAAGTTTTAATCGGTGAAGAGCGTGTGGACGAGGGGCAAGTAATTGTTGGTGATTGGGATATCACTAAAATTTCTAAACGAGAAGTACCTTATTTACGTCGACAAATTGGTGTTATCTTTCAAGATTTTAAATTATTACCTAAAAAAACGTTGGCTGAAAACGTTGCTTTTGCTTTGGAGGTTTCCGGGGGAAGCGCAAGGAAAATAAAGAAAATTGTGCCCAGTGTAATGAAGATTGTTGGTTTAGAGGATAAGCAAGGGCGCTATCCTAGTGAAGTTTCCGGTGGTGAAAAACAAAGAGCAGCTATTGCGCGCGCGCTTGTTCACCAGCCAAAAATTTTATTAGCCGATGAACCAACCGGCAATCTTGATGCCTTAAATGCTAATGAAATTATTGATTTGCTTTTACGAATCAATAAGTTTGGCACAACAGTCATTTTAGTTACGCATAATAAAGAAGTTGTTAATCGTTTGAATCGCCGAGTTATTACTATGGAAAATGGTTGTATTATCAGCGATCAAATGAAGGGAAAATATTTGCTTTAATTTTTAACATTAAATTTCTAACATTAAATAAATGTTAACCTTATATCGAATAATTAAATTTAGTTTTCAAGATATTGCCCGAAATATTTGGTTATCAGCGGCGACTGTTATTATTTTGCTTTTAGCTCTTTTTTCCATCAATACACTAATTACCATTCGCGTCACCAGCGACAGCGCCACTTTAGCAATAAAAGAAAAAATTGATATTGCTCTTTATATAAAAGCAGAAACTCCAGAAACAGAAATACTCAGTTTAAAAGATAGTATCAGTAAAATGGAACGAGTTAAAAGCGTAACCTATATTTCGCAAGAAGAGGCCTTAGCTGATTTTCGAGAGAAGTATAAAAACAATCAAGAAATTTTAGCCGCTTTGAAAGAACTGGGCAGAAATCCTTTGTCACCCAGTTTAGTTATTTTTCCCAACAATTTAGATGAGGCCGGGTTATTGATTAATGAGTTAAGAATGATTGATAATTCCATTATTGAATCAAGAGATTTTTCCGATAACACCGTTGTTTTAAACAAGATAAATAGTATCACTAAAAAAATTAATGAAGTAGGATTTTTTATTATTGCCGTTTTTATTTTAACCAGTTTGCTAGTTATTTATAATACCATTCGCGTAACAATTTACACTCATCGCCAAGAAATTGAAATTATGCGTTTAGTGGGAGCTTCTAATACATTTATTTATTTGCCTTATGTATTTTCGGCTTTTGTCTATACTTTACTCAGCACGCTAATCATCATTGCTATTTTTTATCCTTTCTTAACCTTACTCCAACCATATTTAGAAGTATTTTTCATGGGTTATAATATTAATATCTTGGCATATTTTATCAATAATTTCTGGTCTATTTTTGGTTTTCAATTTTTAGCTATTTTGGTCATTAATGTTCTAGCCAGTTTAGTGGCGGTGCGCCGTTACGCCAAAGTTTAGGTTTTTTACTCAGAAAAAGGGCGGGGCGGTTTTTTTATTGACTTTTTTCTTAATAATTAATAAGATTTACATACTAATTAAATATTCGGGGGTCGTCTAATGGTAGGACTCCAGGTTTTGGTCCTGGCTATCGGGGTTCGAGTCCCTGCCCCCGAGCAAAATAAAAAACGAGCATTAAAGCTCGTTTTTTGTTTTTGATAAATAATATATTAGTTTACCAAATTTGCTAAACGATATGTTTCTTTCGCAATTTCTTCCATTTCATCAGTTTTAACCACTAAAACTTTAGTTTTAGCACCGGCCTTACTTATTTCTACTTCAACTCCTTCTGATTTATCGTTTATTTCTTTATCAAGTTCTATTCCTAGAAAATTAAGATTATCACAAATTCTTCCTCGCATAATAAAAGATCTTTCCCCAACTGTTCCAGCGAATATCAATAAATCAACCCCACCTAAAACAGCCGCCATGCGACCAATATATTGTTTTATGCGGTTAACATAAATTTTTAGAGCTAGGGCAGAATCCGCATCACCTGCACTTTCATTAATTAAAAGTTCTCTTATATCATCGCTTTTTCCTGACAAGCCAAGGAGACCGCAATTATTATTAAAATAATGTTCTAATTCTTGATAATTTTTATTAAGTTTTTCTGCTAAATATAAAACTGTTCCTGCATCAACATCACCAACCCGAGTTGCCATCACTAATCCCTCCAGTGGAGTAAATCCCATTGAGGTATCAATGCTTTGTCCATTTTTTACCGCCGTGATACTTGCTCCACCACCTAAATGACAGACAATTACTTTTTCTGGTAAATGACCAAGAGTGGCAGTCGCTCTACTAACAACTGATTGTACTGATATTCCGTGATAACCGAAGCGATATATACCGAAACGACGACTATCGGCAATAGGAATTGCGTAAAATTTTGCTTGTTCAGGAAGAGAAGCATGAAAGGTACTGTCAGAAACACCAATAATTGGTTTTTTATCGCCTAAAACTTCTTTTAATTTTTCTATTTCTTTTAGTGCTGGACCAAGATGAAGTGGAACTTTTTCTAAAGCGACTTTAGCCAGTTGTAAATATTCATCATCAATTAAGCGATTAGTTAAAAAATATTCTCCGGGAGCGACTATTCTTACGCCTGATAAATCAATATCGTCTTTTGAACCAATCAGTCCGATTTCAATTAATGAGTCAACAATAAATTTAACAGCATTGATATATTTGTCCTCGTTTATTATGGTTTTCTTTTTACCGATTTTTTCAGCTGTTTCTGTGACAATAAAATTTCCGTCTTCAGTTTCAAAATGAGCGAAATAAACTTTTTCAGCATCAAAATAAAAAGAATATTTTTTGGAGGCGCTACCAGTGTTAATGATTAAATATTTTTTTGGCATAGTATATTTATGATTTATAATGATTTATAATAAAAATATAACATTTTATTATATTTTTTTCAATTTTTATAAATTATTTTATTTTTGACTTTTTTAGTTAAAAATAAAACAAATAAACATCTTCTCAGCACTCACATTCCCAGCTGTTCCTTTAATTAATTTTTTGTTATAATAAAGATAGAAAGCATAATAAATTAATTTAAAAAATAATATGACAGCCCAATATTTCATACATAATCAATGGATTTTTTACTTATTAATGTTATGGGTTATGCCCTGGAAGGGAGTAGCACTCTGGAAGGCAAGCCGAAATAGTCATAAGATTTGGTTTATCGCCTTATTTCTTTTAAATACTTTAGCTGTTTTAGAGATTATTTATATTTTCTTTTTTAGTAAGAAAAAGGAAAAAAGCATATCAGAAAAAAGTGTATCGCCAGAAAGTAATTAATCGTGTCAGAAAGTAACTAATTATATAATTAATATAAAAAAAGCTAGAATAACTAGCCCTAATTAAAAATATGGAAAAACCTACTAAATTAATTCCGTTCGGAGTCATTCTCGGATTAAGCTTGGTCATTGCCGCCTTGCTTGTTTCGGGAACTTTGTTAGATATTAAAGAATTGAATAACGTCATTTCTATTTCCGGATCAGCAAAATTACCAGTCACATCTGATTCAGCTCGTTGGACAGGTAATTTTTCGCGTACCGCTTTTGCGACTAATTTAAAATCAGGTTATGAAGCCATGAAAAAGGATGAAGGCCTAGTGGCTGCTTATTTAGATGAACAAGGTTTCGCCGGTAAATATGAAATCTCTCCGGTCTATATGTATGAGATTTATAAAAGTGATGCTTATGCTCCGAAGGAATATAACTTAACTCAGTCAATTGAAGTTAAGTCCGATGATGTGGAAAAAGTAAAAAATTTGGTAAAAAATATTGAAAAAGTAATTGCTCAGGGTGTTATCTTTTCAAGTAATCCAGTGGAATATTATTATTCTAAATTACCGGATGTTAGAGTTTCTTTATTGCCCGAAGCAATTAAAGACGCTAAAGCCAGAGCACAAGCTATTGCGGATAGTAGCGGGGCAAAAGTAGATGATGTTAAATCGGTTGCCATGGGCGTTGTTCAAGTAATGCCGCTGGGCGCCATTGAAGTATCTGACTATGGTTCTTATGATACCTCTAGTATTGATAAGGAAGTAATGATTACCGTGAAAGTTACTTTTGGTTTGAAATAATTACTTTTGCTAAATTAAATATTATTGACAAATAGTATATCTTATGATATACTATTTTTTTACTAGTTCTTTGAATAAAAACCCCAAAAAATAAATAATCATGGAAACTGAAATTAAGGATGTAATCGTTATTATTTTGCTAATTTTAGCATTTTTTACCTCTATATCGTGCCATCGTTTTTTAGTTAAACATCGTTTTTCTCATTACATCAAATCATTTACATTGCTGGCAATTATTTTATTTACTTGTTTTATGATTTATTAGGCGGCCAACGATTATTGCAGCCCCAACCTTTAAAGTTGGGGTTTTTTATTTTTCAGAGCGTTATTTAACTATTTAATTAAAGTAATTAAGGTAATAGTTTTTTTGATTTTTGCTTGTTTGTATGTTAATTTTAAAATGTAAGTGAATTTTTATTATGAAAAAAATATTAATCATTTTTTTAATTTTTGGTGGTATTTTTTGTTTAGCTTTTTTATATTATAAACCAATAATTTTTCAAGAAGGAGATCCAAGACCACTTTTTAAAGCTATTTGGCGTTTAAATTTTAGTGAGGAAAAAATTGTAAAATTAGATTTGAGTGGAGAAAAATATTTAACTAAAAGTAAAGACGGCCGAATTATTTTGCAAGATTATTTGAAATTGGACAATTTTAAATTTTCTGAACGAATGGGTTCAGCCTATTTTTTTACAAACAACACCACCAAAATAATCGCGATTCATAAATATTATTCCCGTTTTTATTCCATTTGGTCACTAACACGACTAGAAAAATTTAGCGAAATTCCTTGGTCAGAATATAAAAATAATAATTATAAATTTTCTTTTTCCTATCCCTCTTTTTCAATCAATAGTAAGTGGTGGAATAATTTTTTCAATTCAGAAGAATATTTATTGCCTAATCAAGTTTTGAACAAAAATAATAATTTTTATTTGACACAAAAATATAAAATAGAAAAAGATATAAAAACTGGTGAGTTGATAAAAACAGAAAATACTTTCTTTCCAGAATACGATAATACTTATAACTATCCTATCCCTTGGCACATTGTCATATTTAATATTGAAAATGAAACTGATTTAGAACAAATTATTAAGCAAAAAATGGGTCCGGGTTGTAGTTATAAAACAAAAACACCGACTGATTTTGTGGGGAATTATAAAATAGAAATTGACGGTGATGGTTTAGGATTAGATAAGACTGAATGTTTTGCTAATTATACTTATTATATAATTTATAGCCCCGCTCAAAAGAAAGTAGCTTTCTGGAGTACCGGGCAAGAATGTCAGATTGGGCTTGGTTTTTTCCCGGAAAGTTGTTTTGATGAAAAAATAGCGGCTTCTTTTCACTTTTTTGAAGAATAATACGGTTCTTATTTAAGAAACATAGTCAAGATAAATAAATTATAATATAAAAAATATGAAAAAAAGATTATTTTATCTTTGGCTAGGAATGTTGATACTAAGCATATTAATTTCCTTAACACCAAAAGGTTTAGATGCGGATTTATTTGGCGTTTTTCCAACAATCTTTATTGTTTGCATATTAATACCCTTTATTTCCGGTATTTTATTGATATTAATTCAGAAGAAAGATAAAAGCTATCAATTTATTCCAGGATTTTTAGTGGGCTCTATTTCAATTAATTTAACTTCTTTATTAGTGATTAGCTTGATGGAGTTTTTTCATCATGGTTGTTTTACAACTGGCCAATTATATAAGCCCGACTGTGATCCTCTTGGTTTGTTTCATCTGTTTTCATTTTTTATGGCCATCAGTATTTTAGGTGGCTTAGTTGGTTTAGTAATTAGAGGGATAACAATGTTAATTAAAAAATAAAATAATAAAACTAAGAAAGAATTTTTGTGTTTTTTATATTGACAACCCAAAGTTTATATGATTAAATTTTTTAGTCGTACCTTTAAATTGAAATATTAAACTAAAATAAATAATCATGGAAAAAGAAGCGATTACCGCCCAGTATTCAGTAAGAGCTGAATATTTAAAGATTTTAGAAAACCTTTCTTCTGATAGAGAAAAAATGCAACTTGTTTCTCGGTTTATGAATCTTGATCCCAAGGATTTAATCGGGACCAAAGAATTTATTGCCCAGTTATTTTATTTGGGTGAACTTGAAAAACAGGAAGAGATTGCTAACAACCTGCTAAAAGTTGGTTTTCGTCCAGCTTTTTTTAAAGAAATGTTGGCTTTTTTGGATCAATATCCTGACTTTAAAAAAATTTCTATGGTGGCCTATAATTCAGGAGTTTGGTTTAATGAATGCGAATATTTTCATCCGATTAGTTACTACGACAAAGACAAAGATCTTTGGATGCTTGGTCATCAATGCTTTACTTGTTGTTTACAATTAAACATTAAAAAATGTTATTTTTTAGCAGTAAAAATTTAGTTTTTTGATCGTGTGTTTTTATTTATAACCCAGTTGACAAACTGGGTTTTATTTTGTCAAAATGAGAGATAAAATGATATAATATTATAATAAATTAAGGGCAGATATGAAGTTTTTCCGTAATTCAGAAATACTTAATAATCAAGAAAAAATTTGGCAGTATTTGATACGGCTGGCTTTGGCAATTTTAATTGTAATAGTTTTTGCGCAAAAAATTGAATTAGCCGTGATTGATTTAGGGCGTCATTTAGAAAATGGGCGCCTTATTTTTCAATCGCCCGAATTATTATTTAAAAATTTTTATTCTTATACTGAACCGGAATTTAAATTCATTAATCATCATTGGTTGGGAGGATTAATTTTTTATTGGGTTTATTTATTAGGTGGTTTTAAATTACTCTCTGTTTTTAATATTTTGTTGGCCTTAGCCATATTTTTTGCTTTTTTCCAATTAGCTAAAAATCGATCTAATTTTTATTTGGTAGCGCTTTTATCTTTACCAACAATTTTGCTCATGGGTGAACGCACTGAAATTAGGCCGGAAATGTTTAGTTATCTTTTTTTAGCAATCACCTGGTTAGTTTTAGAAAGTAAAAAATTAACTCGTCGCCAAAGTTTAAAAATTTTAATCCCGCTTTTTATTTTGTGGGCTAATATTCATATTTATTTTTTTCTCGGTTTAGCTTTGGCCGGTTTTTATTTATTAGCTGATATTTTACCGAGATTTAAATGGCGAGAAATTTTTTCGCGAGAGAAATTAATTAAAATAACTAATTTGAAGGAACAGGCTCGGCAAGTTTTTAAACAAACCCGCCAGAATATTTATGCTTTCCTCTCTTTATTTTTAGCTTGTCTAGTTAATCCCAATCATATTAAAGGTCTTCTTTATCCTTTTAAAATTTTTACTAATTACGGCTATGAAATTGTAGAGAATAAAAGCATTTTCTTTTTAGAAAAATTACTTTTAAACTATAATTATCAAATTTTTAGGTGGCTTTTATTAATTCTTGTTATTAGTTTTCTTGCTAATTATTTATTTCAAAAAAAGATTCGTCTAGTTGATTGTTTTTTTGGTTTGTTTGTTTCTTTTTTAGGATTATTTGCGGTACGCAATTTAACTATATTTGGCTTAGTGGTACTAGTGATAATTAGCGCTAATTTATATCCGGCTTTAGCTTTTTTGTGGGGGAAATTGTTTGATTTTTTACGAGTAAAAATAGCAGATTTTGATCAGAAATTTAAAAAATATATTAAACCCGCTCTTTTGTCTGTTTTAATTTTTATTTTTTTATTTTCCGCCATTTCATTACTCATTGATCGAAATAATAGACAAAGATTTTCTCAAGAACAATTTGGCTTAGGACTTAATCAGGGAAGTGAAGATGCTTTTAATTTTTTTAAAGAAAATAATCTTGCCGGACCTATTTTTAACAATTATGATTCTGGCAGCGCTTTGATTTTTGGTTTAGCGGATCAGGTTAAAGTATTCGTTGATAATCGGCCGGAAGCCTTTAGCGTTGATTTCTTTAAAAAAGAATATTTGCCCATGCAGACCGATGAAAATGTTTGGCAAGAAGTTATGGAAAAATATGAATTTAAAACAATTGTATTTTCTTTTCTTGATAGTACCCCCTGGGCAAAAACGTTTTTACGAAGAATTTTAGTCGACCAAGAATGGTCATTGATATATTTTGATCGTTATTATGTAATTTTAGTTTTAAATGATTATTATCCAGAAGAGTTTTTAGCAGAAAAGCGGATTGATACATGGAATTTTCGTCAGCAATTAAGAAGTTTGGTTAATGATGCAACTTTAATAAATAAATTTAATCTGGCTGAATTGGCGCTTTTAGCTGAGCAAAAAGATTTGGCTGAAGAAATTTATCGTCAGATATTAATAGAAAAACCCAATAATCCTCGAGCTTACTTTTTCTTAGCAACCTTGTATGGCTCATCTAATAATGTGAATGATTTATATAAAGGAATTGATTATGCTTTGCGCGGTTTAGAGAAAGAACCTGATATGCCTGGTATTTATAATCAAATTGGTATTATTTATTGGAGTTTATCGGATTATTCTCAGGCTGAACATTATTGGCGTTTAGCAATCAAAAAAAATCATCGCGATAAAACAGCTCGAGATTATTTAGAACAAATGGAAGTTTTAAAAAAACGAGGTCTCTTGCCTCGCTAAACTTCTTAAAATTATAATTTTGTTATTATTTTTTAAACCACTCTTTTAATAAAGTCTTAACCGCTAACACTCCGTCTTTAGCGGTTATTTTTTTTCCTTCTTCATAAGTTCGTCGATTATAGCTAATGGGGAGTTCTTTTATAGTATAGCCAGATTTTAAAAGACGAGCCGTAATTTCTGGTTCTATTTCAAATCTTTTACCGCTTAAACGAATTTTTTTGAGAGCTGATTTAGGAACAAGTTTAAAACAGGTCTCCATATCAGTGAGATGACTGCCAAATAAAAGATTGGTCATCCTAGTCAGAAAAGTATTAACTAAATAATGGAAAGAAATTTTTTTAACATTTTTGAATCTGGATCCATAAATAACAATATTGTCGCTCTCCTCATTAATAACTTCGTTAAACAGTTTAATTATATCTTGTGGATCATATTCTAAGTCAGCATCACAAATAATAAAATAATCGCCACGTATTTCTTCCAGTCCACGTTTAACAGCCGCCCCTTTGCCCTGATTTAGGTCTTGTCTTACTAAAATAAAATCGTATTTATTTTTTAAATTATTTAACAATTCCGGAGTCTTATCAGTAGAACCGTCATCAACAACAATTACTTCTTTGTTAGTATTTAAATCAAAAATTAAAGGTAGCGACTTATTGATTAGTCGTTCTTCGTTATAGACGGGCACAATTATAGACAATAATTTACTCATTTTTTTTACAATATAAACAATTTTAATTCTATCATAGTTGGCTTTATTATAACACTTTTTAGCTTTTATTCAATCAACTCTAGTCATTAATTAATCAGGTGCTTTTTTTATTAATTTGAGGAATAATTATAGAAAATTCCGTTTTTTTATTAATTTGACTATTTATTTTTATTTCCCCTAAAAATTCTTTTTCCGCTAGATATTTGGTTATATAAAGACCCAAGCCGCAACTTTTTTTCGTACTAAAAAATGGTAAAAAGATTTTTTTAAGCAATTGTTTTTTTATGCCGGGCCCGTAATCACTGACTTTTAAAATAATTTTATTATTTCTTTTGTCTAATAAAATGACAATTTTTCGCGCTTGGTCGCTTTTTTGTTTTGCGTATGATTCAATCGCGTTACTTAGTAAGTTGTAGACGATTTGATTAAATTTTACTGGATCACCAAAGTATGGTTTATTTGCCAGTTTATTATGAAAAACTATTTTTATATTATTTTTTACCGTATGATAATTTAAAATTTTAATTGCTGAATTTATTTCTTGAGCCATCAAGAAAGAAGATTTCACGTTTGTTTGGCTTAAATATCTTTTTAAACAGCAAATTAAATCCTCCATTTTTTTGCTTGCCAGAATGGCCTGTGCTAAAGAATCTTTAATTTGAGAATAATCATCAGTATTATTTTTTAATTTGCTTAATTTTTCCAGATTTAATAAGACAACCGTTAATGGACTCATTAAATCGTGAAAAGCGCCAGCTGAAAGTCTGCCAAATTCAGCTAGTCGGTATAGATTATTGATTTTTTCGTTCAAATTTTTATTAGTTTCAAGAAAATCAAGGTCAATTTTTTTCATACTTTTTTATTTTATCAAGTTAATAAGAATTAAGCTTTTTCATCTACTTTATAGCCACGATTGGGCATAGTAAAAATAAAGTGTTGATTTTTATTTTCAATTTTTTTTCTCAATTTCATGATATGTACTTCAATTGTATTAGAAAAAGGGTCGGCATTCTCGTCCCAGACATTTTCCATGATTTCTTGGCGAGAAACAAAATAACCTTTTTTAGTCATCAGATACTCAAGCAGCGCAAATTCTTTAGCACGTAAGCGAATATTTTTGCCGTTTCTTTTTACGAGAAATTTATCAGGAAAAAGTTCTAAATTTTTAATATTTAATCTTTTTTCTTTTAATACTATGGGGCGACGAGCAACAGCCTTGATTCGAGCTAATAGTTCGCAAAATGAAAAAGGTTTAGTTAAATAATCATCAGCTCCAGAATTTAAAATATCAACCTTGTCTTCAACTTTCGCGCGGACCGTGAGCATAATAATCGGAATCATTATTTTTTCTTGTCTTAGTTTTTCAATTATTTGCCGGCCATTAAGTAACGGTAAATTGTAATCAAGTAAAATTAAATCATACTTGTTTATTAGAGCGGTCTGAAGACCTTTTTCTCCGTCACTTGCCCAATCAAGAATAATATTTTTTTCTTTTAACAAACGCTTTAAGGTATTTGCGATTTGTTTGTCATCTTCAATTAATAAAACTTTCATAAATTTATTGATTAAATTTTTTTTAAGTCCTTATCTTAAATTATAAAATAAAGGATATGAACAAAAAATAAACTTTCTTTTTATTAAATTTAAGTTATTTTTTATCTAATTTTAAATAAATTTTTACTTATTAAATTATGTGTTTGCCATAATAAAATAATAAAGCTAATATTAAATTAGCCCTAATATTTAATTAATAAAAGTAATACTAGGCCTATTTTGAATGTTTAAAAATAAACCAAGCAAAAAATTATTAGAAATAATCCAGGATAAAACTGCTGACCCTTTTAGTATTCAAGAAGGTCGTTTTCGCTTTGGTGCTTTAAAAGATTCACATCATTACTCCGATTGGACCGAAGAATCTTTTTTGTCCGATGCTGGTCAAAAAGAAATGGTTACTCGGAGTTTTAATTTTGATAAATTAAGACAGTTTTTAATTATTGCCATTTTTGCTTTGGTAATTTTAATAACTAGATCGGCTTGGTTGCAAATTGTAAAAAGTGAACGATATTATTTAATGTCTGAAGGGAATCGTTTGCGCGCCGAGATTATTGAGCCAAAAAGAGGCATTATTTATGACAAAAATTTTTATCCCCTAGTACGTAATAAAGCTAATTTCGTTCTTTATTTTCGACCGATTGATATGCCTAGAGCAGAATTAGAGCGTGATAATTTAATCAGAGAAATTAGTGCTGTTTTAGATGGTCAAAAAAATATTAATAATCAAACCACCACCATTTCCACCAGTTCAAAAGAAATTAGTTTGATAAGTGATAGTTTGACTTTTTATGAAATAAAATCAACTTTAGCCAAGGTAAAAATTGGCACCCTGGAATCTTATCAGCCTTTGTTTATTAAAGATAATATTGATTATGAAACAGCGATGCGCATAAATTTGGAATTAGCCCATTGGCCGGGCGTTTTTTTAAGTAATAAAATTAGACGCGAATATCTTCTTGCTAATACTCATGAAGTTAAAATTGCTGAGAACACGAGTTTGTCTCATGTTTTGGGTTATACCGGCAAAATAAGTGAAACCGAATTAGCCAATTTTGATAAAACTTATTCCTTAATTGATTATGTCGGTAAAGTGGGCTTAGAATATTATTGGGAAAAAGAATTAAGAGGAAAAACAGGTCAAAAAAATATTGAAGTTGATGCTTTAGGACGACAAAAAAAAGTGATTAATGAAATCCCGGCTCAAGACGGTAATAATTTATTACTTTCTTTAGATTTAGATTTGCAACTAAAGGTTGAAGAAATATTAAGAGAACATTTAACCAAATTAAAGTTAGAGAAAGCTTCAGTGATAATTATGAATCCGCAAAATGGCGAGATTTTAAGTCTAGTTAGTTTCCCTTTTTATGACAATAATAAATTTGCTAGTGGAATTAGTCAGGAAGAATATAATGAATTAATCAGTAATCCTAATCAACCCTTTTTAAATCGTTCAATTGGCGGTGAGTTTCCTTCTGGCTCAACAATCAAACCAATTTTTGCGGCCGGGGCTTTGCAAGAAGGAATTATAAATGAAAGAACCAGTTTTTTAAGTACGGGAGGAATAAGAATTGGGGAATGGTTTTTTCCTGATTGGCTAGCTGGTGGTCATGGAGCAACCGATGTTAGACGGGCGATTGCTTTTTCCGTCAATACTTTCTTTTATTATATCGGCGGTGGCTACGGTGATTTTACTGGCTTAGGATTGAATGGTTTAGTTAAATATTCTCGTTTGTTTGGTCTAGGAGAAATAACCGGCATTGATTTAAACGGTGAGGCTGATGGTTTTGTACCGACACGCGCTTGGAAAGAACAAACCAAAAAAGAACCATGGTACATTGGCGATACTTATCATTTTGCGATTGGGCAAGGTGATGTTTTAGTAACGCCACTCCAAGTGGTTAATTATACGGCCGCTTTAGCTAATGGTGGAACTTTGTATAAACCTCATTTTGTAACCAAAATATTGAATAGTAATAATGAGGTGATAAAAGAAATAAAACCCGAAATTATTAATGAAAATTTTATTGATAAAAGAAATATTGAGATAGTCAGGGAAGGAATGCGGCAAACAATTACCATCGGTAGTGGTCGTTCCTTAAGTTCGCTAAACGTTAGTGTGGCCGGTAAAACCGGCACCGCTCAATGGTCAACGAAAAATTTGCCTCATGCCTGGTTCATTGGTTTTGCTCCTTATGAAAATCCGGAAATTGCCTTTGTAGTTTTACTTGAAGAAGGTGGTGAAGGTAGTTCTGTGGCGACACCCATTGCCAAGGAAATATTAGCTTGGTATTTTAATCGTAGTAAATAAAATGATATAATTATAAAACACTGAAAGTTTTTGTTTAGTGTTTTTGTTTTTATGCCTTTATCTTTACATTTAACCATTCATTTTTCTTTAGCAATCATTGTTGGTTATTTTTGTGGACGTTTGTTTAAGAAGCCCGGTCTAGGAATAATTGTGGGAATTATGGGCGGTTTTTTAATTGACTTAGATCATGTTTTAGAATATTTTTTAGTCTTTGGTCCGACTTTTAATTTTCAATACTTCATTGAAAGTCGTCAGTTTTTGATTAGTGATAAAATACGATTATTTTTTCACGCCTGGGAGTATTTTCCAATTTTATTAGCACTGGCTTTTATTTTTCGAAAAAAACAAAATTTAAAAGTAATATTTTTCACCTTAGCCATATCCGGGGCAGTGCATCTAGTTTCCGATGTAGTTATTAATGGATATTATTTTAAATACTATTCTTTACTTCATCGCTCACAACTTGATTTTTCTGCCGTCCGAATTTTACCTCCGGAAATTTATCAATTAAATCAAGAATATAAGAAAAAATTGGGAATTTGATTGACGATTTGGGAATTTAATTTATGATTTAGGAATCTGAATAAGGATAAAATTATTAAATATTAGACAAAAAATAAATATATTAGCACTCTATTGACTTGAGTGCTAATTTTGTTTATAATGAATATAGTGGTTTTAATTATAAATTAAATTCAATTTATATGACAACGGATCGCAAACAATTTTTATTAAACACCATAGTCAAAGAGTATATAAAAACTGCTCAACCGGTTTCCTCGGGGGCGCTGGTAGAAAAATATAAGCTAGATATTTCCCCGGCCACGGTTCGTAACGAGATGATGGAACTTGAAGATGAAGGTTATATTTATCAACCCCATACTTCCAGCGGCCGAGTGCCAACCGAGTTAGCCTATCAGATCTACTTGGAAAATGTGAGGAAAAATAAGAAAAATAAACCCCTCAAAGAAGGAGAAGAAAAACTATTAAACAGTTTGTTTAAACAAGATGAAGTAGCTTTTCGTCAAACTGCTAAAGTAATTGCTGAATTGGCTGGTGCCGCGGTTTTTTGGGCATTTCATAAGAATGATTTGTATTATACTGGTCTATCAAATTTATTTTCCCAACCAGAATTTAAACAAGTTAACGCAGTTTGCGATGTTTCTAATATTATTGATCGTTTAGAGGAAATAATTGATGAAGTATTTGAGGATCTTGAAGAAGGAGAACAGGTTTTGATTGGTCAAGACAATCCCTTTGGTGATTTTTTAAGTACAGTGTTAGTAAAATATCGCAGTAATCAAGTCAATGGCGTCTTTGGTATTTTAGGTCCAATGCGCATGGACTATGCGCGTAATTTAGCTTTAGCAGAATTTATTAAAAACAAGTTTGTTTAAAAAATATGACAAGAAAAAAAGTAAAGAAAGGTCTTTACCAGCATTATAAAGGAGCAAAGTATGAAGTTTTAGACGAAGCTCTTAATTCGGAAAATAAAAAAGAATTAGTTATTTATCAAGAAGTTAAAGACGGAAAAAAAGATTTAGAAGGAAAAAATGATTCGGCAAAAATTTGGGCTCGTCCGAAAGAATTGTTTTGTGCTGAGGTAGAAGTTGAGGGCATAAAAAAACCCAGATTTGAATTTATTGGTGAAAATACGTCAGCCGAAAATAGCCAAAATGAAGAAAATAGTCAGGATTTTAAACAAAAATATTTAAGAGCTTTGGCTGATTACCAAAATTTAGTCAAAAGAACAGCTCAAGATAAAATTGAATTTGTAAAATACGCTAATCGTAATTTGATTCAAGAAATTATTCCGGTTTTTGATCATTTAAAACTATCGCTCGCCGGACTAAGCGAGGACGAAGCGAAAAGTCCTTGGGCAGTTGGTGTAAGTCATGTGTTAAATCAATTTCGAGAAATCTTAAAAGATAATGGCGTGGAAGAAATAAAAACGATTGGTGAAAAATTTGACCATGAAACTATGGAAGCGATTGAAGGCGAGGGCGAAATAGTAGCCAAAGAAGTAATCCCCGGCTATAAATTAAATGGAAAAGTAATAAAGCCGGCTAAAGTTATCACTAAAAAAGAATAATTATCACTAAAAAGTATATAATAATTAATTTAAGCCTAACTATATCTACTTATAAAATTAAAAGTTTTATAGCTGGGTAATATAAATCTATGTCACTTATAAAATGGACACCATTTTTCTCGGAGTTTGACGACATGGATAAAGCAATGGAATCCATGTTGCCAACCATTAGAGGAAATCAATTTGGTTTTACACCGGCAGTTGATATGTACGAAGATAAAGACAATATTATTATTGAAACTCAATTAGCCGGAATTGATCCGGAAAAAGTTAATATTTCCATTGAAAACAACATTCTTTGCATCAAAGGTGAGAGTGAGAAAAAGCGAGAAATTGACGACAAGAATTATTATCGCAAGGAAATTAGACGCGGTTCTTTCTATCGTTCCATTGCTTTACCTACCAAAGTTAACGGTGATTTAGCTAAAGCAGTTAATGAAGAAGGTATTTTAAAGATCACTGTTCCTAAAGCCGCGGAAGTTAAACCAAAAACCATTAAAATTGAAACAAAAAAGAAATAATCAAAGAAAAAATAATTGTTGGCTGATAAATCGGTCCGCAATTTTGCGGGCCGTCAATCATTCAATAAGTAATTAATAAATAATTAATAATCAATAAATAATTAATATTAAAAAAATATGGGAAAAATTTTAGGAATTGATTTGGGAACGACTAATTCCGCCATGGCAATTATGGAGGGAGGCGCTCCTAAAATTATTGAAAACATTGAAGGTAATCGCACCACACCATCTGTTGTGGCGATTTCTAAAAACAACGAAAGAATTGTTGGCGCTGCCGCTAAAAGACAAGCGGTGATTAACCCGGAAAATACTGTTTATTCGGCGAAAAGATTAATTGGTCGTCATTTTCATGAAGCAGAGGTACAAAAAGACCTTAAAAATTCACCATTTAAAATTATTCAAGCCGGTGAAGGGGTCAAGGTAAAAATGGGTGATAAGGATTATAGTCCTCAAGAAATTTCCGCCATGATTTTAGCGAAATTAAAATCTGATGCCGAGGCTAAGTTGGGAGAAAAAATTACCGAAGCGATTATTACTGTCCCCGCTTATTTTAATGATTCGCAAAGACAAGCGACTAAGGATGCCGGTCAAATTGCCGGTTTGGAAGTAAAAAGAATCATTAACGAACCAACGGCGGCTGCTTTAGCCTATGGTTTTGATAAAAAGAATGGGCAAAAAATTGTTGTCTATGATTTAGGCGGTGGAACATTTGATGTCTCCGTGCTTGATATTTCCGCTGATACAGTTGAAGTAAAAGCGACTAACGGTGATACTCACTTAGGTGGCGAAGATTTTGATCAAAGAATCATTGATTGGATTATTGAGGAATTTAAACGCGATCAGGGAATTGATTTGTCTAAGGATTCTTTGGCTTTGCAAAGAATTAAAGAGGCCGCGGAAAAAGCCAAGATTGAATTATCAACTGCCCAAGAAACAGAAATTAATCAACCCTTCATTACCACTGATGTTAATGGACCAAAACATTTGGTCATGAAAATTAGTCGTTCTAAATTAGAGTCTTTAGTAGTTGATTTAGTGGAGAAAACCATTGAACCTTGTCGTAAAGCAATTACTGATTCCGGTTTTCAAATTAACGAGATTAATGAAGTGCTATTAGTTGGAGGTATGACTCGTATGCCCTTGGTTCAACAAAAAGTTAAAGAATTTTTTGGCAAAGAACCTAACTTAAATGTTAATCCGGACGAAGTAGTAGCTTTGGGCGCCGCTGTTCAGGCGGGTGTTTTACAAGGTGATGTGAAAGATGTTTTATTACTTGATGTTACCCCGCTTACTTTAGGAATTGAAACTTTGGGCGGAGTCGCTACACCGTTAATTGAAAGAAACACTACTATTCCCACTTCTAAATCACAAGTATTTTCCACTGCCGCTGATGGTCAAACCAGTGTGGAAATTCATATTGTTCAAGGTGAACGTCCTTTAGCAAGTGATAATAAAACTTTAGGTCGTTTTATTTTGGATGGCATTCCTAATGCACCGCGCGGAATTCCGCAAATTGAAGTAAAATTTGATTTAGATCAAAACGGCATCTTAAATGTTTCCGCTACTGATAAGGCAACTAATAAACAACAAAATATTACTATTACTGCTTCTTCTGGTTTGAGCAAAGAAGAAATTGAACGTATGAAAAAAGAAGCGGAAATGCATGCTGAAGATGATAAAAAGAAAAAAGAAGAAATTGAAATTAAAAATCAAACCGAAGCGGTTATTTTCACGACCGAAAAAATGCTTAAAGAATCAAGTGATAAAATGAAGGCCGAAGATAAAAAAGAATTGGAAGAAAAACTAGAAGCGCTTAAAAAAGCTAAAGAAAGTAATAGTCAAGAAGAAATGAAAAAAGGTTTAGAAGCGCTTAATACAGTCGCGCAAAGAATTGGCGCCGCCATGTATCAACAAGCTGGAGCCGCCGGAGCCGGTGCCAGTGGTCCTGGTACAAATCCTAATGATGGTTCCAGTGCTCAAGGACAAGCAGAAAGTGGTCAAGAAAAAAAAGATGATGTTGTTGAAGGTGAAGTTGAAGAAAATAAATAAGTTATTGTTTTTTAGACTGCCTCTTTTATTTTAAAGAGGCAGTTTGTTGAATCAATAAATTATGTCCAAAGATTATTACGAAATTTTGGGAGTTTCAAAAAGTGCCAGTCAAGATGAGATAAAAGCCGCCTTTCGCAAAAAAGCGCATGAGCACCATCCGGATAAAGGTGGTGACGCGGAAAAGTTTAAGGAGTGCAACGAAGCTTATCAGGTTTTAGGTAATGCCGAAAAAAGAAAGCAGTATGATCAATTTGGTTCGGCTTTTCAGAGTGGACAGGCCGGTTTTGGTGGTGCCAATTGGGGTGGTTTTTCTGGTTTTCAAAACGGCACAAAAATGGATTTTGATTTTGAAGATTTGAGTGATATATTTGGTGGTTTTGGTGATATATTTGGTTTTAGTGGCGCTAGCCGAAGTACTAATCGCCGCTCAAGTCGGGGTCGTGATTTAGAAATGCAAATTAAGCTAGGTTTTAAAGAAGCAATTTTTGGCTTAGAAAAAGAAATCAATTTTTCTAAAAATACTCGTTGCGAACATTGTTCAGGTACCGGAGCTGAACCAGGCTCGCAGGTTAATTCCTGCTCTACTTGTCGCGGAACCGGCTATGTAGCTCGTTTACAAAGAACAATTTTAGGTAATATTCAAACAAAAAGCCCTTGCTCAGCTTGTGGTGGCGAGGGCAAAACATATAGCCAAAAATGCACCAAATGTTCTGGTTCGGGCATTATCAGGGCTAATGTCAAACTAAAGGTTAAAATACCAGCCGGAATTAACGAGGGCGAATCAATTCGTTTAAGTGGTCAAGGCGAAGCAGGCTTAAAGGGGGCACCGGCCGGAGATCTATTTTTGAAAGTAAAGATTGAACCTTCCAAGTATTTTGTTAGAGATGGCTATGATATTAGAACAGAGGCGACAATTTCCATAAAACAAGCGATTTTAGGCGATAAAATACCCCTAGAAACCGTACATGGCACAGTAAAATTGAAAATTCCCGAAGGCACTCAATCAGGAACGACCTTTAAAATTAAAGAAAAAGGGGTGCCAAAATTGCATGGTCGTGGTCTAGGAGACCATTATGTCCGCATTATTGTCAATATTCCCAAAAACCTTAGTAAAAAGCAAAAAAATCTCTTGGCCGAAATTGATTTTTAACCTTATTTTATCGGCTTTTTTATTGACTTTTAGGCTCAAAATGCTACAATATAAGTAGTTATTATTAATCAATAAAACTATGAGCAATTGGTTTAAAAAACTTTTTGGTGCAAAAGAAAATGCAAAAGAAGCTAACCATGAAGTAAAAGATCCAATGCAGGAAGTAAAAGAGTCAGTTGATGAGATCAAGAGAGAATTTGCTCCGGCAGAATTTGAGCAATCAAATTCGGAAGCAAAAACTGAAACACCCGAAGTTTCATCTGTTTTAGAAACTCAGACTGAAATGCCAGAACATCCTGAATCAGCACCAGCTGAACATTTTTCAACTCCTGAATTTGAAGTTGAAGAAAATGTTAGCGAGGAAAAAACTGAATAATAAACAAGTAAAAGAATAAAAAACGCGATTTTTTTCGCGTTTTTTAAGTATAAATTTTCTATGTTAATTGATACCCATGCACATGTAAACTTTGCCGCCTTTAAAGATGATGCTGACGAAACCATTCGTCGGTCTTTAGATAATGAAATTTGGATGATTTTAGTTGGTTCAGAATTTAAAACTTCTAATCGCGCTTTAAATTATGCTAATAAATATGAACGTGGTGTTTACGCCGCGATTGGTTTACATCCAATTCATCTTCAAGAAAGTTTAGTAGATAATGATGATGAAAATGGTGAATATAATTTTCGTGCTCAGGCTGAAGAATTTGATTATGGTAGTTATGAAAAACTTGCTAAATTTGAAAAAGTAGTTGCTATTGGCGAAACCGGTTTAGATTATTATCATTTAGATCCAACTAAAGATTTAGGAGCTTTAAAAAGAAAACAACAAGAAGTGTTTGCGGCGCAATTACTTTTAGCGCGTAATTTAGATTTGCCGGTGATTATTCATTGTCGTCAGGCTCATGATGATCTACTCGCTATTTTACAAGATTTTAAAAAAGAATATGGACATTTAATTCCTAATAATCGTCCCTGGGGAGTAGTGCATTGTTTTTCTGGTGACGAAGATTTAGCTTGGAAATATTTTAATTTAGGATTACTTGTTTCTTTTACTGGATTAATAACCTTTAGTCAAAATTGGGATGATTTAATTAGAAAAGTGCCTTTAGATAAAATGATGATAGAAACTGATTCTCCTTACATGACACCTGAGCCCTATCGTGGTCAAAGAAATGAGCCACTTTTGGTTCAGTATGTGGCAGCCCGAATTGCCGAAATTAAAGGAATAAAATTAGAAAAAGTGGCTGAAGTTACCACTAATACAGCTCGAAATTTGTTTAGAATTTAGTTAATATTTAGCAATAGATGATAAAAAGTGTCAAACAGTGAAATATTACTGTAAAAGCGAAAAATCAGAGTCTTGACTTTTAATATTTTTTAGATTATATAAAATATTAGATAACACAGGAAAAGAAATTGTTTTATCAAAAGTAGAAAAAGGTGTATAGAATAAATATTTCTTTAGCACCAAAGGTGCTTTTTTATATTGATTTTAATTAACATTTTTAGTAAATATTTTTTATAAATATTTATGGATGATAGTGATACTGCACACCAAGTTAATATCGAACCAAGTCTCGAGACTACTGCTGAAGTAAGTCACGAGAGTCCGCTTTATGCGGAAACACTTTTTCATATTGGACCATTACCAATCACAAATTCGTTGATAAATTCTTTACTGGTTGTTTTTCTGGTGATTGTTTTTAGTTTGGCGGTTAGATCAAGGTTAAAGGAAATTCCTGGACGACTGCAGAATTTTTTTGAAGCGATTATTGAAGTTTTTTTAAATTTATTTGACAGCGTAACTCATTCGCGCAAAAAATCATTACTTTTTGCGCCAATGTTACTAGCTTTCTTTTTCTTCATTTTAATAAATAATTGGTCGGGAATTTTACCTGGAGTTGGCTCTGTGGGGCGCATTGTGCTTGAACACGGGGAAAAAATATTTGTTCCTTTTTTTCGGGGAGGAACAGCCGATCTTAATACTACTTTAGCTTTAGCAATTATTGGCGTTTTTGCCAGCCATGTTTTTGGTGTGTTAGCCTTAGGTCTTTGGCATCATTTTAACAAATTTGTTAATTTAAAAGCTTTTCTAGAAATACCAAAAAAAATTAAACAAGACCCTACTGTAATAATAGTAAATCCGATTAAGGCTTTTGTGGGCATAGTTGAAATAATTGGTGAGGTAGCTAAAGTGGCTAGTTTATCTTTTCGTTTATTTGGTAATATTTTTGCCGGCGAAGTGCTTTTAGTATCAATGTCGGCACTATTGGCTTGGGTAGTCCCCATCCCTTTTTTATTTTTGGAGATTATTGTCGGTTTGATACAAGCATTTATTTTTATGACTTTAATTTTAACCTATTTGACTATTCATACTACCGCTGAAGAACATTAAATGAAGAACATTAAATATAGAAGAATAATATATAATTTATTAATTATGGCGCTTATAAATTCGCGCTAAAAATAAAAAATATGATAGAAAATGTAATGTTTGCTAAAGCTTTAGCAATCGGCCTAGGAGCCATCGGTTCAAGTTTTGCTATCGGAATTATTGGTAGCAAAGCGATGGAAGCAATCGGCCGCAATCCCGAATCAAGCAGTAAGATTATGGTTCCGATGCTTTTGATGGCAGCTTTTGCCGAAGCGATTGCTATTTATGCTTTAGTTATTGCTTTCAGTATCAAATAATTATTTGACACAGCGTTTCTTAAAAATTAGGAAGCGCTAGTTAGATTATTATTTAGTTTATTATTTGTAAAATTATGGAATCAATAATATCCGATTTTCATATCGATTATAAATTACTCATCGCGCAAACATTTAATTTTGGCTTGGTGGTGTTTGTCCTTTATCTTTTTGCTTTCAAACCAATTGTTAAAATAATGGCTGATAGAACGAAAAAAATAGATCAGGGTTTAAAGGATGCTGAATTAAGTAAAAAAAACTTAGCGGAAAGCGAAGCTCAGAGCCAGATAATAATAAAAGATAGTAAAAAGCAAGCTGATACAATAGTAGCCGCGGCTTCTAATCAAGCTGAAGAATTACAAAAAAAAGCAATTATTGATGCCAAGGAAAAGGCAGAAACAATAATTTCTGGAGAAAAAGAAAAATTTGCGGCGGATAAAGAAATGGCTTGGCAAGATTTTAAAAAAGAAGCTGGAGATTTAATTATTGATGTCGCGGGAAAATTGCTGGATGAAAAAATGACTGATGAGGCGGATGCTAATTTTATTAAAAAATTGATTAATTAGTATGAAAATAACGGCTAAACAATATGCTCGGGCGCTTTATGAATCAACGTTAAACAAAACGGAAAACGAAATTGAGAAGATAATTGCGCGGTTTGTTGAGAATTTAGCGCATAATAATGATCTTGTTATTGCGGAAAAAATTAGTAAAGAAATTAATTTAATTTTTGAAGTTGAAAGTGGCGAAATAAAAACCAAATTAATTAGCGCCCGAAAACTTTCTGAAACAGTTGTCGGACAGCTTAAAGATTATGTCATAAAGAAAACCGGTGCACAGAAAATTAATTTTTTGGAAGAAGTAGACAAATCTCTCATTGGTGGCTTTATCTTAGAATATGATGACAAAGTCCTTGATGGTAGTATTAAAAATAATCTATTAATTTTTAAAAAACAGCTTAGTAATTAATTAAAAATATGCCTAATCATAAAGATTTTATTGTTGAACAACTCAAAAAACAAATTGCCGGCTTCAAAGTTGAAGTGGAAGAAAAAAGTGTTGGTCGAGTTTTAAAAATATCTGACGGCATTGCTTTGGTTTCCGGTTTACGTGAAGCCATGATGAGTGAAATTTTAATTTTTAAATCGGCCGAAGGTGAAGTCTCGGGGGTAGCTCAAAATTTAGAAGAAAATGTAGTCGGAGCAATTATTTTAGGAGATTTCTCAGTTATTAAAGAAGGAGATGAAGTAGTTTGTACCAAAAGAATTCTTAGTGTTCCGGTTGGTGAAGCTTTAGTTGGTCGAGTAGTTAATCCTTTGGGTGAAGCTTTGGATGGAAAAGGTGAAATTGAAACTAAAGATTATTATCCAATTGAAAAAATTGCCCCTGGTGTTATTACTCGTGAATCAGTTAAACAGCCAGTTCAAACTGGTATTAAAGCTATTGATGCCATGGTGCCGATTGGTCGTGGTCAAAGAGAATTGATTATTGGCGATCGTCAAATCGGAAAAACTGCTCTTGCGATTGATACTATCATCAATCAAAAAGGACAAAACATGAAATGTATTTATGTAGCGATTGGTCAAAAAGAATCAAAAATTGCTTCTATTGTTAGAAAATTAGAAGAGACTGGAGCAATGGAATATACAACGGTGGTTTTAGCTGGCGCTTCAACCCCGGCCTCTTTGCTATATATTTCTCCTTATGCCGGTTGTGCCATGGGAGAATATTTTCTTGATAAAGGTGAAGATGTATTAATTGTTTATGATGATTTATCTAAACATGCTGCCTCTTATCGCGAAATTTCATTATTACTTCGCCGACCTCCGGGACGCGAAGCTTATCCCGGCGATGTTTTCTATTTGCATTCTCGTTTATTGGAAAGAGCTTGTAAGCTTAATAAAGATTTTGGTGGTGGTTCAATTACGGCTTTACCGATTATTGAAACTCAGGCCGGTGATATTTCTGCCTATATTCCCACCAATGTTATTTCTATTACTGACGGACAAATTTTCTTAGAGCCGGATATGTTCTATAAAGGCAATCGTCCGGCAATTAACGCTGGTTTGTCAGTTTCTCGCGTTGGTTCTAGCGCGCAAATAAAAGCGATGAAGAAAGTAGCGGGAAAAATGCGTTTAGAAGCCGCTCAATTCCGTGAACTAGCCGCTTTTGCGCAATTTGGTTCTGATTTAGATGAAGAAACAAGTCGTAAATTAGAAAGAGGGAAGCGTCTTTATGAAATTTTCAAGCAGGATCAATATCAGCCTTTATCAGTCGATAAACAAGTTTTAATTTATTATGCTTTAATCAATGGCTTTATTGATGATGTTCCAGTTGATAAGGTGAGATTATTTGAACAAGGTTTATATAAATATGCAGAAAATAACAGTGATGTTTCGGCTTTAATTTTAGAAAAGAAAGATTTAGATCAAGAAATTGAAGATAAATTAAAACGCTTGATAGAAAACTATAAAGAGACGCTTGATTATTTAAAGTAATATGGCTAAGACCAAAGAAATTAATCGTCGCATCAAATCAATTACCAGCACCAAAAAAATTACCCGAGCAATGGAAATGGTGGCGGCGGCTAAAATGAGAAAAGCAATTGACGCGGTTTTGAAAACCAGAACCTATGCTAATTTGAGTTGGGAAACTGTTTTGCATCTTTCGCGATCTTCTAAAAATAATGGCGAATATATCCATCCTTTATTAACTAAACGTTCGGAGATAAAAAAAGTGGCAATTATTTTAATCACTTCTAATCGCGGTATGTGTGGTGGATATAATATGGCGATTTTATCAAAAGTGAGAGAATCAATTAGAAAGCATGAAAATGTGCCTGTGGAATTTATTTTATTAGGCAAAAAAGGAGCGAGTGTCTATAGCCAAAATCAAATTGTGGCCGCTGAATTTCCGAAGAGTGATTTGGTTTCTAACACTAATGAAGTTGTGCCAGTCGTGAATATGGCCATCAAAGATTTTTTAAGTGGTAAATATGACAAAGTATTTGTTGCCTATACCGATTTTGTAAGTGTAGTAAAACAGATTCCGCGTATTAAACAACTTTTGCCGATTGATATTGATTCAAGTGATGAATATTTAGGTATTGTGGCTGATCCCCGAGTGAGTGTTAATGTTGATTTAATCGCGGAGAAAGAAAAGAAACATTTGATGCCGGAAATGGGTTATGAATATGTTTTTGAACCAAGTCCAGAACAAGTTTTAAATAATATGATTCCCAGACTATTGGAAGTACAAGTCTTTCAAGCTTTGCTTGAGGCTAATGCTTCCGAACATAGCGCGCGTATGAATGCTATGCATCAAGCCACGGAAGCAGCCAATGATATGGTTAATGAGCTAAAGCTTTTTTATAATAAAGCTCGTCAAGCAAGCATCACTGCCGAGATTGCGGAAATTAGCGCTGGTGCTAATGCTTTGTTAGATTAATAAAATTTTAAAAATATGACTGAAAAAAAACATAATTTAGGTCGGGTCAAACAGGTTATCGGCGTTGTTGTCGACGTAAGTTTTGACGATTATCTACCAGAAATTTATAATGCCTTGGAGATTGATTTAAATGGCAAAAAATTAGTTTTAGAAGTAGAACAACATATTGGTTCTAATATTGTAAGAACCATTGCCATGGGTTCAACTGATGGCTTGCGACGCGATGATGAAGTAGTTGATACAGGAAAGCCAATTAGTGTGCCGGTTGGCGAAGAAACTTTAGGGAGAATATTTAATGTTTTAGGCGAAACCGTTGATGGCTCTCCAACTCCTGAAACAGCTAAGAAATATAGTATTCATCGTCCCGCGCCTAAACTTACCGAACAATCTAGCAATATTGAAATATTAGAAACTGGCATTAAAGTAATTGATTTGATTTGTCCAATTATTAAGGGTGGAAAGGTGGGTATGTTTGGTGGTGCTGGTGTTGGTAAAACAGTTGTTATTCAAGAGTTAATTCATAACATTGCTTCCGAACATGGTGGTTATTCTGTTTTTGCCGGTGTTGGTGAAAGAACACGCGAAGGAAATGATTTGTATCATGAATTTAGAGAGAGCGGAGTAATTGATAAAGTATCAATGGTTTTTGGTCAAATGAATGAGCCGCCCGGATCACGTGCCCGCGTTGCTTTAACCGGTTTATCAATTGCTGAATATTTTCGTGATGAAAAAAATCAAGATGTGCTTTTCTTCGTTGATAATATTTTTCGCTTTACTCAAGCTGGTTCAGAAGTATCAGCTCTGTTAGGACGTATGCCTTCGGCGGTTGGTTATCAACCAACTCTTTCCACAGAAATGGGAGAACTACAAGAAAGAATTACCTCCACCAAAAATGGTTCTATCACTTCTATTCAAGCAGTTTATGTTCCAGCTGATGACTTAACCGATCCAGCTCCGGCCACAACTTTCGGGCACTTGGATTCAACTGTGGTGTTATCACGTTCTCTGGCTGAACTTGGTATATATCCGGCGGTTGATCCGCTTGATTCTTCTTCAATTATTCTTGATCCTAAAGTAGTCGGCGAAGAACATTATGAAGTCGCTCGGGGAGTACAAAAAATCTTGCAGAGATACAAAGATTTACAAGATATTATTGCCATTTTAGGAATGGAAGAATTATCGGCTGAAGATAAAGTTATTGTGGCTCGCGCGCGAAAAATTCAGAGATATTTATCACAACCATTCTTTGTGGCTGAAGTTTTTACTGGACGTTCGGGGAAATATGTAAAATTAGCCGACACAATCAAAGGATTTAAAGAAATTCTTGATGGTTTACACGATGATAAATCAGAAGATGATTTTTATATGATTGGCAGCATTGAGGACTTAGCCAAAAAATAAAAATATTTATGGCCGAAAAAAAGACAATTAAATTTGAAATCGTTACTCTGGAAAGAGTGGTTTTAAAACAAGAAATTTTACAAGTAACCGCCCCTACTCAACAAGGGGAGATTACGGTTTTGCCTGATCATATTCCTTTAATTTCTATTTTAAAACCCGGTGTCTTGGAGATTAAAACCATTGTCGGAGAAACAGAAATCATGTCGGTTTCCGGAGGTTTTATTGAAGTTTTGAAAGATAAAGTAGTTGTTTTAGCTGATGCAGCGGAAAGAGCTGATGAGCTTGATGAAGAAAAAATCGCGGAAGCTAGAAAGGCCGCGGAAGAAGCAAAGGAAAAAGCTAAGTTAGAAGATTATTATGATTTGTCAGACGTAGCCATGCGTTTAGATATTGAAGCGGCTCGTGATAGAGCCTTGAGAAGATGGCGCAAGCTAAAAAATATTAATCCTGAAAAATAGAAACCATCACCCCGTAGACAGAACTCTATTTTGCAGGCAGAACACCACTTCTTAAATGGATTCCGTAGATAAGAAAATAAAAAACAGTCCCTAGGAGGGCTGTTTTTGTTTCTGTTTAAGTAGGTTTTTAATCGCTAAACGATTGCTATGAGTTACTCAGCTGCTATTGTCCAACTGCTAATTTAGAGAAATAAATAGGCGAAGATAACCAGTCCAATAAATATTCGGTACCAACCAAAAGGAATGAAATTATTTTTTTGAATAAAGCGTAGAAAAAATTTTATTCCTAAGACAGCGGTTATAAAAGCGACTATTAAACCAGTTAGCCAAATCATTATATCCGAACCCACTAAAACGGGTGGTTCCTTATATAAGTCTAAAGCGGTGGCGGCGGCCATGGTTGGTAAAGCTAAGAGAAAAGAAAATTCCACAATATTTTTTCTTGAAACACCTAAAGACAAGCCACCCATAATTGTGGCAGCCGAACGAGAAACACCGGGGACAATGGCCAGCGTTTGGAAAACACCAATTAAAGTAGCGTGCTTATAAGATAAATCATTTAAATTTTGTTCCGGAATCGTCGTTGAATCAAGAGCGGATTTTTTTTCTTTTTTACTAAAATATTTTTCTAAAATGATTAATAGTATTCCTCCTATTATAAGCGCGCTCGCAATTACAGTTAAACTTTCCATCAAATAATTTTTTACCAAACCATAAGCTACTAAACCAATGATGGTCGTGGGAATGAAGGCAGCGATAATTTTTAGAATTAAACGGGGTGATTTGATTAAGGTTTTAGTGTATAAAACCGCCACGGAAAGGATTGCCCCCAGCTGGATAGCAATTAAAAAACTCTTCAAAGAGCTAGAATCAGGTATTTTAAGCCATTCAGCGGTTAAAATTAAATGAGCGGTTGAGGAAATGGGCAAAAACTCGGTAATACCCTCAACAATGCCTAAGATAATTGATTGTAAAAAAGTCATATTTTTTCATTTATAGTCTTATTTTACTATAGTTATGCAGTTTAATAAAGCCCTTGACAGGGTTGGTTTAAAAGTCTAAAATAATAAAAGATTTAGCAGTCATCTTATTTGACTGCTAATTAAAAATATTTAATTTAAGAAAAAATATGAAACTACAACCATTATTTAACAATGTAATTGTTAAGCCATTTAAACCTGAAGAAGTCACAAAATCTGGTTTAGTTTTGCCTGAAACCAGAGAAAAAGATCGACCAGAAAAAGGCGAAGTAATTGCTTGCGGTCCAGGAAAAACTTTGGATAACGGGCAAGTTTTAACGATGAGCGTTAAAGTTGGCGATCAAGTTTTATTTAAAAAATATTCCGCTGATGAAATAAAAATTGATAATGAAGAATACTTAGTTCTAAGCGAGAGCGATATAGTCGCTGTAATTAATTAATTTTTAAATTTAATCTATATGTCTAAACAGATAATTTATAATGAAAATGCGCGCTTAGCTTTAAAAAGAGGCGCTGATCAGCTAGCTAATGCGGTTAAAGTTACTTTAGGACCAAAAGGGAGAAACGTGGTCATTGAAAAAACCTATGGTTCACCTTTGATTACCAAGGATGGAGTAACGGTGGCCAAAGAAATTACTTTAGCTGATAAATTTGAAAATATTGGCGCGGAAATTATTAAAGAGGCGGCTGCCAAAACTAATGATGCGGCCGGCGATGGTACCACTACCGCGACGGTTTTAGCTCAAGCTATTATTAGTAATGGTCTTAAATTAGTATCAGCCGGAGTTAATCCAATTGAAATTAGAAAAGGAATTGAAAAAAGAGTGGAAGAAATTGTTAGTGAATTAAAAAAGATGTCCAAACAAATTTCTTCTCCTGAAGAAATTGCTCAAGTAGCATCTATCTCAGCTAATGACGAAGAAATTGGAAAAATTATTGCGGAAGCTATGGCTAGTGTTGGTAGTGAAGGGGTAATTACGGTTGAAGAGGGTCAATCTTTTGGTATTGAAAAAGAAGTGGTGGAAGGTATGCAGTTTGATAATGGTTATATTTCACCATACATGATTACCAATCAAGATAGTATGAAAGCGGAAATGGCCGACCCTTATATTTTAATTACTGATAAAAAAATTGCCTCAATTCAAGAAATACTGCCGATTTTAGAAAAAATTATTCAATCTGGAAAAAAAGATTTAGTAATTATTGCCGATGATATTGAAGGTGAAGCTTTAGCTACTTTTGTGGTTAATAAATTAAGAGGGACATTCAATGTTTTAGGAATAAAAGCGCCTGGTTTTGGTGATCGTCGTAAAGCCATGTTGGAAGATATTGCCATTTTGACTGGTGGACGTTTAATCACTGAGGAAATCGGTTTGAAATTAGATAAAACTGAATTAAGTGATTTAGGTCAGGCCAGAAAAGTAGTGGCTTCAAAAGATAATACCACTATTGTTGATGGTCGCGGTGAAGAGAAAGCGATTAAAGCACGGATTGAAGCAATTAGAAAGGAAAAAGAATTGGTTGATTCTGATTTTGATAAAGAAAAATTGCAAGAACGTTTAGCTAAACTATCCGGTGGTGTGGCGGTTATTAAAGTTGGGGCCGCAACTGAAACAGAAATGAAGGAAAAAAAGTTCCGCATTGAAGATGCTCTAAATGCTACCAAAGCAGCAGTTGAAGAAGGAATAGTGCCGGGTGGCGGTTTATCATTACTAATTGCTGGTTTTGGTCATAATTTAGCCGGCTTTGAAGCTGAGCTTAATGAAAGCCAAAATCAACCGCTTTCTTTTGGAGTTAAAATAATTAATCAATCAATTATTGAGCCAATAAAAGCGATTGCCTATAATGCTGGTGTGGATGGTTCCTTAATTTTTCAAAAAATTATTGCGGAAAATAAAGACAAACAAGGGCCGGTGATTGGCTATAATGCGGCTAATGGCGAATTTGTTGATTTAGTAAAAACAGGGATTGTTGATCCGACTAAAGTTGTTCGTTCGGCTCTAGAAAATGCTGCTTCAGCCGCCATGATGTTTTTAACTACCGAAGCGGTTATTGCGGAAAAGCCAGAAGAGAAGAATTCTTGCACTAATAATCATGGTTCAATGCCTGATATGAGTGGCATGGGAATGATGTAAACAGAGATGAAAGTTAGATAAATTATTAGTTAAAAGGAAATATAGATTTAAAAAGCCTGTTTTTTCAAACAGGCTTTTTGTTTTAATTTAACTAAAATTTTGTTATAATAAAAATGTTAAATTTATTTATTAGTTTTTATGACAAATTACCAAAAAAATAAGACTACCAAGAAAAAACCTTGTGTGGTGGCGGTTTCTGGATATTTTAATCCGCTACATGTGGGTCATTTAGAAATGATAGAAAAGGCAAAGAAATTAGGCGATAAATTGGTGGTAATAGTGAATAATGATCATCAAGTTGGCCTCAAAGGCAGTGTTCCTTTTATGTCCGAGAAAGACCGACTAAAAATTATTAGCGCTTTAAAAGCGGTTGATCAAGTATTCTTAGCCATTGATAAAGATAAGTCAGTTTGTCGCTCTTTAGCCAAGATTAAACCAGATATTTTTGCTAATGGCGGGGATAGAAAAAGTATTGGCGATGTGCCTGAATATCCTGTCTGCCAAAAGTTAAAAATCAAGATGGTTGATGGTTTAGGAAAAAAGATTAGAGCCAGTTCGGAAATGATAGCTAAGGCCGCTGATTTGAAAAATCAAAAAGCAAAGACAATAAAAAATAAGAAGAAATAAAAATGACTTTTATTAAAAATCCAAAATTTTGGCTAATAGTATTTTTCTTGATTATTTTTTTAAGTTTTTTTAGTCGTCCGCTTTATCGAGTGTTAAAAAGTAATAAAGATAATTTACCAACACCTCTGAGAAATTTTATTGAAAAAAGAGACGCCAGAGTAGCCCCTAGCCCCATTGTTTATAAAGAAGAACAGACTATTAAAGTGATTGAGGGTTGGACTTTAAGAGATATTGCTAATCATTTAGAAACTGTTAATAATTGGTCACAAACCGATTTTTTTGCTTTAACCGGTGAACCACTTCAGGATTACAGTAATAAAGAAAAAGTTGATTGGCCTAAAGATTTTTCAGAAAGTTTTGATTTCTTGAAAGATAAACCGGCTCATTATGGTTTAGAAGGTTTTTTATTTCCTGATACTTATCGTATTTTTAAAGATGCCAGTGCTGAGGAAGTAGTCATTACGATGTTAAAAAATTTTGATCGTAAATTAACTACTGAAATGCGAGCGGAAATTGCTCGTCAAGGAAAAACAATTTATGAAATAATTATTCTCGCCTCAATTATTGAAAAAGAGGCGCCGATTAATTATGCTGATCCGGAAAATAAGGATGCGCGATTGGTAGCCGGTATTTTTTATAACCGTTTAAAAATTGGTCAAGCTTTGCAATCAGACGCTACTTTGTCTTATTTATACAATGATAAAAAATCAGTTCATTCCAGTGAAGAATTAGAAATAGATTCGCCCTATAATAGTTATAAATACCCCGGTTTGCCACCAACCCCAATTTGCAATCCCGGATTAAAAGCAATTGAAGCGGCTATTTATCCGTTGGGCACAAATTACAATTATTTTTTAACTAGTTTAGATGGGAAAAATATTTATTATGCTCGCACCTACGAAGAGCATTTAAATAATAAATATAAATATTTAAAATAAATTTATGTTTTCTGAGCAAGCAAACGTTCTATCTACCAACAACCAGGAAACAAAATACGACGAACCAGTCACTCCGAAAAGACCGGTAAAAAAGATTCTTTTAATTATTGCTTTAGTGTTAGCAGTGGTGGCTTTTATTGTCTCAATTATTTTAATTATTAATAAAATAAAACAGAATAAACCAACTCCTGTTCAACCCGTTATTATAGATCAAGACACTGAGCCAGAAGACCAACCTTTAGTTATGTTACCTGATTTGAATGGTGATGACGAAGATGAAAATGGTAATGGTAATAATATTTTACCTTATTTAAATGTTGAATATTTAGCTTTTTCTGATTTTTATAGAGCGCCGGATAATAATTTTAACCCTAATTTTAAAAATTACGAATTACCAATTAATGTAAAAATTGAAGGGATGAATTATTATGATTTATCGCGCAAAATAAATTTAGATACGGGTGTAGCTGATTTAAATCGTCTTGGTTTTGCTATTTTAGATAATCCTTGGTCAAGAGAAATTAATGATTTCTATTCCATTTATGAACGTTTAGAAGAGAAGCAAGTACCAATCATGATAACTTCTGATTTTTTGATTTACTATTATCAAAACTCGCTAAAGAAAATTTTTAAAGATATTGAGGAAAATGTTTTTTATACTAACCTTTGGTTGGTTAGCAAAGATTTGTATACTTTAGCTAAGAATCGTTATGAAGCACGTTTGGCTTCAATCGGACAAATTAATGATTCAATTCTGGAGGGGCAAAGAATGGAGATGGCTTTTTTTGCAGTTGCACTAGAGCTTTTAAAGCCCGAAGCAAAACAAACTGTTCCCAAGGGGGCTTTGGACGAGGTTGGTAAATTTAGCCAAACTGATGCCGAGCGTTTTTCTTTTAATTCCGCACCTTATTTGCGAGAAGATGTTTTAGCAGAAGTAGCTTTAATTAAGGAAGCACGCGAAAATAAAAAATCGCCCAACCTACTTTATGTTCGCGATTATTCTGAATTTAAGGTTCCTCGAGAATATCAAAATGACGCTAAATTAAACAATTTTTATTTAGCAGCCAAGTGGCTCAGTTCTATTTTCCCACTTGAATATAAAACGGCCGCTTGTCCAGAATGTTTATTAGATAAAGAAGATTGGCGTTTAAGCATGACCGCTTCCAGTTTAATTGCCACAGATTTTTCCAGTCGTCCGGATTTAAAAAATCGTTGGGCAAGAGTTTATAAACTCATGGGATTCTTCAGTGGCTTAAGAGAAGAAGTTAATTATGTTGATTATCATGATGCCCTTACTTCTTTATTTGGAGTTGATTTTGATGTTGAAAAATTATTTGATGATTATAATAAGGAAGCGAACAATAATTTAGAAAAATTAAAACAAAAACTTTTAACTTATGACTACCCAATAATTAGAGGCGCGCTTGATAAAAATGATCCAGCCAATAAAGCCAAGCTTGGTTTTAAGATGCTAGCTGAACCTTATTGGCCAAATGATTATATATTTGGTCGTTTAACTTGGCCCAATGTTGGTAAGTATACCGGTGAAGAAGCCAGACCAGACAACCTAACTGCTTGTGATCCAGAACGACGAGGCACTATTGCTCGTTGTAATGGCATTTCTTATGATATTGCTAATTTAGTTAGTCCAATCAGCAATCAGGAAATTTTTACCGAGAATACCAAGTATTTAAATTACGAAGAAGAAGCCAAGAAATTGGCTAAGGAGTTAAATAATGATGCCTTATGGCACACTTCAAATTATTGGACAACAATCAGTATCATGAAAGCTGTTTTTAATGATCAGATTAAAAAACCGGCCTTCACCAACTCAATTGAATGGAAAAATAAAAATTTAAATACTGCTATTTCTGCCTGGGTTAATATGCAATTACCGCTGGAAACAGTTACTTTAACTCCGGTTTTTAGAGGACAAAGTTTAGGTAGTTTTGCTCGTTATAGTGATTATGCTTATATTGAGCCTAATTTAGAACTTATTAATGAGTTGATAGCTGTTAATAATATGATGGCGCAAATGTTTACTGCTTTAAGACTAAATGAAGAAATAGGTTCGGCTGCTCATGATATTCAAACAATTGATAAAGATTTACAAACAATCAAAAAAATAATTGTTAAAGAATTATCCGGTGAAGAGCTTAATGAAAAAGATGGTGAAGTTATCACTGATTTTGTTAGACGTTATTTAGTTACTGATCATAGCAATAAAAATAAAATTGTTCAGATTAAATTTCCAAAATATAAAATTAATCTCCGAGAAGATATTAGCCAATTAAAATTAATGGTGGTTGTTCATTTGGTTGGCAATAACCAAGTGCTTTCCGTTGGACCAGTTTGGAATAATCAAGAAAGCCGCTAATCAAGCGGCTTTTTAGAATTTGCTAAAATTTTAAACGACTTAAAATTAAAATTATTTTAAATATTTAAAAATATAAATTTCTTGATCGGCAATTTTTGACCAGCTATCAGCCGTCACTTTGGCGGCTTTTATTATTTTATCACTTTCATACCAGTATTTATTGATAACTAAATACAGTTCATTAGTTTTTGTTAGTTCCATTGCTTGATAAGCTGTTTCGCGCTCAGGTTGATTATAAACCATCTGTAAATAATATTGATATAAAGGGCCGCCCGTTGGGATGGGATAAAAATAAATTGGTCCAAGGGCACTATCGTAATAATTATTGAAACCAAAAATTTTTAAAGCAGCTGCGGAAACTTGTTGATTAGCCAAAACCACATAGTTTTCATTAGTTTTTTGGTTTTCAATTGTCTTGACTGCTTCTAAATCAAAAATACTGGTACTATAGCCACGTGAATTAAAATATTTATCAAAACGCGGATAACTCAAGTAAAGATTAATGCCTAAAAAGGAAATTCCGATTATGAACCAAGTAATTTTTACTAAAAAACGTTTATCATTTAAAATTTGTTGGAATATTTTATTTAGTAATAAAAGTATAAACGGACCCAGGAATAATAAAATAATAATTAAAATTCTTTTAGCATAACTACCTTGTTCATAAATAATTAATTCAGAAAAAGCAATTTGACTACTGAGAATAAAGCCAAAAAATAGGGAAGAAGCAATCATGAGCGCTCCCTGAATATTTTTTGCCAACGCAATTTGTTTTTTGTTTTTAAAGAAAATTACTAAGCCAGAGATAATTAAAACTAAAATTAAAATTGAGTAATTTTTTTGCAGGAGATAAGTTAAATTTAAAAGCCAATCTTCGCGGCCAGCGCTATTAAGTTTAAAAACATTTAACAGCGGAGTAATAATTGCTTCAAAATTCAGTTGGAAATTACTAATTTTTTTTCCACTGGCGAAAAAGAGAGCTAAAGGTGTTAAAAAAATGCTAAGTGTGATGGTGAGGATGTTTAAAAGATAATTATTTAATCGTTTATTAGTAGTATATTTTTTTACAATAAGCCACATGCTCCAAATTAAAGCGGGAATGCCGGCTAGAGGATGAATAGCGGCGGCGGTTAAGGCAAAAATTAAAGTTTTTATATTCGCTTCCTTATTTAATCCGCTTAAAAGAGCGAGAATGATAAAAATGTAGCTTAGATTTTGCGGAGTAGTTATTATGAATAGAGGCGTTAAAAAACTTAAAATAATAATCGTACTTAACCAAGGCGCGCCCGAATTAATTTTGGTTTCAAAAAATAATTTTTTACTCAATTTATAAATGGCTCCGGGCAAGAGCATAGCCGCCAGTAGAGTAACTAACAATTTATTTAGCAGCGCGATACTTAAACCAAGACATTTATTTAAAATAACAATGAAACCATATTGGCCTAAATAATAAGGTGTCTTGGGAGTAACAACACCGTTTTGAACAATCAAGTTAATGGTCGCTTCGTGGATAAAAGGATCAAAACCATAACCAATTTTATAGACAATGACGGCTACTATCAGGATTAAAAAATAGTGGACACTAATTAATGATAATTTAAATTTTTTAGTGAAGCTGTTTTTTAGAATTATAAACCAAAGTAGACCAGAACTTAAAATAAAAAAGAAAAAGAAACGGGGCGAAACAACTTCCCAAGGTGTAATCAGAGGACGAGCACTGCGCGCTATTAGTAGTTCAACTAAAGCTGCACCTAAAAAGATGCCCCAGGCAAGAAATAGTAAAAAATTTGCTCGCTTAAATTGCCAATTTTTTATTTCATTATTTTCCGAAGCCTCTTTTTGAACTGAATTAGGGAAATATTTGTTTAAGAAAATTAGGCTAATAATAGCCAAAAATACTGATAAAAAAATACCCAGCCAGTTAAGGGCATAAACATAGTAAATAAGAGCGCTAAAAATCATTAAAAAGGAAATAAAAAAGACAAGATTATTAGCTAATTTGCCTATTTTTCGCATTTTTAAGATAGTTTGCTGGATTTGTTTCATAATATCTTTATAATAGCAAATTCTTGCTAAAATTGGCAATTTCGGTTAACATTTAAATGATGAAAAATAAAATAAAATCAATTCCCAATATCTTAATTGTCGTTGTTCTGGCGGTAATTTTTTTTCTGGCCACCGCCAGTTTTAATTTTTTTACTCAATCAGACGATTTTTTGAAATGGACTTCACCTGATGAAACGGCCAATTATTTTTTTGCCAAACGTTTTAGTACTGGTCAAGGCTTGGCTTTTTTTGATGACGCATCTTTGGTTAGTAATAATATGGTTGCTCCACGCAGTTTTCGAGTTGATTCAGGCTGGCTTAAACCAGTTAGTTTTCTTGGTATTATTTTAATTTACGGATCACTAGGATCAATATTTGGTTCAGGAATTATTCCTTTTTTAACACCAATTTTTGCAGCTTTGGGAATAATTATTTTCTATTACTTAATCAAAAAACTATTTTCTGAGCGCGTGGCTCTAGTCTCGTCTTTTTTGTTAGCTTCTTTTCCAGTTTATATTTACTATACCGTGCGCAGCATGTTCCATAATGTTTTATTTGTTGTTTTATTGCTGGCAGGTGTTTATTTATTAATATCCGCTTGTTCACAATTATTTAAAAAACAATCTTTTCTATCTTGGAAAATAAGTGGTACTCGTTTTTGGAGTTTCTTGTTAGCATTTTTAGGTGGTGCCTTGTTTGGTTTAATGACTATTACACGAACTTCCGAGTTAATTTGGTTTTTACCGGCTGCTTTTATTGCTTGGTTATTTTATGTGAAGCGTTTAGGTTTGGCGAAATTGCTTTTAGCGCTTAGTGGTTTTATTTTTGCCTTATTACCGAGCGCTTATTTTAATCAAATTTTATATTCAGCGCCAATTTATGGTGGCTATAATGAAATGAATCGCTCGCTAGATGATTTATCACAGGCTAGTAGCGGAATTGTTAAAAAAATTTTTACCGGTGAAGGTGAATTATTAACTTATTTTGAAAGTATTTATCATAATGTTTTTTATTTTGGCTTCAAACCCCAGCAATCCTTAGAAATGGCTTGGCATTATATTGTGGAAATGTTTCCGTACTTAGCGATTGCCTTTGTTTTAGGAACTCTTATTTTAGCAATCGTAAATATTAAACGTCCACAAAAAAAATATTTAGTTTATTTTCTTGTTTTTTTAACCGTCAGCACTATTTTAATCTTTTATTATGGTAGTTGGAAATTTAATGATAATCCAGATCCAACACGCTTTACGATTGGCAATTCCTATACGCGTTATTGGTTGCCAATCTATCTAATGATGATACCTCTCGCTTCCTTGGCAATTGTTTATCTTAGTCGCTTTTTAGTTTTTAGTTTTAAAGAACCAACTTCAAAGCTAAAAAGAATTATTATGAATGGTTGGCAAGCGATATTTGTTTTATGCTTTTGTATTTTAGGCTTAGATTTTGTTTTATTTGGTTCAGAAGAAGGATTAGCAAATTTATATCACACTAATTTAGCCGAGAAGAAGGTTGTCCAAGAAGTTTTTGCCCTTACCGAACCAGAAGCGGTGATAATTACACGCTATTATGATAAATTTTTATTTCCTGATCGGCGAGTAATAATGGGTACTTTGCCAGACGTTGATATTTTAAAAGCCAGTGCCAAATTATCACCTTTTTATCCGGTTTATTATTATAATTTTTATTTGCAAGAAAAAGATGTAAATTATTTGAATGAGAAAAAATTAGCCGAATATAATTTAGAATTGAAATTGCTAAAAAGAATTAGTCATGATTTTGGTCTTTATTCTTTAACCGCGGTCAGTCCCTTAATTGAGAAAACAAATTTGCCTACTGAGTAGATTTAAAAATCTGAATATTTATCAGTTCGTTATTTTTTATATATTTTTATGAGGAAAAGATACCATATAATTACCATTGGTTGTCAAATGAATAAATCGGATAGCGAGCGTGTGGCCGCTTTTTTTGAAAACCATGGTTATCAAACAGCGTCTGATCCGCGCCAAGCCGATATTATTGTGTTAAATACTTGTGGTGTTAGACAATCAGCCGAGGATCGGGTCTATGGTTTAGTAAATCAATTACGCAAAAAAAATAAAGACGCCAAAATAGTTGTCACTGGTTGTTTAGGCAGAAGAGAGGACGTAAAACAAAGACTAAATAAATTAGCTGATTTATTTTTACCAATTAGTTCTTTTCCAGATATTTTTCAGTTATTAGCAGGTCGTTTAAAAACCAGTAAACTCAATCTTGATGAAGTGCGTTTAAAGCAAGGAGAAAAATATTTAACCATTTTGCCAAAATATCAAAGTAAGTTTAGCGCCTTTGTGCCCATCGGTAACGGTTGTAATAATTTTTGTTCTTATTGCGTGGTGCCCTACGCGCGAGGACGAGAAGTCTATCGTCCAGTCAAAGATATTTTACAAGAAGTAAAAGAATTGCTAAAAAATGATTATCGGGAAATTATTTTAATTGCTCAAAATGTTAATAGCTATAAAAGTGGCAAGGTTGATTTTCCTACTTTATTAGAAAAAATAGTAAAATTAAAAGGTGATTTTTGGTTAAGATTTTCTACCAGTCATCCTAAAGATGTTAGTCCAAAATTAATCAAAGTATTTGGTGAACAGGCTAAAATTTGTCCGCATTTTCATGTGGCAGTTCAATCCGGAGATGACAAAATTTTAAGAGCCATGAATCATAAATATACAGCTAAACATTTTAGTGATTTAGTTACAAAAATCAGACTAGCACGTCCAGGAGTTTCTATCACTACTGATGTTATTGTTGGCTTTCCCGGTGAAACAAAGGAACAATTTAATAACACGGTCAAATTATTTAAACAGCTTAAATTTGATATGGCTTATATTGCTCGTTTTAGTCCTCGTCCGCAAACCGTGGCCGCACAAATGAAAGATAATGTGACTAGAGAAGAAAAAAGAAGGCGGGAAAAAGTTTTAGAATCAGTACTGCGCCAAACCGCTTTAGAAAATAATCAAAAGTATTTAAACCAAACAGTAACTATTCTTGTTCAAGGGATTAATAAAAATAGTAATTATTATGGGCAAACCGCTAGTGCTAAGCAAGTAGTTGTGACCGGTAAATACCGAGCGCAAAAAAACTTGGTCGGTAATTTTTTATCAGTTAAAATTAAAAAAGCCCAAGAATTTAGTTTAGAAGCTCAATTAATTTAAAGAAAATTTTATTGTTAAATAAATTTCTATGGCCGTCAGTCGCAAGAAAAAAACAACTTTACTTCCGAGAAAACCTCTTTCGGAAAAACCAAAGGTAATTGTTATTTTAGGTCCAACCGCTAGTGGCAAGACAAAACTAGGTGTTAAATTAGCCCATGATTTTAAAGGTGAAATTATTAGCGCGGATAGTCGCCAAGTCTATATTGGAATGGATATTGGCACCGGTAAAGATTTAGCGAAATATAAAATTAATGGCAAAAAAATTGCCTATCATTTAATTGATGTTGTTAGTCCAAAAGTAAAATTTAATTTAGCTCGTTACCAGCGTCTGGCTTTAAAAGAAATTGATAATATTTTAAAACGTCAGAAGGTGCCTTTTATTGTGGGAGGGACCGGTTTATATATTCAAGCTTTAACTGATAATTATCGCTTATCAAGCTTTAAATCATCAGCTAAAGAACGTTTAGCTCTAGAAAAATTAGGTGCTGCTAAATTATTTAAACTCATTACCAAAGCTAAACCAGAATTTGCCGCTCGTTTGAACAATAGTGAACGTCATAATGCTCGTCGTTTAGCTCGTTATTTAGAAATAATAAACTCTGGACAAGAATTTGGTTCCATAAATAAAGAACCAAAGTTTTCATTTTTAATTTTAGGCCTTGATATTAGTGATGATAAAATGCGCGCTAAAATAAAAAAGCGCCTTAAAGTACGCTTAGAAAAAGAAGGTCTGATTGAAGAGGTAAAAAGATTAAGAGAGAGTGGCGTATCCTTTCAACGATTGATTTCATTTGGCTTAGAATATAAGTTTGTCGCCTATTATTTACAAAATAAAATTAGTTACTCCGAGCTTGAAGAACAACTGGAAACAGCCATTTATCGTTTTGCTAAAAAACAAAAGACCTGGTTCAAGCGATTTGAAAAACAAGGTGGAAAAATTATTTGGATTAAAAATGAAAAAGAAGCGCGACGCGCAATAAAAGATTTTTTAGCTTAAAAAGTTATAAGAGATTAAGAGTTTTTAAGCGATTTATATTTAAGCGATTAAAAGTTTTTCTAAAATTTCTTTGGCTAATTTAGGATTAGCTTTGCCATTAGTTTCGGCCATAACTTTACCGAGAAAAAATTGCAAGACATTGAGCTTGCCTTTTTTGTATTGAGTCACTTGTTCGGGATGAAGAGCTAATATTTTTTTAATAGTTGTTTCTAAAATTGCTTCATCATCAAGTTGTTCTAAACCCATTTCCGCCATAATGTCGGTTGGATCGCCGCCATTATTGTACATAAATTCTAAAATCGTTTGGCCGGCTGAAGAATTAATTTTATTTTGATAAACTAAACAAATCAATTCGGCAAAGTTTTCGGCAGTCATTTTTAAATCATTAACATTTTCATTGCGCTCCTTAAGATGTTTCATTAGTTCGCCACTCAACCAGTTACTAGCCATTTTAGCTAATTTTTTATCTTGTCGATCCGCTTCATCACCATGAGCTTCTATCCAAGCGTTTAATTCGGAAATAACCTGTTCGCTCCAATTAGCAAAATCTTTATCAGCTGTTAGAATTTCCGCCGCTTCTTGGCTCAAGCCATATTCTCTTACAAAGCGTTCAATTTTTTTGCTTGGTAACTCTGGTAAGCTGGCTCTGATGTGAGCTAACCATTCTCCATCAATTTCTAAAGGCGGAATGTCTGGTTCAGGGAAGTAGCGATAATCGGCTGAAGTTTCTTTGATGCGCTGGCTAACAGTTTCATTTTTTTTCTCATCCCAGCCGCGAGTTTCTGCAATAATTTCTTGTTTTTTTTCAAGCTGTGCAGTTTGTCTTTCAATTTCAAAATTAATCGCTTTTTCTAAGGCGCGAAAGGAGTTAATATTTTTTACCTCAACCTTATTATTTAATTTTTTTCCGGCTTTAGCTTTAATTGCTCCTTTTTCGTATTTAAAAGTGCCAACTTTTTGTACGCTCACATTTGCCTCGCAACGCATTTCCCCTTTTTCCATGTCAGCCTGACTTATTTCTAAATAACGTAAAATTTGTTGAAATTTTTGACAGAATTTTTTAGCTTGAGCAGCATCTTTGATAACCGGTTCAGTGACTAATTCCATTAAGGGCGTCCCGGCACGATTAAAATCAATTAATGTTTCATCTTTTCCTTTAGGATGAAATGATTTTCCTGTATCTTCCTCTAAATGAATACGTGTTATTAGAATTTTTTCATCATCTATTTCTAAGAAACCATTTTTTGCCAAAGGTTCATCGTATTGAGAAATTTGGTAGCCTTTTGGCAGGTCAGGATAAAAATAATTTTTCCGATCAAATTTGGAATTTAAATTAATTTCGCAATTCAAGGCTAGTCCAGCGGCTAAGACAAATTCAATTGCTTGCTTATTAGGAACAGGCAAGGTGCCGGGATGCCCTAAACAAATTGGACAAACTAGAGTATTCGGTTTTTGCCCGACAGCGTTATTATCGCAGGCACAGAACATTTTACTTTTTGTTTTTAATTCGGCATGAATTTCTAAGCCGATGATTGCTTGATAGGACATATAAAATTATTTTAATTGACAATTAAATATTTTGTATAATGTTAAAATTTTCCTGTGCTACCAAAGCCACCTGCTTGTCGATCGGTTTCATCGGTAATTTTCTCTTCTTTTAAATCTAAATTAGCAATTGCTTGAATAATAATTTGAGCAATTTTTTGCCCAGGGACAATGTTATAAAAATCTTCACTTAGATTTTTAACCACCACTTTTATTTCACCACGATAATTAGAATCAATTACGCCACCCATCGTGGTTATTCCTTCATTGGCCAAACCGCTTTTGTCCCAAATTAAACCAGCAAAACCCTGGGGAATCGCTAATTTAATTCCAGTTTGTACCAACGCTTGTCCATAAGCGGGAATGGAATAGTAGTCATTGGCGTAAAGATCAAAGCCAGCGTCTTCCGGGTGGGCTTTTTGCGGTAATTTAGCTTCCGGATTAAGTTTTTCCACTCTTAAATTTAATTTTTGATTATTATCAGAATCGGTAGTATTTTCACTTTGGCTAACTGCTTCTTGAATAATTGGTAAATTGAAGGGAATACCAGTTTTGATTTCTGATTTAAATTTTTCCGGCTTGATTTTTGCAATTTCCGGCTCAATAGTTTTTGACTCAGTACTTTTTAAATCATTGTTTGCTGAGTCATTGTTATTACTATTAAAAATCAAACCTCGATTTTTTACTATTTGCTCATTACTGCCTAACAAACTACCAATGGCTTGAAAATTTTCTTTAAATTTATTTTGGTGGACAACAATTTGGCTAGTAGCCAACCAAACTAATAAATGAATAGCTTCGCGACTTAAAATTTGTCCATTATGAGTACATTTGATTAACTTGAATTTAGGGAAAGTTGAAGCAATTTCCAAATAAATTTGTTCTGCTTTTCTCAAATGATTCAAATTATCTTCATGAATATCTTTAGTTTTACCTTTCCAATCTTCGCGCGCTCTTTCTTTGGCTAAGGCGAACGATATTTCTGATTCTACTTGTAAAATAATGGTTAAGTCAGGTTTAGGAATTTCAAAAATTTTATATTCTAAATCAAAAAGCCAATTATAAAAAATTTTTCTTTCTAAAGGATTTTCAATTTTTGCTCCTTGATGACCTAAATTAGCGCTAGTGTAGCGATTAGCTAATACGACTTTTCCTTCTTTTAACCAATTTTTAATTTTGCTGCTGGCATCAAAGCGATCAACCGCATAAAAAATAGAAGCTTTATAAGGATCAACTTCATCGGCTTGACCGTATTTGCCGGACAAGTATTCTTCTATCAGTCCGGCTGATTTAGTATTATATTGTGGAAAGTCAGCCACCTCAACCAAGTACCCTTCAGTTTCCAGTTTTTCTTTTAAAATATTTAATTGGGTGGTTTTTCCTGAACCATCCGTACCGTCAATGACGATAAATTTTCCTGAATATTTTTCCATATCTTTACTTAATTATTTTTGTAAGTAAACTATCTATTTGCTTATAAAGATGAGCGAAGTCTTGGTTATTATCTAAATGGTAATTAGCTTTAGCCATAGTTTCGGGAATAAATTTATCGGCCTCCTGTTCACAATCTTTAGAAAAATCCATTAAAGTTTTAGCGGTGTCACCCGGGTTTTCATTTCTTAGAATCATTCTTTCATAACGAATTTTTAAATCGGCCTCAATCGCAACTAAAATAAAGTTTGGGTCATTAATTAAAGATGAAATATCAGCTAAACGACGCACCCCGTCAATCACCACTAAATTTCGACTTTCTTTTTTAGCGTCGTTGGCAATTACTTTGGCTAAAATATCATTGCCAAAGGTTGCTCGCAAATTAGTTGATAGATTTTGTAAGTTTTCACGACTAGTCGGTAAATACAAACGATTTAAAATATCTCTAAGGATGTTAGAAAATTTATAGCTAATAGCTCCGTATTTATCTTCTAAATATTTTTTGACAACACCTTTACCACTGGCTAAGGGACCGACTAAACCGATGATTAATTTAGACATTTTGATAAATTACTTGATACTTTAACATTAAAGTATTTTCATTAAGTTTTTTAAAATCTAATAATTTTAAATCAGCTTCCAATTCTTGGGAGAATAATGACAGACCAGTGCCAAAAATTTTTGGTTCAATTGTTAAAATAATTTCGGAAATTAAGCGGTGTTTCAAAAACAGGGAATTAAGATTAGCGCCACCGCCCAAAAGTGCCGCTTTATAACCCATTTTTTCCAGTTCTTGCAAAACGTCCTCAGGTTCGCCATTTACCCATTTTACTCCTTCAATAACCGGCGGATTAGCTTCTTCAGAGAAAACCACATTCAAGCGTTCTTTAAGAGGTGCAGGAAAAGTAGCAAAAGTATTTTTACCCATTATCACCACGCCAAATTGTTTGGAAATTTCCACAAATAATTTTTTGTCTTCCCGACTCGTCCAATTAGCAAATTGTTTTTGGTCTTTAGCAATTTTACCATCAACGGTTATAGCCATCATTAAAGTAACTGGGATCATATAAATTGGTTAATTAAGTAGTTTATTGTTATTTAATAGCTTATTGTTAATTAAACAGCGATTAATTAAACAGAAATTGGTGCTTTAATACCTGGATGAGGATCATAACCTTCAAGTTCAAAGTCCTCGTACTTAAAAGCAAAAATATCTTTGACCGCTGGATTAATTTTCATTTTTGGCAGTGGTCTTGGTTCACGCGCTAGTTGAGTTTCAACTTGCTCAACATGATTATTATAAATATGTAAATCGCCAAAAGTATGAATGAATTCACCCAACTTTAAATTGCAAACACTGGCCATCATCATTGTTAATAGTGAATAAGAAGCAATATTAAAGGGTACTCCTAAAAATAAATCAGCGCTACGTTGATAAAGTTGACAAGACAGACGACCATCTTTGGAAACATAAAATTGAAAAATGGTGTGACAAGGAGGTGGCGCGGTTTTTTTACCACCAATTAAAGTTTGTAAATCCGCTACATTCCAACCACTAACAATAATGCGCCGGGAAGTCGGATTATTTTTTAAATCTTTGACTACTTGAGCAATTTGATTAATTTTTTCGCCATTTTTTCCTTCCCAGGCCGTCCATTGTTTGCCATAAATTGGTCCTAAGTCGCCATTTTCATCCGCCCATTCGTCCCAAATAGTTACACCGTGGTCATTTAAATATTTTATATTAGTATCACCTTTTAAAAACCAAAGTAATTCGTAAATAATTGATTTTAGATGAACCTTTTTAGTAGTTAAAAGCGGAAAGCCGGCATTTAAATCATAACGTACTTGGCGACCAAAAACACTGCGTGTTCCCGTGCCGGTGCGATCATCTTTTCCTTGGCCATTATCTCTAACATCTTTTAGGAGTTCAAGATAAGTTTTCATAAAAAGAAAATTAATTTTAATTTATTGATTTACGTATTTTATTTTTGATTATTGATCAGTGTATTTAATTGTTTCTTCTGAAACTAAAACAAAATCTATACCTGCTTCTTTAAATATTTCTTTACTTCTTTGACTGGCATGATAATCCTGGGCACAAACTACTCGTTTAATGCCGGCGTTGATAATCATTTTTGCGCAAGTGTAGCAGGGAGTCATTTTACAGTAGAGAGTGCCATCCAAAAGGGAAATGCCTAAACGCGCCGCTTCACAAATAGCGTTTTGTTCCGCATGAGCAGTGCGGATACAATGACGAGTTTGTTTACCATCTTCGTGAGTAACAGTATGCATTTCATGCCCAACCTCATCACAGTGTGGCAGACCAATCGGCGAACCAGCGTAACCGGTGGAAATAATACGATTGTCGCGCGTGATAACGCAACCGGCACGACCACGGTCACAAGAGCCACGAGCGCCAACCATTTCCATGATTTTCATAAAATATTCATCCCATGATGGCCGTATATATTTTTTAGTTTCTGAGTTTAAATCTTGAGGATTTAAACTGGCAGCGGAAGTTTCATTGCTCATAATTTTATTTATATTTTAAGAACATTTTAAGTGTTTCGGTGTTTATATTTTAATATATTATTACAATAAAATAAAGATTGACAGAAGTCATTTTATATCTCATTTCTCTTTTAAAAAAGCGAAAAAGGGGTTAAAATATAAGTAGTTCCTAAGATTTTAATAAAAAACTATTATTTTACTTCATGTTTACTCAATTGTTAGAAAATTTTGCTAATAATAAAGAAATTACTTTTAAAGTAAGAGTAAAAGCCGGAACCGGGAAAAATGATATAAAAGGTCAAGATGAGACTGGGCGTTTTAAAATTGACATCAAAGCGCCAGCTCAAGATAATAAAGCTAATTTGGAATTAATTAAATTTCTAGCTGCCGAGTTAGGACTTAGACGTTATCAAGTGCAGATTATTAGAGGTTTAAGTAGTAGTTATAAAACAATCAAAATTAGTCGTTAATATGGACCTATCAGTCATTATTGTTTCTTGGAATGTTAAGGAAAAATTAAAAGATAATTTACAAGCGCTTTTTGAATCAGAAAGCGGTTTTAATTTTGAGGTATTAGTGGTTGATAATGCTTCAACTGATGGTAGTGCTGAATTGGTGAGAGCTAAATTTCCGCAAGTAAAATTAATTGTGAACGAAACAAATTTTGGTTTTGCGCGAGCCAACAATCAAGCCATTGAGTTAGCCCAAGGTAGATATATTTTACTTTTAAATCCGGACATGTCAGTTTTTCCTGATACTCTGGAAAATATGTTAGCTTGGGCTGAGGAAAATCCACAAGCGACCGTAAGCGGCTGTCGTTTGGTGAATGTTCGCGGAGAAACTGTTAGACAAGTAAGACGTTTTCCAAAATTATTTGATCAGTTAATGATTACTTGGAAAATTCCTCATTTTTTCCCCGGCATTCTCAATTCTTATCTTTTGCCAGATTTTGATTATAGTCGCGTTAGTCAAGTTGATTCAATTCGCGGTGCTTTCTTTTTAATTAATTTAAAAAATTATCAAAAGATAAGTCGTCAACCAAAGCCTAAATTAGATGAACGTTATTTTCTTTGGTTTGAAGAAGTTGATTTTTGCCGACAAGTAATTGCTTGGCAAGGAGAAGTTTGGTATACTCCGGCGGCTAGTTGCTTAGATTATGTGGGGCAAAGTTTTAAGCAATTAAAAAGAGGTAAAGCACAAAAATATTTTCGTGATTCAATGTTAAAATATTTTAAAAAATGGGAGAGCGCTTTTAGTTATCAAATTCTTAATCTTTCTTGGCGATTTTTGAGTCTATTTTTAAAATAGTTATAATTTATTAATTTATGAACGGCAAAATAGCGGTTGTTTTAATAAACTATCGAGATTATGCTAAAAAATATTTAGCGGCCTGCCGCGATTCTTTACGTTCTCAAACTTATCCAGCTGATAAATTAAAAATTTATATTATTGACAATGCTTCAACCCCGGAAAGTTATGAATATTTAAAAAATAATTTTCCTGAAGCTCAAGTTTTAACTAGATCAGATGGCAATTATTGTGCGGCTAACAATTTAGGTTTTCGCGCGGGCTTAAAAGATGGTTGTGAATATTTAGTGACTTTAAATATGGATACTGAATTGGAAACTAATTGTTTACAGGAATTGGTTTTAGCTCTAGAAAAAAATACTGAAGCCGGAATCGCTCAAGCAAAAATTTTACTTTTTCCTAAAAATGAAAATGAAAAGAAGCAGGCAAAAATAAATACTCTAGGTAATAAAATTAATTTTTTAGGTTTCGGCACTACTTCTTATTATAATGAAGTTGATCGTCCGATTACTGGCTATCCAGAGATAAAGGGTTATGCGAGTGGTTGTTGTTTTATTACTAAAAAAGAAGTTTATCAAAAGATTGGTGGTTGGAATGAGGAATATTTTATGTATCATGATGATATGGAGTTTGGTTTAAAAACTCTTTTGGCTGGTTATAAAATCATTTTAGCTCCACAAGCAAGATTGTTTCATAAATACGAATTTACGCGAAGCATAAAGATGCTATACTATATGGAGAGAAATCGTTATTTGATGGCATTCAGTTTTTATCCATTCAAGATGATTATTTTTCTTGCGCCCGCTTGGATCGTGATGGCGATTGGCTTAATGTTTTACGCACTTTTTAAGGGTTGGTTTCTTACTTGGCTTAAATCAACTTTTTATTTTTTCCGACCTAGTACTTGGTTTAAGTTAAAAAAGTATCGTCAAGAAATAAAGAAAATTAATAATAAACCAATAGCCATTTTAAAGGAAAATATTATTGGCCGCATTGATTTTTTAGAAATTGATAATTTAATTTTATGCCTGATAGTTAATCCTTTATTAAGTCTTTATTGGCGTTTGCTGAAATTTGTTTTATAAGTTTTGTTTATATGGATTTATCAATAGTGATTGTTAATTACAAGAGTAAACATAAACTTGATGCTTGTCTTAAATCAATCAAGTCTTCTGACTTGGGTGGTTATTCTTATGAAATAATCGTTGTCGAAAATAATTCTGGCGATAATTTAGATTATCTAAAAGATCTTTATCCTGATTTGAAATTAATAGTTAGTCCTAAAAATTTAGGCATGGGTGGCGGAAATAATTTAGGCATCAAAGAAGCCAAAGGTGATTATATTTTGATTTTAAATCCCGACACCGTTTTAAAACCCGATGCTATTTATATTTTGTTAAAGTTTTTAAAAGAGAATAAGTCGGTTGGCTTAGTCGGCCCACAATTATTAAATCCCGATGGTTCTTTGCAGCTTTCTTGTTCACGTTTCCCCAGTTTTTTTATTCCGGTTTTACGTCGCACTTTTTTGGGTGATTATTTTAAATATATACGCGAGCGATTTACCATGAGTGAAATAAATCATAATGAAATACAGCCGGTTGATTGGTTGATGGGCTCTTGTATAATGTTTAAGAAAAGATTACTTTTAGCCGACGGTCGTGAGTATTATCCACGTTTTGATGAGCGTTACTTCATGTATTTTGAAGATACTGATTTATGTAAAACAATAATTAACAATGGCTATCAAGTTATTTATAATCCGCAAGCCGTAGTTATTCATGACCATGCGCGTGAAAGTGCAAAAAATCCTTGGTATATTGCGCTTTTTAAAGATAAAATAACTTGGATACATATCTCATCTTGGCTAAAATATTTTTTGAAGTGGGGTTTTTTGTCTGGAATAAAAAATAAATATAAAAATAATTATAAAAATTATGAAAAAAATTAAGAAAATTAAGAAAGCAATTTTTCCGGTCGCTGGCTTTGGTACTAGATTTTTACCAGCCACTAAAGCTCAACCAAAAGAAATGCTCACCGTCGTTGATAAGCCGGTTATTCAATATTTAGTTGAACAAGCAGTGGCCGCTGGGATTGAAGAAATAATTTTTGTTACTGGTCGTGGTAAGCGGGCGATTGAAGATCATTTTGATTATTCTTTTGAACTGCAAAAAACTTTAGTGGAAAAAAATAAATTGGATTTAATAAAAAAAGTTCAAGCGATTGAAAATTTGGCAAAATTTTCTTATGTGCGCCAACCCATTCCTTTAGGTGATGGACACGCTATCAAGTGCGCTTCCCATTTAGTGCGTGATGATGAAGCAATTTTAATTATGTTTGGTGATACTTTGTATGATGCAAAAGTTTCGCCGGTTAAACAATTAATGCAAACTTACGAGAAGTACGGCCAAGCAGTCGTTGGTCTATCAGAAGTTGATGCCATGGAAGTAAATAAATTTGGTGTGATTGATGGTAAGGCGATTTCTGAAAATGAATATAAAATAAATAAATTTGTTGAAAAGCCAGCTATAAAAGAGGCGCCCTCTAATTTAGTCGCGGTGGGATTATATATTATCACCCCTCAAATATTGAAGATTTTAGCAGAAATGAAATCAGGTAAATCTGGTGAAATTAGATTAGCTGATGCTTTTGATTTAGCTCTAGAGAAAAAACAGCCTATTTATGGCAGAAAGATAGAAGGCGAATGGTTGGATACGGGCGATAAATTTAACTTCATTAAAGCTACTTTGCGTTTAGGCTTAAAAAATGATGAAGTCAAAGATAAATTACAAGCCTTGATTAATGAATTAGCGCAAAAGTAATATTTAATAAAATATCATTTAGCATAAAATAAAATCGGCTCTAGAGCCGATTTTATTATTGTCCGCTTCACTATTAAGTTATTGTAATATTAATTTATAAATACCTAACTCATCATTAATTTTAGCGTAAAAATAAAGTAGATTATTTTTTTCATCTAAAACCGGATAACCGATTTCAGTGGCATTTAGAATTGATTGATAAGAGCCATCTTGAAAATCGCCCACATTAAGATTTGTCTGTGTGGCAAAAATAAAGTAATTTCCTTTTTTATGATAGAGAACACGACTAATATTTTCGCCCACGCGGGTAATTAAATTAGATTTTGAATTTACTAAATTATAAGTATTTATTTCCCAACCATTAGTGTAAATCATTTCATCTTCGCGAATCCATGTCCAATCTGATATGTTTTTAATTAAATCAATATCTTGTAAATTGCTCGGATTTATTAAATATAAAGTTTTGTTCTCCCTGTCAAAGAGTTCTATATATTTACTATTTTTTAAAACGAGTTCATATTTGCCCATGAGTGGCAGCTCAATTTCACCTTCTAAAATAAGATTGCTGAGTGAATAATTTTTTAAACTGATTTTATTACTTTCCGTGATGACAAAAATATTATTTTCTCTAATTTCATAATCCAAGTATTTTTCCCCCTTAATAACACTCTTGATAGTTTTATAATCGGAATCTAAATGGCTTATTTCGTTTTGATTTATAAAATATAATTTATTGTTAGTGTTACCGTAACGCCAGTTAGTCGCCCCAGAACCAATCGTCTTGTTTAAATCAAGCAAATTATTTTTAGTGGTTTCAATAATTTTTCCTTCTGAGAAAAAATTATTATCTTTAAGCCAAACACCGGATGAATTTTCCTCTAGTTTAGCCGTTAGAAGTTGATTATTTTTCAAATCAATTACCATCCCGCTAGTTTGAGCGTATAAATAATTATTGTCCGGGCTAATAATTAATTCTCCGGGCGCGCCACCAGTAATAAAAAAAGGTAAGTCATTGATAAATAAGTTTATATCTTCCAAAAAAGTTGTTTGCCCCGACTCTATCCTAACTTTTTTTTCCAAAGGCCAGTAATTTGTTTTTTCTAGGCGCAACAAATAATCGCCGGGAAGAAGATTTCTAATTTTGATTGGCGTAGTTAACAAATCTTTTTTTAGAATACTAAAACCAGTATTTTTTTGGGGTCTATCATCTAAATAAATATAGGCTCCCTTTGGCAAAGTGGAAAGATTTAACATGCCGGTTTTTTCCAAAACTCGGTTCCATTTTATTGGCCAACTTAAATTAAATTTATAACCGGAAGCCGATAGCCAAGTAAGGCCCGTAATAATTACGAAAAGGAAGATAAATAATAAAAATAGGCCGTTTTTTACCTTAGAGTTCATATTTATTTTAATCAATGCGACTAATATCGGCGCCAATCGTCCTGAGACGTTCATCTAATTTTTCATAACCGCGATCAATTTGATAGATATTATCTATTTCTGTTGGACCTTTAGCAATTAAGGCCGCGATTACGAGAGCAATGCCGGCGCGAATGTCAGGGCTGATTAATTTTTTACCGTATAAATTATTCGGACCGATAATTACTACTCGGTGCGGGTCGCACATAATAATATTGGCCCCCATTTGCGAGAGCATATCTGTCCAAAGTAAGCGACGATCGTAAATAGTTTCTTGAATTAAACAAGTTCCTTCCGCCTGAGTCATTAAAACTACGTAAGGAGATTGTAAATCGGTTGGGAAGCCGGGATATTCGTGAGTTTTTAAACTATAAGCTTTTATTTTTTCTGATTTTTTCATTAATATCCAATCAGGACCAATTTCAAATTTGACTCCAATTTTTTTGAGAATTGTTAAAAGACTTAAAACATGTTCGGGATTGCAATTAGTAATTTTAATTTCTGATTTAGTGGCGGCAGCCATTAAAGCAAAAGAACCGGTTTCAATTCGATCAGGAATAATGCGACAAGTACCACCACTAATTTTTTCTACTCCTTCAATCATGACAGTTGGTGTGCCCGCGCCAATAATTTTTGCCCCTTGCGAATTTAGATAATCAGCTAAAGCAATTATTTCCGGTTCCATGGCACAGTTTCTTAAAATGGTTTTTCCCGGCACTAAGCAAGCTGTAATAATCATGCTTTGCGTTCCCGTAACACTCACGGTTGAAAAGAAATAATCACAACCATGTAATTTTTCAGCACTGATATGGTAAGATTTTTCTTTTACTTCCACCTTCGCTCCTAAAGCTTCAAAACCTTCCAAGAAAAGATCAATCGGTCGGCCGGCGGCGCCAATTACGCAACCACCCGGATGAGGGAAGCTAACTTTTTTAAAACGGGTGAGCAAGGGACCGACAAACATCACTGAAGTGCGAAATTTATTCGCCAGTTTAGAATCGAGTTCGGTCTTATTAATATTTTTAGTATTGATTTCCACTTCATTTTTTCCTTTTTTTATTTCTGCACCAAGATCTTCCAGTAATTCTAAGGATTTTTCCACCCCATCAATCATTGGTAGATTAGTAATCTTGATTGGGGTAGTGGAGAGCAGCGCTACCGGCAACATAATTTGGGCATTATTTTTAGCTCCGCCCACGCTTATTTCCCCGGCCAAAGGATTACCGCCTTTGATAAGAAATTTAGACATATTTTTAGTAATTATTGACAAAAAATGAATAAATAATTAAATTTTTATTTAAGTTTATTTTAGCTTTTTAAAGCCCTTTATCTATAGCCACTATAAACCATTTATTGACATTTTTCAAATATTTTTATAGTATTAATTTATTGGAGAATTAGCTCTGATTTTTTATAAAAAAAGCCTGATTTAAGCATTGGCTGATTTAAAAAAGTATATAAATTAGCCTACTTATCAGAAACGATTTAAGAATATGTCAAAAATTGCAGTTATTAAAACCGGCGGTAAACAATATAAGGTTACCGAAGGGGAAACATTAAAAGTTGAAAAACTAGACGCGGAAATTGGCGCTAAAATTAAATTAGATACTTTATTAATTATTGATGGTGATAAAGTAGAAATTGGCGAACCATCACTAGGTGAAAAAGTTGAGGCAGAAGTAGTGGGTGATGGCAAACAAAAAAAAGTAAGCGTCGTGAAGTATAAAAGTAAAACTCGTTATAAAAGAACTCTTGGCCATCGCCAAGCTTTCGCTCTGATTAAGATTACTAAAATTGCTTAAAACTTTTGTTTATATTTAAAAATAAAACCCGTCTTATTTTGAGGCGGGTTTTGTTTTAGCGGCTTTTCTGACAAGCCTTTTTGCTTTCAATTTTTTGGCAAAGAGTTTTCGTCGGTATATTAAGACTCGGAATAGTTTAACGGCTTTTTGAGAAAGTTGCTGTATGCTCTTCTTATTTAATTTAAAATCAGATATTGCTGAAAATATAAGATCGACTTGACCGGCAATTCGAGCGTTAAAAAAACCAATAATATACATCATAAAAAGAATAATTGCCAAAAGTAAAATAATTAGAAGGATGGTAGCGGTAATCATTCTTTTGCCTTTTTTTAAGTTACTATTTATTTATTAACGTTGTCTTTATTTTAAAATTCACTCCGATATTTAAAAGCACTAGTTAAAGTTGTTTGATCGGCATATTCTAAATCTGAGCCAGCCGGTAAACCCTTAGCTAGGCGGGTGATTTTTATTTTATTTTTTAAAATTTTATTTAAATAAAGAGCGGTTGTTTCTCCTTCCAGAGTAAAGTTCAAAGCCAGAATAAGCTCTTTAATATTTTTCTTTTGAATAATTTTAATCAGTTTTTCTGTATTCAATTGTTCTGGACCAATGTTACGGATAGTGTTAATCAGTCCCCCTAAAATAAAATATTTACCTTGATATTGTTTAGTTGATTCAATTGCCACTAAGTCTTGTAGATTTTCCACAACACATAAAAGATCATCACTCCGATTTTCATCAGCGCAAATAGAGCAGGGATTACTTTCAGACGCTGCCAAACAAATATGGCAAGTAGTGGTTTTTTGTTTTAATTCTTTAATCGCTTCTGCCAAATCATTTATTTTTTCTTCAGTTTGATTTAACAAATAAAAAACATAGCGCTCAGCTGTTTTCGGGCCAACGCTGGGCAGAAGAGATAGCTTATCAATTAAATTTTGAATTGAAGACGGATACCTCACATTATAAAAATTCCACTAAATTAATTCATGCCGGGAATGCCACCCATATCTTGTAATTTTTTCGCCATGATTCTTTGCGCTCTTTTTAAAGCACTATTAAAACAAGATTTGAGGGCCTCTTCTTGGGCGCTTTTATTTAGATTTTCATTAATTTCTAAACTTGTAACTTCCATATTACCGTTTAAGACAATTTTAACTCCGTTTTTCTCTTCGGTAACACTTTCTTTTGCCAAGGCATCTTGCATGGTTTTTGCTTGGCTTCTTAAATCTTTAAATTGTTTTAACTTATTAAACATATTCACTTTATAATTAATTTTTATAATTTTTAAAATTCGTCAATTGGCGCAACCGGTTCAGAAACTTGCTTATTTAAACTTTTGAAGCTGACAGTTGTTTCATCAAAATATAAATCAATTTTTCCGGTCGGACCATTGCGGTGTTTAGCAATATGAATTTCTGCTTTATGTCTTTCTTCCATCGGCAAGTCATTGGGATTAAAACTACGGTCAGCAGCTTTGCGATAAATAAACATAACAATATCAGCGTCTTGTTCAATTGAACCGGAGTCACGTAAGTGAGATAACTTAGGAATAGCCGGACTAGTTTGCTCCACAGCCCGAGAAAGTTGGGCTAAAGCCAAAATAGGAATATCTAATTCACGTGCAATTGATTTTAAACCACGACTAATTTCAGCAATTTCTTGAACACGATTATCAGAGAAACGACCGCGACCTTCCATAAGTTGCAAGTAGTCAATAATTATTAAACCTAAACCTTTTTCCATTTGTAAACGTCGGGCTTTAGTTCTAATTTCCATAATTGATAAACTACCGGAATCATCAATATAAATCGGCGCTTCGGCTAATTTACCCATGGCTTCGCCGATTTTAGCAAAATCATTATCTTCTTCTTTATCAGATAAATTGCCGGTACGCATTTTCCATAAACTAACATTGGCTTGAGAACAAAGCATGCGATCAACCAATTGTTCCTTGCTCATTTCTAAAGAAAAAATTCCCACCCCTTGTTTACTTTTAATAGCGGCTTGACGAGCAATATCTAGAGCTAAAGAAGTTTTGCCTACACTAGGACGAGCGGCTAAAATAATTAAATCAGATTTTTGTAAACCAGCCAATAAATTATCTAAATCAGCAAAACCAGTTGGTAGACCACGTAGCCGGCCGCTATATTTATGTAAATCATCAATGCGATCAAAAGCTTCCGCTAAAAGACTATCAATGGGAGTAAAAGTATTTTTTAAATATTTTTTTGAAACTGAGAAAACCGAGCTTTCGGCTTCATCTAAAATATTATCAATATCTTGATCTTCATTAAAACTAATTTGGGAAATTTTTGCAGCTGCTTGTTGCAGGCGGCGTAAAGTCGCTTTCTTTTGAATAATGTTGGCATAGTTTACCACATTACCGGCTGTGGCCACGGCATTGGATAACTTTGCCAAATAACTACGCCCGCCCACTTCCATTAACTTTTTCTTGTCTTCTAATTTATTGGAAAGAGTAATAACATCAATTGGCTCTTGGCTATTGTATAGTTCTTTAATTGCCTCAAAAATAATTTTATGACTGTCGCGATAAAAATCATCGGCTGTTATATTATCAACAATTTTAATAATGGCATCCTTATCAATCAAAAGACAACCGAGTAGTGATTCTTCGGCTTCTAGACTATTAGGTGGGATTCTTTCTAAAATATTTTTATCTTCGGCCATAGACAATTTATATTAACGCTCTTATCTTAACCCAAGAACAGCTTTTATTCAAGGATTTGAAATAACAGTTTTTCCATTGCCTATCCACAATAATTTAAATTAAAAAAACCGCGCCCGGCGGTTTAATCGATTAATTTGCCCGAGAAAAAGAGCAATTAGAGCCGACTGTCGGGCTTGAACCGACGACCTGCTGTTTACAAGACAGCTGCTCTACCAGCTGAGCTAAGTCGGCTTATAGTACGCCCAGTAGGATTCGAACCTACGACCTTCTCCTTAAAAGGGAGCTGCTCTACCAGCTGAGCTATGAGCGCAAACAAATAATGGCTAAATGTGTTAGCCGTTTTATGTTTTGAATAATAACAAAACTTTTATTTTTTGGCAAGGTTTTTAGTCGTGGTTGAAGTTTATCAGGGGTTTATTGAATGTTTGCTTAAAGATTATCAATGTTTTAGACTATAAATAGATTAAATTTATGAAGAAAATTAATTATCAAATTTATTCTTTGGGTTGTAAAGTGAACCAATATGATGGGGCGGTTTTAGCTCGACTTTTAGAAGAGCAGGGATTTGCTAAGGGAGTAAAACCCAAATTAGTAATTATCAATACTTGTTCGGTTACACAGCGAGCCATTACTAAAGATAGACAATTAATTAATGAATTAAGACGCAAATTTCCTCAGGCCAAATTTTTAATTATGGGTTGCTGGCCACAGACTGATAAAGAAATATCAACTCAATTTTTGGATAAAGATTTTATTTTTTGGGGAGTGGGAGAGCTTAAAAAATTAAGTCAAAAAATACAAACGATTTTTAAAAAAGAATTGGCCTTAGTATCTACTAAATTAGCACCGGCTAAATTAGCATCTACTAAATTAACATCGCCCCAGTTAGCAGCGGCTAAGCAAAAGAAGCAAAAGAGTCAATTAATGATTTCTGGTCTCTTAGCCCCAACTGATCGTTCGCGTTATTTTTTGAAAGTAGCGGATGGTTGTAATCAATTTTGTGCCTACTGTCTTATTCCTTTTGCCCGCGGTCCCTTGCAAAGTCGTCCTTTAGCAGAAATAGTAAAAGAAGCAGAGGAGGCGATTAAGGCCGGTTATCGCGAAATAGTTTTAAGTGGTATTCATTTGGGGCGTTATGGCCAAGATTTGGATTCTTCTAAAAATAATTTAGTAGTTTTGTTAAAAGAAATTTTAAAGTTACCTAATTTAGGACGTTTACGTTTGAGTTCCATAGAAATTAATGAAGTTGATGCTAAATTAATTAAATTGATTGTTCAGAATCCTAAAATTTGTCGTCATTTACATATTTCTTTGCAATCAGGCAGTGATAAAATTCTAAAATTAATGAAGCGCCCTTATACCACTCAATATTTTTCTAACCGAGTACAAAAAATTAGACAGTTTTTGCCGGAGATAGCGATTTCCACTGATATTATCGTTGGTTTTCCCGGTGAAGAGGAAAATGATTTTAAAGCCACCTATGACTTTGCTAAAAAAATAAATTTTAGCAAAATTCATGTTTTTTCTTTTTCCGCTCATAAAATAACGGCTGCCTATAAATTACCCAATCCGGTCTCGGCTCAAGAAATAAAAAAACGTTCTCAGGTTTTAAGAAAACTATCTGCGCAGTTGGAAAGTGATTATCAAAAACGAATTTTAAATCTTTATCGTCATAAACCCCTGGAGCTTATTAAAGAACAATCTCGTAAATCAGGTAAAATTAGAGCAAAAACTGAGTATGGTTTTGATTTGCAACTTAGCCCTCAGACTGTTAAAAAACACCGCTTTATTTAATAATGTTACTTTTTTATATTTCTGACGTTTGGTATAATGGAGATAATAATATGGCCATAATTCCCGAGCAAGCAGACATGCAGGCAGACATTTCAATTTTATCGGCAGCTAAAAGTGGTGATGCCACCGCCTTTGGCAAGCTTTATGATTTATACATTAAAAAAATTTACGACTTTATTTACTATAAAACTTTGAATAAGGAAGTAGCTGAGGATATAACTAGTACTGTGTTTATGAAAGCCTGGAAGAATATTCAGCAGTTTTCTTCCGGTAGTTTTGCTGCTTGGCTTTATGCCATTGCTCGTAATGCGACCTCCGATTACTATCGTAGCTTACAAAATAATTTAGATATTGAGGATTGTTGGGATTTAGCTGATAAAACCAATTTTTTAGAACAAATTGATGTTGATTTAAAAGTAGATAGTATTAAAGAAGCCATGCAATCTTTAAGAAGCCAAGATAGAGAGATTATTATTATGCGTTTCTGGTTGGACTTATCTTTTAAAGAAATCGCTGAACAGCTTAATAGGCAAGAAGGGGCGGTAAAAATGTCTTTAAGTCGCGCCCTAAAAAAATTGCGTGAGCAGTTACCCTTAGTATCTTTAATTTTTTGGCCGGTAATAATAAATATATGCAAGAAGATAAACTAAAACAATTACTCCTTGAGCTATATGAGCTTGATCCAAGTTTAAAAGAACATGAAGCCAGTGTGATTAAGCTAATTACGCGCATGGAAGAAATAAAACCTGATACTAAATTTGATGAAGCTTTTGTAGCTCAACTCAAAGAACAAATTATTAATAGTGAACAAGCGATTAACAGCGAACAAGCGATTGCTAGTTCAAACAAAACAAAAAAATTATTTAATTTTAATTTTATGAACAAAAAAATTTATTTAGCCGCTGGCTCTTTAGTCATTGCGAGCTTACTCTTGGTGATTCTTATTTTGCCAAAAAGCAAAACTGCACCAAAATCAGTTTCTTTAAATTTTGGTGATTTAATTAGTAGTACAGTAAATCAAAAAGAAATTAATAAATTGAAAGCGGGTGCTTTTGGCAGCTTATCCAGTTTAGCAAACAAAAGCGAGGGAACGGAAAATAAATCAGAGTTAGCCTATGTTCAAACAGTTGCTTCTGCAGCGACTCCTATGGGAATGGGCGATGGTCGTGGTAGTGCTACTGCCAAACTAGTGGCTGTTGAAACTCTTGATACTTATAATGAAGCCGCTGAAGTTGATAGCACAATGGAGGCAATGATTCCTTTTTGGGGATTTAAATATGTTTATGAAGGTGATGAACTAACTTTGACCGAAGAAAGTGCTGATGTTTATCGACGCCTTAAAGGGCAGAATGATTTAACTAAAAATTTAGCTAAATATTTAAGCTCCATTGGTTTTTCGGAAATTAGTTTAAATACTTTTGAAAATTTAAACTTAACTAACTTTTCTTTAACAGAAGATAAAGATTTAGGTTTAATTATCAGTTTTGATTTTAATGAAGATAATATTTATGTTTATGAAAATTGGGAGAAGTGGCGTGATCCAGATCGAGAAGCATGTAATGATCAAGCTTGCTACGATCGTTATCGTTTAAAACTCAGTGATATTCCGGCTGATAATGAATTGTTAAATATTGCTAAAAACTTTTTAAGCAGTCATAAAGTATCTTTAAAAAATTATGGCGCGCCCAAAGTAGAAAATTATTGGCGAGAACAATATGAGGCTTCAACGGACAAAGCCAACTTCTATATTCCAGAATACGTCTCTGTTGTTTACCCCTTGCTTATTAATGGCGAGGAAGTAAGAGATCAGGTTGGTAATTATGCCGGTCTTAGAGTGAATATCAGTGTTGTAAAAAAAGTGGCTTCTGGTTTAAACGGTCTAGCCCCTTATCGATATGAAACTTCTTCTTATGCTCTTGAAACCGATGTTTCAGAAGTAATTAAATCAGCTGAAAAAGGAGGTTTCTCTAGTAACTATTGGTATCCAGAACAAGAAGCAAATTTACAAACCGTTTCTTTAGGAACGCCAACAAAAGCTTATGTCCAAACTTATCGTTACGAAAATGGTCGAGCTGATGAATTATTAGTGCCGGCTCTTATTTTCCCAATTACTAAACGACCACAAAATGATTTCTATTATTATGAAAACTATGTGATTGTTCCTTTAGTAAAAGATATTTTAGCTGAATTAAATAAGGAACCAGATTGGTGGCCAAGAGATAATGTTATTATTGAACCAACGCCAATGCCTGTGCCTTATGATGATACTACCAGTGGATCTTCAGGCGGCGTAGTTTCTTCTGACGGTGTTAATGCTGTAGATGCTACTATTCCTAATCAAGTCAGAACCGCACCGGCTGGTGAACCCGCGCTCAAATAAAAACCTTCGCGCTTAAATAAAATCTTATTGAATAATAATGAATATAAAAAAGACCTTGTTATTAGCAGGGTCTTTTTTTATGTTTATTTTTTTTATTTAGTTTTACTTTTTGTTTTTTTCTTTTTTTGTTTTATTTTTGGCTAGTATCTGTGGTGGTTGATTGAGAATAAGAACAGTGGTGATTAAGAAAAAGTAGAGCGGATAAAAATCAACCATAATCCAAATAAAAGTTAAAAAACCATCAATATCGTACATTTCTCCGTATAGCAAATTAGTGGGAGTATAAATATTTGCCCAACTGAAAAAAGTATGTACGATAAATATCAAAATAAGAGTTAATAGAATACGTAAATATCGTATTATTCTATAATTTCTTGGGTAATAAACAATGTAAATGATCATCAGAACTGCAATGATAGAGAAAATTATCGCATTTAAATCTCTATATCCACCGGTGAGCAAATATAAAATACTTAAATAAGTTGCTAGAGCCATAATCATGAGTTGCGATATCTGAGTTTTTAGTAATTTGGTTTTTGATAGAATTTTCTCTTCTTCTTTTATCAGCAATTTATTTATTTCTTTTATGCTGTGCATAGATTTTTGTCTATATTTTGATTATAACACTTTTATTTTTAAAATACACATAAATATAATTTATAAATATAATTTTATAAAAAAAGACGTGTCTGATGATACGTCTTTTTTGTTTATGATTGGCAGTCCCTAGGGGAATCGAACCCCTGTTGTCAGGATGAGAACCTGATGTCCTAACCACTAGACGAAGGGACCATTCTTATTAATTTGTCTTTGATTTTAATTCAAAACTACTGATCTTAATGAGGAACCTCTAATTCTAATGTAAAACTTCTGACCTTAATTTAAAGCTCTTAACTCTAATGTAAAACTTCGCCAAGCAAATTTTGATGTCCGCTCAAGAAGGTTTTCGCATCCAGCGCTTTTCCACCTTCGATTTGTAATTCTAATATAATTAAATAATCTTGTCCACACTTGATTGCTAATTCATTTCCAGCCAAGAAAAATTGTCCCGGCTGATAGTTTTTGGTAGTTGAATCATCAACACCAACTTTATTTTTGACCGCCAAAATTTTTAAAATTTTATTTTCTTTTGTTAAGCCATAAGTACCGGGCCAAGGATTAAGTCCGCGTATCATTCTCTCAATTTCTCGCGCTGATTTTTGCCAGTTTATTTGCCCATCTTTTTTAGCAAGCATTTTAACATAACTAGCTTGCTCATCAGTCTGCGCGGTTGGCTTAATTTTTCCCTCAATAAAATCTTTAATGGTCGTTGGTAAAACTTGCGCGCCTAAATTAGCCAGTTTATCATGCAATTCTTCTAAAGTTTCACGATCGGACAAAGCAATTTTAACTTGTTTAATAATCGGTCCAGTATCAAGACCGGCGTCCATTTTCATAATAGTAATTCCAGTTTCTGCATCACCGTTTAAAATGGGTGCGTTTAAACAAGCAGCGCCACGATATTTAGGTAACAGGGAAGCATGAACATTAATGCAGCCATAAAGTGGAATATTTAAAATATCTGGAGGAATAATTTTTCCGTAAGCAATCACGACAATTAAATCCGGTTCTAAATTTTTTATGATTTCAGTTTGATTTTTTATTTTTTCTGGCTGGAAAATTGGCAGCTGATATTTTAGGGCCAAATTTTTAACTGGCGGTGAACTTAAAATTTGTTTTCGCCCGACAGGCTTGTCTGGTTGAGTAAAAACACCCACTAGCTCAAAACTAGAATCTTTAATTAAAGCTTCAAAACCCGGGCAAGCAAATTCCGGTGTGCCCATAAAAATTGTTTTGATTTTTTTTACTTCGTTTAAACTAGACATAGCCAGAAGATATTTGATATATTTAAATTATGTTATCAGAATTTTTTAATTTTTTACTATCTATTACAGCCAACCTGGGTTATTGGGGGGTAGGTATTTTAATGGCGATTGAAAGTTCTTTTATTCCTATGCCATCAGAAATTATTGTTCCGCCCGCCGCTTATTTAGCCAGTTTAGGCAAGATGAATATTTGGTTAATTATTATCGCCGGCGTACTAGGTAGTGTAGTAGGAGCGATATTTAATTATGTGATTGGTTATTATTTAGGTCGTCCCTTGGTTTATAAGTTAGCTGCTCATCCTTTTGCTAAATTTTTGCTTATTAACCCAGAGAAAATAAAAAAAGCAGAAAAATATTTTTTTGATAATGCTACTTCGGCCACCTTTATAGGACGTTTAATCCCAGTTATTCGTCAGTTAATTTCTATTCCGGCAGGTTTTTCTAAAATGCCTTTTGGCCCCTTTGTTTTTTATACTGCTCTTGGTTCAACGATTTGGGTCTCTATTTTAGCAGCCCTGGGTTATTTTATTGGCGCCAATCAGGAACTGCTCGCTCGTTACTATAAAGAAATTATCTGGGTATTATTTATTTTTGGGGTGCTTTGGTTTGGCTGGAAGTTTTTCCAAACGATCAATAAAAAGAATTCCGTCTAAATGATCAATTTCATGTTGAATAACTCTAGCTAGTAATTTTTGTGCTGCTAGAGTTTTTTTATTACCTTTTCTATCTAAATAAAGACAGTTTATTTTTTTATGGCGAGACACTGGTCCATAAATTATTTCCCCTTTTTCATTTACTACTGACAAACAACCCTCATCTTCAATTTCTCTTGCCCAAGAACGTTTGGTAATTTTGGGATTAATTAAAAATAGGGTTTTATTATTTTCATCATTAATAACAACCAGACGAATATTTTTGCCCACTTGTGGAGCAGCTAAACCAGCACCATCTTTTTGTTTCATGGTTTCTTCCATATCTAAAAGAAACTCTTTCATTTCTTTGGTTGAGAGTTCTTCTTTTTTTATTTCCTCAGATTTTTTTCGTAAAATCGGGTGAGGACTGATGATTATGTCTAATTGTTTAGGCATATATTTATTTTTTATTTTTTTGGTTTTTTTGAGCTGTGTCTATCACTTTGAAAAAATATTGCCATTTTGAACCACTTTGACAAAGCTCTTTGGTATCGTTTAAAGCGCGTTCAATCACATTGGCCGGCAAATCACGCGCCACTTTAAATACTGAGGAGCGCTTGAATTCAGGAATTGATAATTCTTTAATCACTCTTAAGGCTAATTCTTGCCAAGGATAAGCAGGCGGCTTAACAACTTTTCTTTTTTTAAATATGTCGGAAAATAATTCAAAATCTTTTTCCATACTTATAATTCTTTTAAAGGAATCGGATTAAAATTTAATTTTTGTTTACTAAGTTTTGTCTCTTCTTTTTCCGCATCAGCTTTAGCCTCAACTCTTGCTTCATTTTTAAGTATAAATTCTAAACTTAAATAACCTACACCAAAATCAGTTTGATAAGCTAAGATGTCCGGCTCATAGTAATAGTTTTCTAAAATACCAAGAGCAATCATTAAGGGTCTCAAAGCACATTCACTGGCATCAAGCACTAGACGCTTGTCCATTTTTAATAGATTGGCGATGGCTGTTTCTGGTTCACTTAAGTATTCAATAATTTTATTATCAAATTTAGAGCCACGAGGCGAATAACCACCAGGTGATTTTCTTTTCAGGCGATGAGAAAGATTACCAGAGACAATTAGGGCAGTTTGACGTGGATTATCTTTTAGCAGTTCACCAATTTTTTTTCCTAAAGCAAGATGTTCTTCTAATTCTAATTTATCCGCCGGTGTAATCACAACGGTTTTAAAAGCTTGTTCCGGATTTTTTATAAGATACAAAGGAATACCACTGCCATAATCAAGCTTCATCTCCAAAGATGATTTAATAGGAAAATCGTTTTTTAAATAATTTTTTAAACTATCAGCCAAAGGAATATCACCTTTAATAATTGTTTTAGGAGGAATAAAACCAAAATCTTGAAAACTAATTTCCATTTCCGGAGCGCAGTTAATTAAGAAAAAATTTTCTTGAATATGACTATGAAGAGAAATAACTATGACTGTTTCAATATTTTCCGTAATAAAACCATTCTTGGCTTGCTCGTAGGCCAGCAAAGTTTTTTGTAAAAAAATATTATTAGCCTTTCCGATCTCGGGGATAAGAAGAGGGGAACGAGGCAAAAGATAGGCTTTTTTTAGAGGCATAGATTATTGAACAATTTCTTGAATCGGGGTTCCCATGGGATAGAAAGAAAGAATTTTAGAACTCACCGTGAGAATATTTTCCATTTTATAGCCTAAATTTCTAAAAATAGTTTCTTCGGTAAAGGGACGTTTTTCACCGTTAGAAATTAAGTAAACTGTAGGGAAACTATCTGATTTAAGTAGTGCGCCATCATTAAATTTTACTGGATCAACTGTAGGGTAAGTGTTTAAAATTTCGGGCGAGACTTTCGTGATTGGTTTACCTTTAAATTTAGTAGTTAAGAAAATGCGATCTACTAAAGGAGCCTTGGTACCGTTTTCAACGTAGTAAACACCGCCGGTTTTTGAATCTTGAAGCAAGGCGCCTGTTACGTAAGTGGTTTTAGCGGTAATCGTTGTACCGGTTCTGTAACCAGCCAATTCTTCTACACTAGCTGGCTCAATTTCTTCAACATTAAAGCCAATGGTTTTAAAGGCAGTCAAATTTTCAAAAGGTCGTTTCTCATTACCAACTAACAGATAGATTTGTTTGTCCGGTGTTTGTACTAATGAATAGTCAGGGAATTTTACACTTTGACCAATCGGATAAGATTCAATCGTACTTCTGGTAGTGGTTAAAATTTGTTTAGGATCAAAACGAGAAATAAAGGATGACCAGTTTAAGAAGAGTCGACGTTTACCATTTTCAATTAACCAAACTCCGGGGTCACCTTCAACTTTTAAAAGCGAACTGTCAGGATAAATAGCTACAAAAGTTGTTTCAGGAAAGTATTCTTTGTAGAGTCGATAGAAATTATAATTGCCGTTATAAACATGCGGGGTGTAATTATATAAAGCGGCCGTGGCTTGGTTTTCAACGGTGACAGCAACAAAGCCGGGGGAAGAGATAATGGAATTATATTCGCCATTATTAATCGCGTCAGCCACACTTTTTAACATTGAATATTTATCCTTGGCAATGTAAGTGGTGTTAGATTTAAAACGATATTTATTTGGTTCTTGCATGTAGGCTAAAAATTGTAGAGCGGCACTGTTTACTTGTTTGCCAAAACCTTTCCAATAAGGATTACAACTTTGGCCAGTCGGACAACCATAGCCGGTTGCTTCGTCTAAAGCTTTTTGTGTGGGAGCAGGATTTTGAATTAAACTTTGTTCTTTTTGTAATAAAACTAATAAAACTTTTGGATTAATAGTTGTAATTAATCGGCATTTTAAAAGTCGTTCAGCTTCAGTCGGAGTATCGCTTAAGGTAGCGCCGCTGCAATCATAATTATTTCTAACCGCGTTATAAATTATTTCTGAAGCAGTTTTTAAATCACCATAAGCATTGGGAATTTGTAAATTTGCTAAATAACTGCCCTTGGATTGTAAAAAGGCCTGAATATCACCTAAACTCATTGAATAAACATCAAGCATTTCCGCATCAGAAATAATATTGTTAGGATTGTAACCGGTATCAATGCTTGTTTGTGCTTGAGCTGAATTATTAATTGATGATAAAAAATAAATTGCGCTTCCTAATATTAGCGAAATAGTTATAAGTTTCAAGGTTTTCATGTTAATTACAAATTAAAGTATTTTTTAGATTTTTAAGATGTTTTAATTATAATATATTTTCTTAAGCTTATCAACCAAAAAACCCGCTGCTTGAGGCGGGTTTTTCTTTTTTATTTAGCCAAGTTTATTAATTTTATTTAGCTAAGTTTATCAATACTTTGTCCCGGTCGCCCAGATCAATTTTTACCTTAGCGCCTTCCTTTATTTTTCCCTCAATAATATTAAGAGCCAGTTCATCTAAAATTAAATTTTGAATAATTCTTTTAAGCGGTCTGGCACCATAAGTAATATCATAACCTTTTTCCGCTAACATTTTTTTCACTTTCGCGCCGATTTTTAAACTAATATTTTTTCCCGCTAAGCGTTTTTCAATTTTGTTTAGTTCTAAGTCAACAATTTTTTCTAGTGCCTCTGGCGTTAAACTTTGGAAGAGAATAATTTCATCAATGCGATTTAAAAATTCCAACTTAAAGTTTTCTTTTAGGATTTTATCAATTTTATCTTTCATTTCCTTGGTGCGAGCCTGACTGTTTGTTTTTTGTTCAGCGTCATCATTAAAGCCAATTGAATATTGTTTAATTATTTCATTGCCCAAATTAGAGGTCATGATAATAATGGTATTTTTAAAATTAACTGTTCGTCCCTTGGAATCAGTTAAGCGTCCATCATCAAGAATTTGCAGTAAAATATTAAACATATCAGGATGCGCTTTTTCAATTTCATCAAATAAAATCACACTGTAGGGATGGCGACGAACTTTATCAGTTAGTTGTCCACCTTCATCATAACCAACATAGCCTGGCGGGGAACCAATTAATTTCGCCACTGAATGTTTTTCCATAAACTCACTCATATCTAAACGAATGAGAGCTTTTTCTTGGTCAAACATGAAGCGTGCCAAAGATTTGGCCAGTTCAGTTTTGCCCACGCCGGTTGGACCGATAAATAAAAAGGAACCAATTGGTTTTTTCTCTTCGTTAATCCCGGCGCGAGAACGTCTTAAAGCATTGGCAATCGCCTTGATTGCTTCTTCTTGGCCAACTACTTCTTGATTTAATACTTTTTCCGCTTCACTTAATTTACGAATTTCATCTTGAAGCATTTTATTTAAAGGCACACCAGTCCAACGCGCTACCACTTTTGCAATATCTTCTTCATCAACCTCTTCTTTCAAGATTCTTTGTCCTTTCTTTTGAATTTTTAATAACTCCGCTTGCAAGTTATTAATTTTATTTTCTAAATCAGGAATTAAACTATATTTAATTTTAGCTACTTCGGTTAAATCCGCTCCTTGGCGTTGTGAGATTTCCGCTTTAATTTTTAAATCTTCAATTTCTTTTTTTGATTCACGAATTTGGGAGATAATATTTTTTTCGTTATTCCAATGAAGTTCCAATTGATTGGATTTTTCTTTTAATTTTGCCAGTTCTTGATTTATAGCTCTAATTTTGGCTGTTTTCTTTTCTGCGGTCATAAGAGCAGCTTTGTTTAACTCCAGTTGTTTGATTTTTCTTTTTAATTGATCAAGTTCATCCGGCATAGAATCAATTTCCATTCTTAAAGATGAAGTTGCTTCATCAATTAAATCAACCGCTTTGTCCGGTAAAAAGCGATCGCTTATATAACGATTAGATAATTTAGCAGCCGCAATCACTGCGTTATCAGTAATTCTCACGCCATGATGGACTTCGTATTTTTCTTTAAGACCGCGTAGCATACTTATTGTATTTTCTACGCTTGGTTCAGCTACATAAATTGGTTGAAAACGTCTTTCCAAAGCCGCATCTTTTTCAATATGCTTTTGGTATTCTTTGGTAGTGGTGGCGCCAATCGTTCTCAGTTCACCGCGCGCTAAGGCCGGTTTTAACATGTTGGACGCGTCAATTGAACCCTCTGAAGCGCCGGCGCCGATTAAGGTGTGAAGTTCATCAATAAATAAAATAAAGCGTCCGTCTGAGGATTTAACTTCTTTGAGAACATTTTTTAAACGATCTTCAAATTCACCGCGAAATTTAGCGCCCGCGATTAAAGCACCTAAGTCAAGTGAAATTACTTCTTTGTTTTTTAAATTTTCCGGAACATCACCGGAGATAATTCTTTGCGCCAACCCTTCAACAATGGCGGTTTTTCCGGTTCCGGCTTCACCAATCAGCACTGGATTATTTTTAGTCCGTCTCAGTAGTACTTGCATGATGCGTCTTATTTCTTGGTCGCGACCAATGACCGGATCTAATTTTTCTTGACGAGCCAGTTCGGTTAAATTAGTAGTATATTTTTCTAAAACCCGAAATTTATTTTCTGGGAAAGGATCATTAATAGTTTGTGAGCCACGTAATTCTTTCAAAATATCTTTAACTGTTTGATATTCAACTTTAAAATCCAAGAGAATTTTTTGGGCCGGGGAATTGACACCAATTAAAGCTAACAGGATGTGCTCAGTAGAAATATATTCATCATTCATTCCATCCGCCTCTTTTTTAGCTCTTTCTAAAACAGCCGCTGTTTCCGCGGTGCCTGAAACCGCTTGAACTGGTCCGTTTAGGGGATTAGTTTTTACTTTAGGCAAACTTTTTAAGGCCAGGATGGTTTTTTCTTCAATCATTTCCGGATCAATTTTCATTTTTTCTAAAATCGGTTTAACTAATCCTTCATTTTGTTCCAGAAGGGCTAAAAAAATATGCAAGGCCTCAATATTCGCTTGACCATAAGTGGAAGCAATTATTTGCGAATTAATGATTACTTCTTGTGATTTGTCAGTAAATTTATTGAACATAAAATTAGTAATTATTTATTAGCAGTCATTATATTAGAGTGCTAAATTAATCATAATATATGGCTAAACTTATGTCAATCCTTTCCAAAAAATTGTTTAGGAATTTAAGCATTTTTCTTTTAATTTTCGGGCGCTAAACCTCATAAAAATAAATTGTGATAATTTTGATTTTATGGTAAAATTAAATTAATGATTTAATTTATGTTTAGACATAATTTTTTAACTTACGGTAGCAAAATTATAATAAAAATTTTTTTAGAAATCGCCTATTTTCCTATCTGGTGGTATAGCGTTGGTTTAATTGAAACCGGAAAAAAATTGTGGTCCTTTTTTCTCAACCAAGAAAAAATTCTTGGTTTTCGAATTTGGTGTAAAAATATTTTCGTGCCGATGTATGGTCAATATGATTGGGCCGGCCGCCTAATTAGCTTTTTTATTCGCTTAGTACAAATAGTTTTTAGAGGATTAATATTAATCTTTTGGTTTTTTATTGCTTTAGCTGGATTTTTACTATGGTTAATCGTACCAATATTTTTATTTATCGCTCTCATGTTTCAAATTAGATTTTAATTATGGCCGCTAAGTTTGAAAAAATTGAAAAAGAAAAATTAGATTTTATTAAAGACAATGCCGGCCCCGGTCAAGGCGCCTGGTTTTTAGGTCGATTTTTATTTTGGGATAAAACTATCAAGCGTTCGCTGATTGCTTTAGAAAAAACACAACGCCAATTTAATAAATTATTGGGGATTTTTTCTTGGATAATAATTTTTGCTGGTTGGGCGGCTTTTTTTGCTTGGATTTATTTACATAAAGCTAGTCTTCAACTGGAGCCGCTTAATTTATTTTTCTTTTGGACAAAACCTCATCTCTTAATTACTTTTTTTCTTTTGTCTTTGTGGTTTGATTTATTTTTATTTTACAAAGCCAGTTCAGCGGCGGCTTCAAAGAAGAGAATTAATTATAAATTATTTCAGGATGATAAAAATAAACAAGAAGTTAGACGTTATAATGTAGCCCGTAGTTTTTCCGAAGATACTTGGCGAGTGGTTGAAGATGCTTTTTTACTCGCTAAAAAATTAGGTAAAAAGCAAGCCAACATTATTCATTTTTTTCGAGCCGCTCTTAAAAACAAAGAGGTACAAACTTTATTTATTCGTCTTGATGTTGATGCTACTAAATTAGTCGCTATGGTTGATCGTCAGTTAGCTAAAGAAATTGGTCAGGAAGAAACCGGTCATGGAGCAATCGCCGATTCTTTGCAAGAAGTTTTTATTTCCGCCTTTACCGATGCTTATTATCGTCAGCAGAAAAGTGTTGATATTTTAAATGTGATTTTATTTTGTGCAGAAAAAGATGAAAATTTAGCTGAGATTTTGTATGAGCTTGAAGTAGATGCTGATAAAATTATTAATACTATTTCTTGGTTTAGGGTCAGTAAAAAATTAAGTGATCGTTATCATGAATATCGTAAATTAGCCTTTTTCAAACCCGGTACCGGCATGAATCGTTCTTATACTGCGATTGCCACTCCAACGCTTGATTATTTTTCTCATGATTTGACTTTGCGTGCTAAGGCCGGTTCATTAGATTTATGTGTGGGTCGTGAAAAAGAAATAGATTCTATTTTTGAAGCTTTTAGTGCTGGCTATAACGGAGTTTTATTGGTTGGCCCGGTGGGAGTGGGAAAAACTTCAATTGTTGGCGGTTTAGCGCAACTTATGGTAGAGGAAAATGTACCGGATTTTTTGAAAGATAAACGTTTGGTAGAAATAGATGTATCACGTTTAGTGAGTGGTGCCGGTCCGGCGATAGCTGAGGAAAGATTGTTAAGTTCAATTAATGAAGCGGCTCGTAGTGGCAACATAATTTTCTATATTGATAATATTGAAAACTTGATTGGGATTAGTGCTGGTAGTCAAGAGAGTTTGGATTTATCAGAAGTTCTAGCTGAAGCGATTAGTCGTCAAAAAATAATGTGCATTTCTTCGGTGACTAGTGAGAATTACCATCGTTATGTGGAAAACAGAGCGATTGGAACGGTTATGAACATGATTAATATTGCTGAACCAGATACTAATTCCGCTATTCAAATTTTAGAGAGTCGCGTTGGATTTTTAGAAGCTAAGTATGATATCTATATTGTTTATAGTGCCTTAGAGCAGGCGGTTAAAATGGCCGACCGTTATTTGAAGGATAAATTTTTGCCGCTTAAAGCCATTAATTTATTAGAAAAGGCCGCTATTATTGCTGCCAAGAATAGTCGTAATAATCCTGAGAATGCTTTTTGTTCTGGCGAAGAAGTGGCTTTGGCTGTGGAAGAGATGACTGGCATTCCTGCTAATAAAGTAAGTGCTGAAGAAAGTGCTAAACTTTTAAATTTAGAAGAAGAAATCAAACAGCGCTTAGTAGGACAAGAAGAAGCAGTCAAAGCGGTCGCGTCTAGTTTAAGACGAGCTCGCGCTGCTTTCAAAGATAGTCAAAAACCAATTGCTTCTTTTTTATTTTTAGGACCGACTGGTGTGGGGAAAACCGAACTGGCTAAATCAGTTTCGGAAGTTTATTTTGGCAGTGAAGAATACATGATTAGATTAGATATGAGTGAATATCAACATCAGGATAGTGTTCATAAAATGATTGGTGATGTTGATGGCACTTTAGGTTATTTGACTGAGGCAGTTAGAAAAAAACCCTTCTCATTAATACTGCTTGATGAAATTGAAAAAGCCGATTCAAATATTTTAAATTTATTTTTACAACTTCTAGACGATGGACGTCTAACTGACGGGCAGGGCAGAACGATTAGCTTTTCCGAATCCATTATTATCGCGACCTCCAATATCGGTGCCAATTTTATTCAAGATCAAATCAAAGCCAAGGCGGAATTAAATGTTATTAAACAAGAATTGATTGATAATTATTTGCGCGAGAAAATGCGTCCCGAATTAATTAATCGTTTTGATGGCATTATTGTTTTTAGACCACTAGTTGAAGCGGAAATTTTCAAAATTGCTACTTTAATGCTCAAAAAAATAAAGAAATCTTTAGCTAATCAGGGCATTGGTCTGAAAGCAGATAAAGATGGCGTGGCAATTTTGGCGCGCCAAGGACATGATCCTAAATTTGGCGCCCGTCCTTTAAGACGTTTACTGCAAGAAAAAGTGGAGGATGAAATTGCTAATAAAATTTTAAGTGGTGAACTTAAACGTCGTGATCAAGTTTTAATTGATAATCAGGCAAAAATAATAATTGAAAAAGCCAGTCAGCTTTAAATTTAAATTATGATTTTAGCGCTTGCTTTTGTCGCCAGTTTTTTACTTTCTCTAGGTCTCACTCTCTTAGTAAAAAGATTGGCTCTAAAATTTAAGATTGTTGATTCACCAAGTGAAACGAGAAAAATTCATACCCAAGCCATCCCGTTACTCGGTGGCTTGGCCGTTTTTTTAGCCTTTTTTATTGTTTTATTTATATTTAATGATTATTTTTTAGTAGGTGATTTAGAATGGCGACATCTTTTAGGTTTTTTTGGTGGCGGTTTAATTATAATGATTGGTGGTTTCTTGGATGATAAATATAATTTATCAGCCAAGAAACAAATAATTTTTCCCTTACTAGCAATTTTAGTGGTAATTTTAGGAGGCGTGGAAATTGAAAAAATCACCAATCCCTTTGGTGGTTATTTAAATTTTCAAGAAATTTTTTGGCTCAGTCCACTGTTAATTTTAGTTTGGCTACTGGGCATGATGTACACGACTAAATTACTTGATGGCGTTGATGGTTTAGTAACCGGCATTGGCGCCATCGGCAGTTTTATAATTTTTCTTTTTACTTTAACGACTCAATATTATCAGCCGGACATTGCTCTAGCTGCCTTAATTTTAACGGGTGCTGCGTTAGGATTTTTAATTTTTAATTTTTATCCGGCGAAAATTTTTTTGGGAGAAGGCGGATCATTATTTTTCGGCTACGCCCTAGGTGTTTTAGCGATTATTTCCGGTGGAAAGATTGCCATTGCCCTTTTAATTATGGGCATCCCCATTCTTGATGTGCTTTGGACAATAATGCGTCGCCTTTTGGCCGGGAAAAATCCTTTTAAATTTGCGGATAAAAAACATTTACATCATCGTTTGCTGAATTTAGGTTTATCGCAAAGACAAACCGTTTTTGTTTTTTATTTTTTAGCCTCAATTTTTGGGATAAGCGGTTTGTTTTTACAAAGTCGTGGCAAAATTTTTGCTTTAGGAATTTTAATTGTAATTATGTTAGTCGTGGTTTTGTTTTTTCGTCGCTTTGATCATCTTAAAGAAACAAAAAAACCATCATTACTATTACATATTTGCTGCGCTCCCTGTGGAACTTATATTACTGAAGAAGTGTTACTGCCCAAATATAAAGTAACTTGGTTTTTTTACAATCCTAATTTGAATTCTGAAGAGGAATATGATTTGCGCTTAAAATATGTGCGACAGATGGCCGAGCGCTTAAAAATAAAGTTAAGAGTAGTTCCTTATAATCATTCAGTTTGGTTAGAAAAAATCAAAGGGCGCGAAGCGGATCAGGAAAAAGGAAGGCGTTGCCAAATTTGTTATTTAGATCGCTTAAGAGAAACAGTTGCTCTGGCTAAAAAAGATAAATTTGATTTTTTTGGCACTACTTTGCTCGTCAGTCCTTATAAAGACGGAGCGGCGATAAAAAAACAAGCCCATGATTTAGCTGATAGTTTTGGTGTTAAATTTTTAGAAGATGATTTTTTAGCTAATGGTGTTTATCGTAAATCGCAAGAATTAGCTAAACAACTCGGCATATATAGACAAAAATATTGTGGTTGCGAATTTTCTTTAAATAAAAACAATGAATAATTATTATAAAAAAATTGTTTTTAGTTTTAGCTTGATAATTATTATTTTATTAGGAGCCTATTTTTTTAGTTCGCCCGTTGAATCAGTTGTTTTTGCTGATCCTGATACTGATGGTGATGGTTATAGCGATATTTTAGAAATTGCTTCTGGTTATTCACCTTTTAACCCAGAGCCAGTTTTATTAACCGAAAGCGATGTTGATAACGATGGTTTAAGCGATTATTTAGAAATGGTTTTTAGAAGTGATCCTTTTAAAGCCGATACCGATGGTGATGGCTTTGATGATTTTACTGAAGTGGATAATGGTTATAGTCCGGTTTCTAGCAAGCGCGAAAGATTGGAAAGAAAAATTGAGATTATTTTAGCGACTCAGGAGTTAAATTATTATGTTAATGGAGTAAAATGGCGTACTTTTTCTGTTTCTACCGGCAAGCCCAGCATGCCCACACCGACCGGTGAATTTACTATTGTTAACAAAAGTAAAAAAGCTTGGTCTAAAGCTTATGGTTTGTGGATGCCGTTTTGGTTAGGACTTGATCGAGGGCGAATTGGTATTCATGAATTGCCGGTTTGGCCCAGCGGTTATCGTGAGGGAGAAGATCATTTAGGAAAGGCCGTCTCTCATGGTTGTATTCGATTGGGGGTTGGATCAGCCGAGTATTTATTTAATCGAGTTGATATTGGCACCAAAGTGTTAATTAAAAATAAGTAAATTTTTCTTTATTTTTAGTGATACATAAGCTAATTTTAGGAAAATAGTGTTGATTCATGCTATAATTAAGAAGATAAGTAAATATCTATATGTCTAAAAAAATATTTTATCTAAGTTTTCTGGCGCTGTTATTCAGTTTGACTCTCAGTGGTTGCTCTTTTCCTTGGGAGAAAAAAAGAGAACCAATGACTATGGAAAATAATAATGAAGCAGAAAATTTCGGTGAAGTGAAAATAAGTTCTTCCTCGGGAGATTTAAGGAAATTTTCTAGTGATGAAGCTTTAAAAACTTTTTTAGCTTCTGCATCTACCGGAGGAGGATTTAGTGCTAGTTGGTTACTGGCTGAAACCGGCTATGGTTTGATTGATCAGTCCAATTTAGATGCGACCACTAATAATCAAGAGCAAGCGTTTAATAGCGCAGATATTATTAAATATGAAAATGGTTATATTTATGCTTTAGTAAAAAACGAACTATTTATTATTAGTGCTTCACCGGCTAGCGACGCTAAGATAATGAGCAAAATTTCTTTTTCTTCACGTCCTTTAGAATTAGTAGTAGCTGATGGTCGTTTAGCAGTCTTAGGCAATGACTCTGACCTAAAAGATTCCGACGCGTATCGCTCTTTCAATCGTAAAAATGATTTTACTTTCTTAAAGATATTTGATGTTTTTGATCCGGCCGATCCCAAAGAAATCAGAGCTTTTTATTTTGAAGGTGGTTATAGTGGTTTAAAATTAGCGGGTAATTATATTTATTTATTAACCGCCAGCCCAGCTTTCTATTCTGAGCGAGATCCATTAACTCCGAGAATTATTGAAAATAATAAAATAATTAGTGGTGGTTGCGGAAGTGACAAAGATTGTGTTAAACCAACTGTTTATTATTTTGATCATGTTTATTCAAATTATAATTATTTAAGTTTAAGTGCTATTAGTTTAGCTGATCGCAATGAACCGATAAGTAATAATTTATTTTTAGTTGATTCAAATTATAGTTTTAATATTTCTAGCACGGGCAATCTTTATCTTTCTCGTTTTAGTTCTTTGAGTGCTTATGATTTAGAACAAGAAATCAGAAGAGATAAAATTTTACCGAAATTAAATAAAACTGATCAAGGGATAATAAAAGAGATTGAAGCTTCGCCTGACTATATGTTAAGCGCGGGCGAGAAAACAACCAAAGTGGGAGTCTTGTTGAGTCGTTATGTTAATTCTTTAACCGACTCTGAAAAGGAAGCCTTGCAAACTGAAATTAAAGGCGCCTTGCTCAATAAAATCAAACAGCGGATTGATGATTTAGAAACAACGGATGTTTATAAATTCTCTCTAAAATCAGGCAAGATTGAATATCAAGCTCGCGGTCAAGTATTGGGACAGATTTTGAATCGTTTAGCTATGACTGAACAGAATGGAAATTTATATTTAGTTACGGTTCGCAATAATTTTTGGTCCATGCTTTTTGAAGAAAGTGATAAGCGCTACAGCAATGTTTATATTTTAGATGATGCTTTAAAATCAGTTGGCGTTTTAGAAAATATTGCTACTGAAAAAGAACTATTGAGAGCCCGATTTTTAGGAAATCGAGTTTATCTTTCAACTTCCGAGGCTGATGTGCCCGTCTATGTGGTAAGTTTAGAAAATAAAAGTGAGCCCAAGATTGTTGGAGCAATAAAAATTGCTAACTTTGACACACTTTATTCATTTGATAAAACAGGGGGAAAAATTTTAGGTTTTGGTCGAGAAGTTAATGGAACAACAGAAAATAGTCAGGGATTAAAATTATCATTATTTGATTTTTCTGATTTACAAAAGCCTAAAGAACTTAGTGGTTATTTAATTGGTGATTCAAGTAGTGAGTCAGCCGCTTTAAAAGACTATCGCTCATTTGTCTATTCACCAGAGAAAAAGATAATAATTTTACCGACTGTTTTCCAAACTGATAATTTGTTAAATTTTACCGGCGTTTTGGTTTTGGATACTGACGGAGAATCCTTTGAATTAAAAGGACGAATTGATCATCTATATGGTAGCAATTATTCGTTAGTTGATTATTGGCGGGGCTTTAATTATTACGAGAATGCTGTTAAACGAAGTTTTATTGAAGGCGATAATCTCTTTACTTTTTCTAATAAATACATAAGAATTAACAATCTAAGTGATTTGACAGATATACAAACTATTTCTTTAACGCCAGAAGCAGAAAGAATTTTTATTCCTAAACCAGTTTCAGGAACTGAAGGTGAGGGAGTTAGTAATGAAGAGACTAATAATGAAGAGACTAGTAATGCAGATGAAGCAACGGAATCAACCTCAGAATCCGCTTCTAACTCAGAAACTTCTTCAGCCTCTGAGCAAGCTACCTCTACTTTAGAAACTTCTATTTCAGAAACTTCTTCAGCCTCTGAGCAAGCCACTTCGTCTGATGAATAAGCTACTAACCCCGAATCAATTGATTAGTAAATAATTTTAGTGATATAAATATTTTTTTAATTATTTTTTAGGTATAAAATATAACTAAGATGAATATTGGTCAAACATTTTTAAATAGTTATAATCGTATCAAATTATTTTTTAGTAAAGTGTTTTCTCAACGGAAAATAATTTTTTTAACACCTTTGATTTTATGGTTGCTTAATCAATTATTTTTATGGCGACCGAGAATGTTTTTTTTCGCCTTAGCAGTTGGTTTTTTTCTAATCGCGGTGACGGTAATGGGTTTAACTGCGGGCAAGCGACAAGCTGACTGGCCATTATTTTTTTATTTTCCTTTTATCTTTTTTCTTAGCAGTTCTTTATATTCAACTTTGCTTCCTAGTTTTTACGTAATTCAAATAATTTTTTTCTTTGCTAATCTGTATATTTTTTGGTATTTTAAAAATTTGTATTATTTATTTAGATATGAAGCGCCAGAACGAGCTCATAAATTAGATACTTTAACTCTTCTGGGGAACTTTTTGGCAGTTTTCTTTTTAGCTTCAACGATTTATGGTTTACCCGCATTTTTAGGCTGGAGTTTTTGGCCATTGTTGTTCGGTTTTATAGTTTTGACTTTTCCTCTTTTTTTCCAACCATTTGTTATTTTTGAGATTAAACTCAAAATTAATTGGCCTTTAATAATCGCAAGTGCTCTGGTGCTTTTAGAATTAGCAGCGATTATTCATTTTCTACCTTTAGCTTATAACGTGCTAGGGTTATTTGTCGGCATTTTCTTTTATTTATTAATTTATATTTTAAGAAATATTTTAGCGGGTGATTTAAGTGGTTATAAGTTACGTCTACCTTTAGTTTTTTGCTTGTCAATCATTGTTATCCTTCTTTTATCATTACGTTGGTTCTAATTTATTATTAATTTTTATTATATGTCAGCTCAGAAAAATCGTTTATTGCCCATGATAATAGTCGCTTTTGTTTGCGGCTTTATCGCCGGGGTAGCTGGTGAAATTATTACGCGTGTTTATATTTTGAATGACTATTCAATTCCTTATTTTTATAATGAAGTAAATTTAGATGACTTAAATTATAATCGTCCCGGTCTAATAATTAGAGATGCAAAAAAAGTAGTTGTGAATCATGATGTAAAAGTTGCTGAGACAATTAATTCTATTCGCCCATCATTAGTTGGCATCTATAAAAATTTAGGTGTTAATGGAACTAGCGCCACTTCTTCGCCAGCCACGCCAGCTACCACGACCGCATTAGTAAATTTAGAATATTATAAATTAGATGAACCAATTTTTATTGGTTTAATTGTTACTTCTGATGGTTGGGTAGCGGCTTCTTTGCCTGAAGCATTAGAGAAAACTTTTAATATCAAAGATTATGTAGCGATTACAGCTGATAAAAAAATCTATCAGTTGGAACAAATTTCTACTCTTAAAGATTTGCCCGGTGATTTATTTTTCTTTCGTTTAGCAGCCGTTAATAATTTAACTGTTAGAAAAATTACCGATCAAAGTGAAATTTCTTTAGGACAATCCGTGTTAGCTATTAATGATTTTAATAATGCCTTTTTAACCTCAATTTCATCTTTTCGTAAATCAACCGCGCTTTTAAGTAGTGATTCTTTAAACGCTCGTTTTTCTCTAGCTAATGATTTAGGCGATGAATTTAAAAATTCTTTTGTTTTTGATATTGCGGGTAATTTAGTAGCGGTTATTAGCGCAAACAAAGAAATTGTACCTGCTTTTTCTTATACTCGCTATTGGCAAAGCTTGCTTCAAAATGGGACCGTTACTCAACCTTTTTTAGGAGTGCATTATTTAGATTTAAGCACCCTAAAAGTTTTGGGTTTAAATATGGAAAAAGGGGCTTGGCTTAAATCCGGTGAAAATTTACCGGCCATTATTAAAAATAGTCCGGCTGAGTTAGCCGGCTTAAAAGAAGGTGATATAATTTCTTGGATTAATAATCAAGAAATAAATGCTTACAATGATTTAGCTAATATAATTTCCGGTTTCAATCCCGGTGATACGATTAATATTACTTATTTAAGAAATGGGGAAGAAAAAATTATTAATGTGAAATTAGGTGAGAAAAAATAAACTAGAAAAATAAATAAGAAAAATAAGTTAGGAAAAAAATCAAGCTTGCTTATATGAAAATAAAATCACTAAAACAAATTAAAAGTTTAAAAGGGAAGCGAGTTTTTTTACGTGTTGATTTTAACGTGCCATTGAAAGAGGGGAAAATAAAAGATGATTATAAAATTAAAGCCGGCCTAAAAACTATTGAATTTTTACTAAAAAAACAAGCCACTCTTATCATCGCCACTCATTTAGGCAGTCCAAATGGTAAAATTGATCAGCAGTTATCAACCAAACCTCTGGCTCTGCATTTAAAGAAGTTAATTAAAGCTCCGGTTGTTTTTGTCCCCGAGTATTTCAGTCCAAAGATGGAAAAATTAATCGCGAACGCCAAACCAAAAGAGATTTTATTTTTAGAAAATTTACGTTTTAATCCAGGAGAATTAACAGATGACATAAAATTTGCTCAGGCTTTGTCCAAATTAGCTGATATTTATGTTAATGATGCCTTTGCAGTTTCGCATCGCGCGCAAGCGTCAGTATCAAAAATAAAAAAATATTTGCCAGCTTATGCCGGTTTATTATTAGAAGACGAAGTTATTGCTTTAAATAAAGTTTTAAAACCAAAAAAACCCTTAGTGACTGTGATGGGTGGCGCTAAAATTAGCACCAAGGCACCGATTATTAAAAATCTTTATCCTAAATCAAATTTTCTTTTACTCGGTGGCGGTTTAGCAAATAATTTTTTGAAATTTTATAAATACGAAATTGGTCGCTCTTTATTTGATAAAGATAGTCTGGTTATTATTAAAAAAATGTTCCCCACCTTAAAAAGCGCTAAAAAAATAGTTTTACCCCTTGATGTAATTGTTCAAACTAAAACTAAAAAAGTATTAGCTAAAAAAATAACGGCTGTAACCAAAACAGATATTATTTTTGATATCGGCCCGGAAACAATTGCGCTCTATGCGACTTATTTTAAAAAAGCTCAAACCATAGTTTGGAATGGACCAATGGGTAAGTTTGAGGAAGTGGCTTATAAAAATGGCACTTTGGCAATCGCTCGTCTTGTGGCATCTCGGGCTAGCGGTCCGGCTTTTGGTTTAGTTGGTGGCGGAGAAACTATTGAAGCTTTAAAAATGAGTGGCATGATGGAATATGTTGATTTTATTTCCACTGCCGGTGGCGCCATGCTTTCCTATTTAGGTAAGGAAAAAATGCCTGGCTTAACCGGAATTGTTTCTAAATAAAATAAATAAATAAAATATATGTCTAGCTCTAAAATCAAAATTAAAAAAATAACGGCCCGAGAAATTTTGGATTCACGCAGTCAACCAACCATTGAAGCCTGTGTCATCTTAAGCGATGGCACTAAAGCAATCGCCAGTGTACCGAGCGGTTCTTCAATTGGCACACATGAAGCTTTTGAATTTAGAGACGGCGATAGCAAGCGTTATTTTGGTCGGGGAGTTTTAAGAGCGATTCGTAAAATAGAGGAAATAATTGCGCCCGAACTTAAAGGACAAGATATCTTTGCCCAAAAAGAAATTGATGATAAACTAATTGCGCTTGATGGAACAGCTAAAAAAACAAATTTAGGCGCTAATACTATTTTAGCGGTTTCGTTGGCTTGTGCACGCGCTGGGGCTTTAGCTAAAAAGCAAGAACTCTTTACTTATTTGCAAGACACTTTTTCTTTTTCTAAACCAACCATTCCCGTGCCCTTGTTTAATATTTTTAATGGCGGCAAACACGCTGATACTAATTTAGATTTTCAAGAATTTTTAGTTATTCCCAAGAGAAGCAGTGCCAAAGAAATGGTGCAGATTGGCGCGGAGATTTTTCGGGCCTTAGGAGCGGAACTTAAAAGCGCTGATTATGATACTGATGTAGGTATTGAAGGCGGTTATGCGCCTGATTTAGATTCCAGTATTGAGGCCTTAGAATTAATTATTGCCGGCGCTTTAAGAGCCGGCTATGATCCTAAAAAAGATTTTTATTTAGGAATTGATGTCGGTTCATCGGTTTTATATGAAGCCGAATCCAATCACTATGTTTTCAGTCTTGACCAATCATATTTCACCACTGATAATTTAATCGGTTTATATGAATCGTGGTTACGAAAATACCCGATTATTTATTTAGAAGATGGTTTAGCCGAAGATGATTGGGAGGGATGGCGCGGCTTGACAGCTGACTTAGGTGATAATATGCTAATTGTCGGTGATGATTTATTTGTTACCAGTACCGATCGCTTACGTCGTGGTTTAAAAGAAAAAGCTGCTAACGCTATTATTATCAAACCAAACCAAGTCGGAACTTTGAGTGAAGCCGTTGATTGCATTAAATTAGCCAAGAAGCATGATTATCAAGTTATTATTTCTCATCGCAGCGGTGAAACTAATGATGACTTTATTGTTGATTTGGCGGTTGCCTGCGGGGCTGAATATTTAAAGGCCGGATCTTTATCACGAGGAGAAAGAGTAGCTAAATATAATCGTTTGATGGAGATTGAGGATTTGTTAAGTAAAAAATAATCAGTCACGAATAATACTTTTAAATAGTGGCGCTTAGTTTCAACAATTGCTATCAATAATTTATATATGGAAGCAAATTCAGATTCTGCAGAACAAAATAATATCAACCGACCTCAACCAGTTTTTCTATTACTGCTTGATGGCTGGGGAGTGGCAGCCAAAAGTGAAGCTAATGCTATTAGTTTAGCCAAGCTTCCTAATATTTTAAAATTAATTAAAGAATATCCGGCGGCGCCCCTTGCTTCTTTAAATTCCAGTATTAATTCCCGTTATTTTTCCTTAGGTTTAGGTCGAGAAATGCTGGAAGATGATGTTAATTCTTTTTATGATTTAAGTGCGATTATTTCTACGAGCGGCTTAAAGCAATTAAAAATATTTGATAGTGAACGGTTAGCACCGCTCACTTATTTTTTTAATGGTCGTCGAGAAGAAAAATTAATGGGTGAGGAGTGGTTAACAATTTCTTCGGCTAATGAACAACAGGTTTTTGATCCTTTCTTGGCGCTTGATCGAAAAATTAAAGCCAGTTTAAAAGCGGTTAAAAGTAATGAGTATGATTTTATTGTAGCTGCTTGTCCAATCCTTGATACACTAGCCACTAATAATGATTTAATGGGAGTTATAAAGGCGGCCGAGCTAATTGATAAAGCGGTTCGTCGTTTAGCGGCCGAAATTCTAAGTTTAAACGGTATTTTAATAATTAGCTCAACTCATGGCAATGCGGAAAAAATTATAGAAATAGGAACCGGTCTTCCTAATAAAGAAATAACAAATAATCCAGTCCCAATTATTATTGTGGCGCAAGAATTTAAAGGTAAGACAATTGGTCTTCAAGATTCGCCTGATGGAGATTTGAGTTTACTACAAACCGATGGTAGCTTAATTGATATTGCCCCGACAATTTTAGATTTTTTACAGATTAAAAATAAAGAGTCAATGGCCGGAAAAAGTTTATTGATAAATTAATCGCCCGCTCATCCAATAGAGCCCGCTCATTCTGGTGGTGATAAATTAAAAACCCCGCTTTAAACGAGGTTTTTTATTAACTGATTAACTTTTAAATTAAAAAATTAACAAGCAAAAAAAACTGACCAACTAAAAAAGTAAATACATTATTAAACTAGTACCAAAACCAATTATGGCACCAATTATCACTTGTAAAGGAGTATGGCCGATTTTCTCGAACTGCTTGGGATAGTCATGATCTAAATAATCATCTTCATCTAAATCTTTTACTAAAACATTAATTGTTTTACCATGTTGGCCAAGATAGTTTCTTAGTCCAATTGCATCCACAATGACAATGGTGGCAAAAACAAAGGCAATCGCGAAGTGAGTTGAGGCAAGGCCATGAATGAACGCCACAATAGTAGCAATGGCAACCACCACTGAAGTATGACCCGAGGGCATGTCTGAATAAGCGAAAATATCGCGCCAAGTTACCTTACGCTTTAAAGAGCGTAAAAATACTTTCAAACCTTGAGCTAAAGCAAAAGCAAAGATGGGACTGAGAATAAATATGTAAGTGCTGAATAGATTTTTTAGCATACTATTTATTATCAAGATATTTTATATCAAGATATTAATGATTAAATATCAAGATTAATTACTTTTTTGGCGTGCGTTTGAATAAAGTTTTTCCGTGGCGCCACATTATCACCCATCAACATATCAAAGACTTGATCAGCCCGAGCTGCATCTTCAATCGTTACTTGTTTGATAATTCTAGTTTCCGGGTTCATGGTTGTTTCCCAAAGTTGTTCTGGATTCATTTCTCCTAAACCTTTATAACGTTGAATATGGATTTTGGTATTCTTTTTATTTTCCTTTTCCGCTTCTTTAACGGTTGTTTGTTCTTCATTTTCTAAAACTACTTCTTCACCCTCATCGGTTTCTTCACCAATTTCCATTAAATTTTCACCACCGCCAAATTCTTGAACGATTTGTTCTTTTTCCGTATCAGAATAAGCATAACGAATCGTTGTTCCTTTTTTTATTTGATAAAGAGGCGGTTGAGCAATATAAACATGACCGGCGGAAATAAGGCCGGTAAAATGACGGAAGAAGAGAGTTAAAAGTAAAGTGCGAATATGAGCACCATCCACATCCGCATCAGTCATGATAATAATACGATGATAACGTAGTTTACTAGGATCAAATTGTTCATCAATATTAGTGCCTAAGGCAATCACTAAATTTTTTATTTCATTATTCGCTAACATTTTATCCAAGCGCGCGCGTTCCACATTTAAAATTTTACCTCGCAAAGGCAAGATAGCTTGAAAACGACGGTTGCGACCCTGTTTAGCGCTACCACCAGCTGAGTCTCCCTCCACAATATAGATTTCACATTCTTCCGGATGACGACTAGCACAGTCAGCGAGTTTACCCGGCAAAGTCATGCCTTCTAAGGCGCCTTTTCGTAAAATTGTTGCTCGCGCGGAACGAGCCGCTAAGCGCGCTTGAGAAGATAAAATACATTTACCAATAATGGACTCGGCCTCTTTAGGATGTTCTTCTAAAAAAGTATTAAACGCTTCACCAAAAACAGTTTCCACCTGACTTTTAATTTCCGCGTTGCCTAACTTACTTTTGGTTTGACCTTCAAATTGCGGACTAGTTAATTTAACTGAAACAATTGCGGTTAAACCTTCGCGTACATCTTCACCGGTTAAATTTTCTTGTTTTTCTTTAATTAAATTTTTATTACGCGCGTAATTATTTAAAGTACGAGTTAAAGCGGTTTTGAAACCAACCAAATGAGTACCACCTTCGGAATTATGAATGTTATTGGCAAAGGCTAAAACCGTTTCATTATATTCATCATTATATTGCAAAGCAATTTCTACACGGGAATTATTAATTTCTTTATCAACATAAAAAATTGTTTCATTTTTGGTATTTTTATTGCGGTGCAAAGCTTTGATGTATGATTTAATTCCGCCCTCAAAATGAAATTTATATTTTTTCGCCCGATGATTTGGCCGTTCATCAAAGACATTAATAGAAATGCCTTTAGTTAAATATGATTGTTGACGTAAACGATCTAAAATTTTTCCCCAACTAAATTCTAATTCAGTAAAAATAGTCGGATCAGGTTTAAAAGTGATAACGGTTCCACTTTTTTTGGTTGGACCTATCGCTTTGGCCGGCTTTATTGGCCTGCCAATTTTAAATTCTTGCATCCAAAGTTTACCATCACGGTGAACTTCAGCTTTTAGATATTCACTTAAAGCATTAACCACTGATACACCAACACCGTGTAAACCACCAGAAACTTTATAACCGCCTTCACCAAATTTACCGCCGGCATGTAATTTAGTTAAAACAGTTTCCAAGGCGGAAACGCCGGTCACTTTATGTTTTTCCACTGGAATACCACGACCATTGTCTTCAACTCTCACCATTCCATCTTTAAGCAGGGTAACTGATATTTCATTAGCATAGCCAGCCATAGCTTCATCAATACAGTTATCAACTACTTCCCAAATAAGATGATGCAAGCCAGTTGCCGAAGTGGAACCGATGTACATACCCGGTCGTTTGCGAACCGGATCTAAACCCTCTAAAACAGTGATTTGATCAGCACTGTAACCATTAACTTTTAAATTCTTGTCTTTGCTCATAAAAAAACAAAATTCCCGATAATCAGGGGCTTTTTTGAATTATATTGACCCAGTATTTCAAGGACTTAATTATTATTAATCTATTTATATTTTAGCAAAAAAAAATAGCTTTGGCAACCCTAAAATATCGTTATTTTATCGTTATTTTCGGCGTTTTTATTAAGGTTTTTGTCGCTTTTTTAAAATCGTCAGGAGAGTATTTTAAAAATAAAATAATGGCGCTCAAGAACGAAAAAAGTCAAGTTTTTTGCCTAACAGTAAGAAATATTATTTTAGCCCTTTTTTTTCTCAAAAATTCGTGTTATTATCTCAGTATATGGCTAAAATTTTAGTAACGGGGGGAGCTGGTTTTATCGGTTCTAACCTAGTTGACCATTTAATTAATCAAGGGCATGAACTCGTGGTAGTTGATGATTTATCTTCGGGTAAAAAAAGCTATGTTAATCAGCAAGCCAAGTTCTATAAATTAGATATTCGCTCCACCAAACTGGAAAAAATTTTTTCCCGTGAGAAAATTGAAGTGGTCTATCATTTAGCTGCGCAAATTGATGTTAGAAAATCAGTTGCTGATCCGGCTTTTGATGTGGACATAAATATTATTGGCAGTCTTAACTTACTGGAAAATTGTCGTCGCTTTAAAGTGAAGAAAATTATTTTTTCTTCTACGGGCGGAGCAATATATGGTGAGGCCGAAGAAATTCCGACAACCGAATATGCACCCACTTATCCGGTTTCACCTTATGGTATCAATAAATTAGCTTTTGAAAAATATTTAAATTATTATTTTCAGGTTTATGGATTAAACTACACCATTTTACGTTTTGCCAATGTCTATGGACCAAGACAGTTTAAGGGCGGTGAAGCAGGCGTGATTGCCATATTTATTGATAACGCGGTAAAAGGATTAGAAAGCAAACAATTTGGTGATGGAAAGCAAACGCGCGATTTTGTTTATGTTGATGATGTAGTTAGAGCTTTAGTTTTAGCTAAAGATATTGATTGTCGCGGAGAAATAAATATTGGTTTAGGTAAAGAAGTAAATTTGTTAGAAATCAGACAGGAAATTGAAGCGGCTTTGGGTGAACCAATGAAAATTAAAGAAGAGCCAGGAAAAGTCGGTGAGCAAAGACGTAGTGTTTTAAGTCGTGAGCGAGCCAAAGCAGTTTTAAATTGGGAGCCGGAAATTGATTTAAAAGAAGGTATCAAAAGAACCATTGCTTGGGCGAAAAGCGTGATTGCGTCTAAAAAATAAAATTTGGACGAAGAGTGTAATCGCGCCTATAAGTTGTTTTTAAAAGTTGCGTCTAAAAGTCGCGTCTAAAAAATAATTTATCAATTTTTAAAATATGAAAAAAATTATTGCCGCCAATTGGAAAATGCAACTGAAATATCAAGATAGCTTGGAGTTGGCGAAAAAAATTGCTAAAAATTTAAAAAAACCAAGCACGGAAGTAATTGTTTTCCCAGAATATTTATCACTCCCCGCCATTTCCCAGATTTTCAAAAAAACGAAAATTAAATTAGGCGCTCAGGATGGGGCAGCAAATTTTTTAGGAGCATATACGGGCGAAGTGACAGCTTTAAATATTAAAGCAGTGGGTGCCAGTTATGTTTTAATTGGTCATAGTGAAAGACGTCAGCTTTTAGGCGAAACTGATGAACTGATTAATAATAAAATTAAAAGCGCTTTGGCAGCGGGGTTAACGGCCGTTGTTTGTGTGGGAGAAAATTTAGCCCAAAAAGAAAAAGGCGAAACTAAAAAAGTTTTACTCAAACAATTAAAAGGCGCCTTGGCTGGTTTAAATTCTCGCACTTTCGTTAGACCACTTAAATTGATTGTTGCCTATGAACCAATTTGGGCAATTGGCACCGGAGAAGCCATCATTCCCGCTGAAGCTAATTTAATTCATGCTTTTTTAAAGAAAGAAATAAAGAAACTAATTAAACAGGAGGTCTTGATTATTTATGGAGGGAGCGTTAATTTAGATAACGCAGAAGCGTTCTTGAAATTCCCGCACATTGCCGGCTTGTTGATTGGCGGCGCTAGTTTGAAGGCTGATGTTTTACAAAAAATAGCGCAGTTAAAAATAAAATAGAAAATAGTCGGTGTGAAGACGTAAACGCGAAGACACAAAGACGTGAATTTACGGACGTGAAAATATTTAAATAAATTATTTATTGATAAAATGCTAACTATTGTCTCAATAATTTTAATAGGACTATCGCTCGCTGTTATTTTAGCGATCATAATCAAGAAGTTTCCGGCTTTGGCGATTTTAGATGTGCATAGTATGCCCGGTGAAAAAGAGGCAAAGTTTAAAGAAATGTTAATGAAAGCTAGAATGGAAAGGGATTTTTCCAAATGGAAACAATTGGCAATTAAGATTTTTACTAAATTAAATTCTTTTTTAGCTAAGAGTCTTAAATTGGCGCATGATAATTTGAAAAAGATAAAGTTGAGTTATAAGGCGAGTGAAAAAATGCCGATGGTAGAAAAAAATAAACAAATTCAGGAATTATTAGTGGAGGTTGATGAATTAATTAAAGCGGAAGAATATTTAAAAGCAGAAGATAAATTAGTTGAAGTAATTAGTTTGGACCAAAAAAATTTAGTGGCCTTTTGCGAACTGGGGGGAGTTTATGAAGAATTAAAAAAATATCCTGAAGCGCGTCAAACCTATGAGTATGCTTTAAAACTTTCTAAGCAATTAGCAAAAGATGAGGATGAAGAATTAGAAGTTGACCCACAAGAAATTTATTTTTCACTGGCTTATTTAGAAAAAGAAGCCGGGAATTACGAGGCGGCCTTTGATAATATTTCAGAAGCCTTAGAATTGGAGCCAAATAGCCCGCGATTTCTTGATTTAATTTTGGATTTAAGTATAATAAGGAAAGATAAAGAAAATGCTAAGCTATATTTAGATCGTTTAACTGAAGTTAATCCAGAAAATAATAAGCTCGCTGAGATTGCGGCTGAAATAGAAAAATTATAATTAAGCCGTTGTAGCTCAGTTGGTAGAGCATCTCCATGGTAAGGAGAAGGTCACCGGTTCAAGCCCGGTCAACGGCTCAAACAGAAAAACAGGTAAAAAGACCTGTTTTTGTTCATTATATTTATATCATCTGACATCATCTGAGATATAAGCTTTTTCCCTTAAAGCAGAGCAGTTGACAAAAATATTATTATATGTTATAATAGTGAACATATTTGTACATTTTTAACACACAAAACCAAAAAAGAGAAAATCATGAAAGAATTAAGGCTAGTTGAGATGTTTTTTTTAGCTTGCTACATTTGCGAGGAAAAATGGTCAGATGCTGATGCTTTGACCGCCATCTTAATTGATTTATTGATTAACAATCTTGTTACATCCGTTGGCAAAGATTTAGTAGTAACCGAGAAAGGCGAGCGAGCTCTTTCAACAAATGTTTTGCGGGAATATGAAATTGATTTTCTGCAAACCACTAAAAAAGAAAAGCCAGAATTTATGATTGAAAATCGGTTTTTCTTTCACCTCAGACAGCACTTTATTGATCTTGGACTTTTAACCAAAGTGCCGGCTAAATTTCTTTTTATCAAATATAATAAAACTATTATTAATGATAAATGGAAAAAGATCATCAATGAGTTGCTTGAGGAAAGAGAAAAAATTAAAACTTTACTCACGGAAGAAGAAAGACTAGAGAAAAAAGAAATTGTTCTTGCCTATGCTTTTCCCAGTATCTCCAGTGAGTTCAAAAAGTATGCTAAAAAAATTATTGGCGAAATCAAAAGTGGACTTTCCCCGACTTCTCCTGTCGCCGTTATCAGCACGATAAGTGCTAGTAGAGCAGCATTGTCTGCATCCAGCATCGCCATTCGTTAATTTGGTTATTAATCTAAATCAAAGTGTTTAACAAAAGGAATTTAAAAATCTAAAATTTCTAAAGGGACTTAATCAAAGTCCCTTTTTTATTTTCCTTTTTTAATAGGCAATTAGTTCGTTTTTAGTTGGATTTTGCAATAATTTATGTTAAAATAGGGAAGATTGTTTAGATAATATTAAATATGAAATAGGAGAATTAAAAAGGAAAAGTGGTAAGTATTGACAATTTTACTTTTTAATGATATTATAGTTAAGCTTAATTATTTCTTAAATAGCTAATAATTATAGTAATTATAAAAATAATTTTATGATTAGATCTTTTGAAAACATTGGTAGCATTGAAAAAAGAGGATCGGTTTTAGAATATGAATATTTTAATCAAGTTAATAAGTTTGATTATAGTCAAGAAGTAGAAAAATATTTTAATCCAGAGCCTGTTCAAATTAAAACTCAGGATGATGCATTAAGAGCAATACAAAGAAAATATGAGCTGCAAGATTATTCAGATAGTTATAAAGATAATTCTTATATTAAATATAAGGACGCAATGGCCATAGTAGAGAAATGTCAACCAGGCAATCCAGAAAATCCCAGTGCTTTGTTTGCTAACGCTTTACGTAAAAAAGTAGCGGAAAGTTTAGGGGAACAATTTAGAGTTAAATTTTTTACTGCTGTCGGATCTCATTTAGATACTAAACATGGAGTAGATGCTTTTATAAAAATTTATGATCAGAATGAGAAGGAAATAGAAAAAGTTACTCTTGATATCTCGGCTCGCGACAAAGGTTCTTCTAGAGCTGATTTGTTAATTATAATTGATGATGAAGAGCGCGATTTTTATGATCGTGATTCAATAAAATTTGATAAAGAAAAATTTTATAATAAAATAAATAGTGAAGCTAAAAATATAGTACAAAACTTTAAGAACAAAATTAATAATGAAAAAAATGTAAAAGATGGAAAAACTGTTAGGTCGAACTCGGAAGATGATTACTCCAAAAGACGCCGTCCCCGCATTTCCCGCTTGGCAGATCTTAATTGAGCCATTGGAGTGGCCAGAAGCTGTTTGTCGTTGCTATTGTCGTCAATGCGGTATTTTAAGGGAAATCAACAAGAAGCAAGCGATTAAATTGCAAAACATTGCTGGCCAGAAAATAATGGGCGACATTAAAGATTTCTATTTTATTGTGAGCTATTGTGACTATTGTCCAGAAAATGAACTCACGATTGAGATTAAAAAAATTCCCAGTTTCTAAAAGGGTTTATAAAATTTTACATTAAAGGAATTTAAAAATTAAAATTTCTAAAGGGGCTTAATCAGAGTCCCTTTTTTATAAGAAAAAAGAGCTTAGTGATAAGCTCTTTATTTTTTAGATGTCGGCAAGTTTAATCCGAATTTTCAGGCAATTTCCGGCTGAAGTTTTTGAATTTTTTTTCGAAAAATTTTTCGGAAAATTAATCCTGATCCAACCATTAGGCCATAAGTTAAGACAATTAAAGTCCGAAATTGGTCGACATACTCTTGTCTTAGTGTTTGCACTGTAATCAGATCTTTACCTTGATTTATGGCTTCATAGTAATTAGGCAGAAAATTAAAGATAACATTTACCGTGCCTAACAGCCACATGTTAACGAATGGGAAAACAAATAAGAATATTATTAATTTTCCTACCAATGGAATTTTAGGGAAGCCATATTCATCTAACAGTCCAGCCGGACAAGCAAATTGTCCTAAAAAAAGGGGAAGAATAGCCAAAATTGCTCCTGTGATAAAAAGGGTGTTCAGTACCTGGTTTACCCCTTTGAAGAGAACACAAATTGCGCTTGAAAATAATAACGTAAATCCGACGACTGATGCATACAGCATTCCTTTTAAAACCTTTTCCTTTTTCATTTCTTTGTTTTTTTGGTTTGTTTGGTTAATGTGAAAGTACGATTTATGGAAGTATTATATCATATTTTAATTAATTTGTCAATAATAATTATCGTTTTTCCATTTTTTTGATATAATATTTAATAACAAGCAAAATAAAAATATGAAAAAAAATAAGTTAGCTCAACCAGCTCAACAAACCCAACAAAAAGCAGAATCAAAACCTAAGAAGCGTTTTTCCTATTATAAATTAATATTATATTCTTCTTTGTTAGTAATTCTAATATTACCAGTCGTGGTTGTTTTTTCTCAAGTTTTAGATCCAAATGCAGGAATCCAAAGACCAAGGTCAGGCGCTCAATCTTCCCCCAGAGATTATCCCTTTGTCAATCCGACCGAAAATTGCTATGTGCATAATAAAACAACTGCAGTAACCTATATGGTACCCCATCGCTCCGCCATGGAATGGGCGGCCTTTAAAAGTTTTGCTTCTAAAAACGCTTCTTCAATTGAAGTTAATTGTAATATTTGCACACCAAAAACTTGCGCTGATAAAACTGGTTTAGCAGCAATTAATAACGGATTTAATTGTGGCAAACTTTTAAGTGATGGATGTGGCGGAACATTAAACTGTATTGATAATTGTGCGGTTGGTGAGGTTTGTTCAAACGGTCCGATTGGCTCCGCCTGTGATCTAGGTGATTTATCAGATTGTGATAGTTATATTTTTAAAGGACATTGCAAAGCTGACAATGGTTGTACTCCTATAATTAATATTGCTGAAGTTGATGCTAATAAAAATGGTCGAAGAGGTTGTCTTACTGATGGATATGCTTCTTCACAGCCTACAACTGTATGTAATACTTATCAAACACCGTCAGAGCCTGTAAAGGCATTGTTTATTCGGGGATCTGATTGTTTTGTTGGTTCTCCTAATGGAACTGGAATGACCGCTTGTAATAATTATTTTTTTTATCATCCAGTTTTAATTCGTTATTATGCCGTAACTGACAATCAACATTTTCCTAACGTGTCTTATTTTTCCACTGGCGTATCAAATGTTGTTAATTGTTCGGTTGGAGATGGCTATACCCCTCCTAATTGTCGCGATTTAGCATGTTACGAAGAATGTATGAATCCATACGCACATATTGATTGCTGGGATATATGTTGTATGGAAATGATAGAATAAACAAAAAAACATTGAAAATAAAAAAGACACTGATTATCAGTGTCTTTTTGGAAAGAACAATAATGAATAATTTATTCATCTTTAATTAGACGGATGGAGTAGCCACTAGATTTATATTCTAATAAATCGCTAATGAAATGATTTTTATCATAAGCAAATCTAAAAGTTTCAGCATATCCGCCAAATTCACTTGAACAGTTAAATACTGCCATGCGACCAAGAGAATAAAAACCAGGGTCAAAATATTCATCACCACTAAAACGCATACCGCCCGCTTTAGCCGAGAAGCCGGATTCATTAGTAGCATCAGTATTTGGTGGTTGCCAATATTCATATCCTCTGGTTTTGCATAATCCACCCACACTCCATAAAGTACCGGGGTGGTCAGGGAAAGCTCTCATTAAGTAAAAAGCTAGGGAGTCACATTCACTGTTAGTCGGTACTCGCCAACCCTCAGGAGCAAGAAGAGGATGAGAAGCAGCATACCAGTTATACAAGGCACCATAATCTTTCTCATATTTAGAGCGATCA
>Ga0255344_1000083_pt1 | contig 151666 bp, 110 predicted proteins | sample wastewater_treat_5_FD_192414 | JGI IMG/M metagenome (GOLD analysis project Ga0255344, IMG submission 192414) | Wastewater microbial communities from Lulu Island WWTP, Vancouver, Canada - plant18 | ecosystem: Engineered > WWTP > Wastewater > Unclassified | place: Canada: Vancouver, British...
TTGCAGTATGGCTCGGTAAGCAGTATGTGAATGGAACTTCCGACCTTATCATATATAATGGAGCTTACGAGAACTTTGGTTACAGCCTGGTAACCGGAGATTTCAATGCCGATGGTTATGACGACATAGCCATAGCCGCATCACATGAATACGATCCCTGGCCAGGCGGCAATTTCAATGGTTATGTTTGGGTTTATGGAGGCAATGCCGAGCTTGAGGACACAACCGTCGGGGTTGAAGACTATCTCACGCCTGCAGTCGGGGCCCCGGAACGGCTCAGGGTGTTCCCCAATCCGGCCAGGACAGGGGATGTAGTCACACTCAGCTATGAAGGCGCGCCGCCGCTGAAAAGCGAACATTGTGAGGTCAGGCTGTTCAACATCAAGGGACAGGAGCTGTATTCCGGTAGGGCCAGCAGGCATCACAAAGGGCAAGGCTTTGAGCTTCCCAAAGAGGCTCTTGACCCTTTGCCCGCCGGGATTTACCTCATCAGCCTGAATCCGGGAAACGGCAAAACCGCTACTGCCAGGCTGGTAGTGGCTGAATAAAGCTTCCTATCAAATCGGGGGCCTGACGTCCAGCGAAAACTGTGAGCATGGACTTCAGGCGTTGCTGCTGTCGTCGATGCTCGTCCCTCGCTCGACGCCAGCCAGATAGCTTTGAAGATCAGGACTGTCCGTCATTCCAGCGCTTCCACCTACTCCAATTGAACTTGAGCCCCAAAGTTTTCGTCAAGTCCCCGAATAAAAAAAGCGCTTTCATCAAGCGCCTGAAAGTTACTGGTGGCGAGACCCAGAATTGAACTGGGGACACAAGGCTTTTCAGGCCTCTGCTCTACCGGCTGAGCTATCTCGCCACAAGTGAAAGCATCAACTTTTGGAGCCGGGATTTTGTCAAGACAATTATCCCTGGTGACGGCTCCGCCGCTGTTTGGAAAAAGGGTTTGAGGGCTGTTGGGCTGAAACGATTCAGATTTGGCCGGGCGTGGGTTCCAGCAGCAGCCCATCCTCCCATAACTTGCTGGGGATGCCCTTCAACAGGGAGCCAGGAGTATAATCGCCGGCAGCGTAGGCGCGGATGAAATGGTCGGAAAGACAGGTGGCAAGGCCATTGGCAACCTTTTCGCAGACGCCGCGGAGAGGAGTTTTGCTTTCCAGCAGCATCTGGGTGTAAGCTCGCTTTTTTGCATCGCTCAAAGCGGTAAGCTGCTTCACCCGGCGGTTTTTGACCAGATTCGGGATCTGGCCCGGCAGGGTGTCCGCGGGGGTGCCCCAACGACGGGAAAACGTAAAGGCGTGCAGATAGGCGATGTCGAGCTCAGAGAGGAGATCCAGGGTGATTTGGAACTCGGCTTCCGTTTCGGAAGGGAAACCCGCGATCACGTCGAGCCCAATTGCCGCGTCCGGCCAGGTTTGCAGAATGCTGGCGATCAGTTCCTTGAATTTAGAGGTTTGATAATGTCTGCCCATGCGCTCCAGCACGCTGTCGCAACCGCTTTGAAGAGGGATGTGGAAGTGGGGGCAGAGTTTGTCGCAACGGCTGATTCTCTCTATCAACTCAGGGGTAAAGAGCATTGGCTCGAGCGAACTGAGGCGGATGAGATCAAGTCCATCGAGCTCCTGCAGGGCTTCTACAACCTCAGCCAGACCTTTAGCTCCGTCTCTGTAAAGGCCCAAATTGACCCCACCGAGCACGATCTCGCGGTATCCGTTGGCAACGAACAGCCGGGCTTGGCCAAGCACATCGGCAAAGCTGGCGGAACGGCTGTTTCCGCGTCCGTAAGGCACCGCGCAGTAGGCGCAGCGGAAATCGCAACCATCCTGTATCTTCTGGAAGGCGCGGCTGTGCTCGACCATCCGGGTCACGGAACGGTAAGCGAAATCCCGACAGAGCATTATGTCCTGAAAGCAGTTGTCTGTCGCATTGAGAAAATGGGCGATATCGGGCTTGTTCTGGTTGTCCACGATTAGGTCTATTGGTCCCAGGTCCCTAATCTCATCAGGGTTGCGCTGGGCAAAGCAGCCGGTCACCACGATCTTTATGGCGTGGTTTTGGGCTTTGCGGGCCAGAGCCTTACGGATGAGGTTGCGGCTCTTGAAATCTGTCCTTCCTGTTACCGTGCAGGTGTTGATGATATAAACGTCGGCTTCGTCTGAGAAGGGAACGGCGCTGTATTCGCCAGGCGGGAACTGGGCCGCGATGACAGCGGATTCATAGGCGTTGGTTTTACAGCCCAGCGTGGCGATGGCGACGCGGATCATGTGAATTTCCGACGCAGGAACCTGTAAATTGCCCGGGCGTAGATTCCGTGCTCGATCTCTAGGACCTTGGCGGCGATAGCTTCCGGCGAATGGCAGTCCGAGATGTCAACCTGCTCCTGGGCAATGATTTCGCCGTGGTCATAGATAGGGTCAACCAGATGCACGGTGGCGCCGGAAAAGCGCTCTCCAGCGTCGAAAACAGCCTCGTGTACCCTGATGCCGTACATCCCTTGTCCTCCATATTTGGGCAGCAAAGCGGGATGGATGTTCAGCACCGGGATTCCGGCTTGGTCAAGAAAAGCGGGAGGGAGCAGCTTCATGAAACCAGCCAAGGCAATCAGTTCGATCCGTTCCTGTCGACAAAGCTCCAGCAATCGGTTTTCAAAAGACTCCTGATAGCGCGGATTAAGTATATGGCAGGGCAATCCCAGATCAGAACAGAGCTGCACGACCGGAGCTTTGCCGCTCGAAGCAGTGGCAAAGGCTATCTTCAGCGGCAAGCTGTTCTTGGTAAAAGCCTTGTACAGCGCCCGCAGATTGGAGCCGCGGCCGTGTCCGCTGGTAAGGACCGCTATTCTCCAGGCTTCAGATGCAGCTCTTTCCATTGGATTTCGGGCACCTCAGAAGGCGCGCCGCTCATGAGGTCCGCCGCCTTCAGGGTTTTGGGAAAGGCGATCACGTCGCGCATGGATTCAGCTCCTGTCATGATCATCACCAAACGGTCTATCCCTGGCGCAATGCCGCCATGAGGCGGGGTCCCGTATTTAAGGGCTTCCAGGAAGAAGCCGAAGCGTTCCTTAAGTTCATCTTCGCTGAAGCCCAGGATGTCGAAAATCTTTTTCTGCAGGTCGTAGCGGTGGCAGCGGATGCTGCCGGAGGAAAGCTCCATGCCATTGCAGACCAGATCGTAGAGTTGGCCGATGATTTGGCCGTATTTGTCAGGCTGGTCCAGCCAGGGAATGTGTTCCTCACGGGGCAGGGAGAACATGTGGTGGGCCGGCTCCCAGCGCTGCTCTTCATCATTGTAGGCGAAAAGCGGGAAATCTGTGATCCAGACGAAAGAAAACAGGTTTTCCGGGATTAGCTTTTGCCTTATAGCCACTTCGTTTCTAAGGGCTGCCAAGACCTTAGCCGTCATATCGTAAGAATCTGCCACGATGGCGATAAGGTCTCCGGATGCGGCTTCCGTGATTCGGATGATTTCCTCCGCCTCAGCCGGGGCGAGAAACTTGCTGATGCCGGCTTCCAGAACGCCATCCGCCACTCTGGCAAAGGCGACGCCCTTGCCGCCGTTATGGCGGGCCAGTTCCACCAGTTCGTCCTGCTGTTTGCGGCTGTAATTCGCCCCTCCGGGGATGGTCAGGGCCTTGATCACGCCGCCTGCTTCCAGGGCGCTTTTGAAAACCTGGAACTCCGATCCCCGCAGGCTTTCACTTAGATCCTTCAATTCCAGGCCGAAGCGCAGGTCGGGCTTGTCGCAGCCGAAGCGTTCCATTGCTTCCTGATAGCCCAGACGCGGGAAGGGGAGTTGGATTTCGATATCCAGGACCTCTTTGAACAAGCGAGCCAACATGCGTTCCAGAAGGTCGAAAATCTCTTCCTGGGTAACGAAACTAAGTTCTATGTCCAGTTGGGTGAATTCAGGCTGGCGGTCAGCCCGGAGGTCCTCATCGCGGAAGCAACGTGCGATTTGGAAATAGCGGTCGAAACCTCCTATCATCAGGAGTTGTTTAAACATCTGGGGTGATTGCGGCAAAGCGTAAAATTTGCCCGGCTGGACCCGGCTGGGAACCAGATAGTCGCGCGCGCCTTCAGGTGTGCTCTTCATCAGGATGGGGGTTTCGATCTCGTAAAAACCTTCGTCGCAGAGGAAGTCGCGGATGCTTTTCACGATCCGGTGGCGGGTTAGGATCACCTTTTGCAACATGGGACGGCGCAGGTCCAGATAACGGTAGCTGAGTCGCAAATCCTCTTCGGCCATAGCCACTTCCGTAAGCTGGATGGGCAGAGGCTGACAGTCGTTGAGGATAAAAATGCCGGTGGCGATTATCTCAATCGCACCGGTTGGCAGATTGGGATTGATGTTCTGGGGATCGCGGGCGGAGACGGTGCCGATGACAGCCACCACATATTCGTTGCGGAGTTTCTCAGCCTTGCGGAAAATCTCCTTCGCTTCAGGCCGGATCACAACCTGCAGCAGGCCTTTCAGGTCGCGCAGATCGATGAAGATGAGGCCGCCCAAATCGCGGCGTTTGTTCACCCAGCCCATCACGGTGACCGTTTCACCCACGTTTTGGATAGTGAGTTCACCGCAATAATGTGTTCTCCTGAGATTAGTTAAGTTATCCAACATAATGTGTCACTTTATTCCAGTTAATTGAATTCGTATGTTTTGCTTAGAGATTTGCCCCGTTCCAGATTCACTTTCTGCAGGATAAACCAGCCCAGGATAAAGAAAGCACCCAGTGAAACTATCGCATAGCGCTGGTTTCCAGTCACGCGGGTTAGGTTGCCGTAAACGAATGGTCCAACGATCGCGGAGATTCTGCCCACGAGGGTGTAAAAGCCGAAAAACTCAGCCTGCCGGTCCAGCGGGGTAAGAATCGACAGCATGGTGCGGCTGTTGGCCTGGCTACTGCCGATGGCGAGCCCGGCCACTAGTCCCAAGGCGTAATATTCCATTGCTGAGGTGCAGAAAAAAGCCCAGGCCACCACCCCGATCCAGACAAGGATGGAGACGCTGAGGGAGAGGCGGACATTGTATTTATCGGAAAGCCAGCCAAAAGCCACAGCGCCGATCACCGAGGTTACCTGCGCTATGATGAAGAAGATGATCAGGCTTTGCTGGCTCATCTTGAACTGGTTGCCGCCGTAAATGGCAGCGAAGGCTATAACCGTGTAAATACCTACGTTATAGAGGAAATAGCTGAACAGGTAGCTCAGCAGGTCCGGCATTTTGCGGATATGCTTCAGGGAGAATACGATGCGGTTAACCGCTACTTTCAGGTAATTGGTTTTTGGGGTGGCCACTTTCTTTTCCTTGAGCAGGATGAAAGTTAGCAGTGAAAAGAGGAAAATATGCGCAGCGTTCATCGGCCAGATCCAGCGGTAAGCTCCTTTATTCACCAAAAGAAGCGCTACCAGCAGGGAAACCAAGCCACCCAGATAACCCAATCCCCAGCCTAAACCGGAGATTTTACCAATAGTCTCAGGCGTACTCACTTCCGGCAAAAAGGCGTCGTAAAAGACCAGAGCGCTGTTGAAAGAGAAATTGGCGATGATAAAGAGAATCATGCCCAAGATGTAATCGCCTTTTCCGGCGAAGAAGAGCAGAGCGGTTGAGGCGATGGTGAGGTAGGTGAAGACGAAGAGGAATTTCTTTTTGGAATGGGAATAATCTGCCATCGCGCCCAGGATGGGAGCTGCGATCGCGGCCAGGGTCATGGAGACCGACACGGCCAAAGACCAGTACCATTCCCCACCTTCGGGACGTCCGGCGGCGATGCTGTTCACAAAAAACACGCTGAAAACCACCGTCACCATCACCGTGGTGAAAGCGGAATTCGCGAAGTCATAGAACATCCAGCCAACGGAGCTTTTACTCAGTTTCAAGCGGTAACCTCCATAAGGTCCAATCTTTGCAAGCTAGGCCATTCCAGGCAGAGTTCCTCCCTGGGGCTGGCGATGAATATCTGGTAGCGGTAATCCACAAATTCCACTATGCGATGGGCATGGTCCTTGTCCAGCTCGGCGAAAACATCGTCGAAGAGCAGGATGGGCCTGATGCCTGTGAGTTCCTGGATCAGGGCGGCCTGGATAAGTTTGAGGATGATCACAGTGATCCGTTTCTGGCCTTGGGAGCCGTAAGTTTTCAAGTTGTGTCCGTTCAGGCGGAATTCGTAATCGTCGATGTGGGCCCCGGCCAGGCTTCGCTGGTAGCGTTTTTCCCGGGATTCCAGGGCTGCCAGGGTCTCGAGCATTTGCCCGGCTGTGGCAGGATAATCTTCATTATGATGGGGCAGATAAAGCACGCGGATGTCTTTCACCTGCTCAGAAACCTCTGGATAACGCTGCGCGAAAGCCCCGTTCACGAGTTCAAGGTAGCGCTTGCGGTAATCAAGCACCTCCAGCAGCAGGGAGCAAAACCTCGTGTCCCAGGCCAGCTTTTCCTCGCGGGTATAGGGACGTTTGAAGAGGCTGTTGCGCTGCTCCACCACGTGCAGGTATTCGCGCAAAGTGGTGATGTAGGGCGGATAGATCTGGGATATGGCCAGATCGAAGTACTGGCGCCGAAAGCGGGGATAACCGCCCACCAGGTTCATGTCTTCCGGAGCGGCGTAGATCACCTTTACGTTTTCGAAGATCCGGCTTAGCTGCTTTACAGGAATGTCATTGATTTTCAGCAGCTTTCTGCCCTGCTGCCAACTTATCTGCACCTTCAGGTCGAGGCCTGAGTCATCCTCGAATTCGCCCCGAACGCTGAAGAAATCTGTGTTTTCCCGCTTCAGTTCGTGATCCCGGTGAAAGCGCACGGATTTGCCCAAACCGCAATAGGCAATGGATTCAAGCAGATTGGTTTTGCCCCAACCGTTGGGTGCGATCACCAGATTCCCTTCCGGCCGGAGGCTGAAACTGGCTTGTTCGTAATTGCGGAAATTGGCCAGGCTAAGTTGTTTCAGGATCAATCGCTACGACCGCAGCGGCATCAAGAGGAAAGTGATCTTCTGGTTTTCGTGCAGCGGTTCGTTGTAAACCATCATCGGTTCTCTAGAGCCGCCCAGCTTGATGCAGACCGTGTCCGTGTCGATGGCATCCAGAATCGACAGCATATAGCGGAAATTGAAGGAGATGGAGGTCTCGGAGCCGGAGAATTTGAAGTCTTCCACAAATTCCTTGGCGTCGCCGGTATCGCGGTCGCTGGTGTTGATTTCGAAGCGTTCGGAATCGATCTCAAAGCGAATGCGGTTGTTGTCTTCCGGCGCCACCAGAGCCACGCGGCGGATGGATTCCTGCAGTTTCTTCTTTTCCACCACAATCTGGTTTGGCAAATCGGCCATGAAGGCTTTCTGATACTCGGGGTATTTATGCTCCAGGATATTGGAAACGATGGTGAAAGCGCCATAGGAGAAGATTATTTTGTTGCGTTCCATCAGCACCTTCATTTCCTTGATGGAAGAGTCGAAAACCTTTTGCAGGAAGTTCAGGGTTTTCACCGGAATCACCTTCTCCAGCAGCTGCTCAGAAGGCGCGTATTGGAAGACGGATTCTTCGCCCTCGGCTTTTTCCTGCTTCTCCGGGGCAGTGTTCGGGACAATGATCTCCGCGACTTTGCGTCCGTCCGTGGCGGCCATCAGGTTCGTCTTTTCCATAATCTTCCAGCAAACACCTGTGAGCACCGCGCGGTTCACATCGGTGGAAACGGCGAAGGAGGTTTTGCTGATCATGCGATTGAAGGTCTCGGCATTCACGATGGTGGCGTTTTCAAGCTTGGGTTCCGGCAGGATCGGAAACAGAGTGTGGTCGGCACAGAGGATGTTGAAATCGATCTTGGCGCACTGGATCATCAGCAGGTCTTCGGTTTTCCAGAGGTCGATAACCGCAGGTGGCATCTGCTGGATGATTTCGTTGAAGTGCTTGGCAGAAACGGCGATGGTGCCGCCTTCGCTAACAGCCGCGTTAAAACGCACGTCCACGGTTAGTTCCAGATCGGAGGCAGTGATTTTCACCTCGCCTTTGTCGGCATTGGCTTCGATCAGGTAGTTGGTCAAAATGGGAGAGGTGGTCTTGGCGGAAATGATTCCCACCAAATGTTGGATGTGGTGGACAAGTTCTTTCTGCTCTATCGCTAATCTCATGTCTTCCCCTTGTTTACAGTAATTCTATTTAAAAACCACCAAATTTGGCAATTGGCTGTTTGTCAACTGATTTGTGGACTTGGCATTTTTTCCAGTATCGGAGAAATGGCTCCCGCGGTCCTTATTCTGTGAAGGCTTGCACCTTGTAGAATTTGTGGCGCTCCGTGCCCGGAGGAATGCTGTACTGGGGCTCATAGACAGTTGCAGAAGGTGTGTCCGGCCAGTTGGTGGGATCATCGCTGGCAAAGACATGATAGCCGGCATATCCCGGAAGCGCTGACCAGACAAGGTTCAGGCCTCCTGAACCTTCGGAGATCGCCACCTGCGGCGGAGCGGCGCTCAGGGTCCCGAAACTCCAGATGGAGCAGTCCAAGGCTTCACCGCCGGCGTTGTAAGGAACAACTTTCCAGTAATATGTGGTTTCCGGCGCGAGCAGGGAGCTATATTCGTAACTGGTGGCAACACCCAGGTCCTGACCATTCAGCATATTCGTGGGAGGGTTGTCGGTTCCCAGATAGAGCTTATATCCTGTGGGAGAGCCCGAAGCGGGCTGCCAGCTGAACTGGCAGTCGGTGGCAACGTGGTTGGCCTGGTCTGCTGGGCTCAGGCAGTTAGTTGGGAAAGGTACCTGCGCCACTTTGATATTGTCCAGAAACATATTGTAGCCCGCAGCGCTTACAGCCCGGAAGATAACGTAGTAACTGCCCGCAGTATTTATAGGCAGGGGGTAATTATAATTTTTCCATCCGGGTGTGGCTTCGGTTGGAGCTTGCTGCCTGGCACGATGAATTGTTCCCAGCAGGCTGGGCGCACCGTTCATGTTCGCTGAAGTATTCAGATATATTTCGATCTTATCCAGCGCCGTGCTTTGGTTCCCGTCCCGGTACATCCAGAAACTCACCGCGTGGGCATGGTTGACGGCGTCGCCGACCACGATTCTGGGCGTGATGAGCAGGGCGGAGTAACCAACCGGGGCTATATCGCTGTTGTAGCGCAGCATACCGGCTCCGGATTGGGGGCTGCAGGATGGATTTGTTCCAGAGGTAACGCGTTCAAACTGATAGTTTCCCGCCTCGGCGGATTTGGCCCATCCCAGAGGGGGAAAGTCGGTGGCGTCAAAACCCTGCAGATGAGGGTTCACGCTGAAATCGAACACTGGCGGGCCCAAGCGGAAACTTATGGTATTACCAGCGCTGGAGCCAATTTCGCAGATGTAGAGGTTCCCGGCTGAACCATCTTGCAAAAAGGGAGTCGGATTGGTTGTTGAGTTGATCGCCGTGCGCCCGGTTTCATAGCTGAAGTTTGCAGTGTTAACGTTTCCATTTACAGTGGTCGTCCCGCCCGGCCGGTAGATGTAGAGTTCGTCAGGAGGCCCGTCCGCGTTACCGTATTCTACTGAGTTGTCGATCCTGTAAACGATCAGTCCCGAACCCGGGAGGGAGCTTTCAAAGGTTCCAGTCTTCTTGCGGAACTCCACCACATAGTACTGGCTGGGGTTATTGGAGTTGATCCGGAAACACTGTCCGGTGGCCGAGGTCAGCGGATTTAGAGTGTAAACCCCATCCTCGCTGATGGTGGGAATGCTATCTATCCAATCGCCGTATTTGTATTTCATAAAAGCGGTCATGTGCTGAGGAGGATTAAAGTTCGTATCCATCAGGTCCCAATTCCCGGCGGGGTTGATGCCGTTGCTTACGTAATGATACAGGTCGGGCGCGCCCAGGGTGTGGAAAAACTCGTGGCAGATAACCCCTACGCTGCGGTTGGCCAGAAAATCCTGGAGCTGGAAGTTGAAGTCATAGACCCGCTTGCCGTTGATGTACACATAGCGGTCATAGAGGGACCAGCGATGCGGCCAGAGCAGACTGGACCATTCTCCCGCGGCGCCTTTCACGATATAGACCACGTTGTCAACCCGGCCATCACCGTCGGAATCGATGTTCAGGCTGCTTGGTATCTGGGAGCGCACGCCGTTCGTAGCGTTTTGGAGCAGTGTGAATTCTCTGCTCCTGCGCTGATAATCTCCGCTATAGCCTGTGGGATTGGTGGCGGCGTTGTAGGGCTGGTAATAAGCCCGGGGATGGCTGTCCTGCCAGGAGACCACATATCCTCCGGAGGGGGTGGGATAAAAGTGTGTGTTCACAGTCAGTTGGTTGTAGCTGGCTTCCAGGAAGTAGTTTTTCTGGGAGTTGGTGGAAGAGTTGAACCAACCGTCATAAACGCTGTTTTGCTGGCCGAATTCCGTCTCATCGGAGAAGCGGATGTAGATCACCAGGTTGTTGATGGTTCCGGTGGTGGGCGCGTCCCGCTCTGCTGGCATGGGGAAACGCTCTTTGCGCCTCTGTTTGTAAAGCTCTTCGCTGATGTTGATGCCAGGCTCAAGTCCGTATGCGCGGGGGTCGCCGTTACCCACTATTAGGGGCCCGGCAGCCACGTCGTCCCCGTCCTTCACAGCGTAGCAGAGCCAGCCGGTCTGGGGATGGCGGATGATGGTGAAGCCTTCGGCATCGTGAAGCCAGTTGTGGAATTCGTCACCGCTGGCAAAGAGTTCCAGCGTCGTTCCGTCGGGTTGGGTAGCCTTAATTTCCATCTTGTCGATGTAGGCCCCCTGCAATCCGCAGGTCAGGGCCAGAAACGCCAGAATGGCGGCTGTGGCGGCGAGTCGGGTAAGTCTGTTCACTTCTCATTCTCCCACTTGATTCATTTTTCTCAGTTTATCCGGCTGGCGATATCCGTCAATGTTTTTCCCGCTATCCCAATTATTCTCTGCAAAATGATACCATCATGTTCCGTCCTTAGCCCCTTCCAGTTCGCCTCTTTTTCGCCTCCCGCACAGTTCCCGTCCAGCAGGCGGGAACTCAGCGGGTAGTGAATGGGATGTGAATGGGAAGGGGCAAAGGACGAGTCAGCCAGCGAGGCAAGGGATTGTCCGGAAACGGGTTATGGCGTGCCTTTGGCGTTAAAAACAGATTGATAAAGCTCACCAATCCGGGCGGTAACAGCTTTATGGCCAAAGTTTTGGACACAATGTTCCCGGATGGCTTGAGGAGAATAGCTCGAAAAGTTGGCTCCCATTTTCAGCAGAGCTTCCGCGAGGGCGGCAGGATTCTGTTTGGGGACCAGAATGCCGCAGAGGTCGTTCACGAGGTCCCTGGGTCCTCCGCAGTTGGTTGCCACCACCGGTTTTCCACAAGCCAGCGCTTCAGCTATCACCAGGCTGAAGCTTTCGAAACGGCTTGGCATCACATAGAAGTCGCAAAGTTGATACTGCTCCAGGGATTGAGTTGGGCTAAGCCTTCCCAGCCAGATGATGTGGTCACGCAATCCCTCATCCTCGGCTTTTTGCCTTGCCCAGTTCAGCAGAGGGCCTGCCCCGCCCCAGAACAGGTGCCAGTCTTTCGTTTTCAAACTTAAAAGCTTCAGCGCCTGAAGCAGGTCGGCGGATCCTTTGCTCGTGCTGATAGTGGACAGGGTGAACAGCCGCAGAGGGCCTTCCGGACGAGGATTTGCCGATGGAATGAAAAAATCCGTGTTAACCGGATTGGGGATCACCAGAGCTTCCAACCCCGTTTTGGTTCTGATTTCCTGTTTTAGATGGCTACTGACGGCCACAATTCTTTCAGCCGCTTTCAGCGGTTCAGTGATAAGGGGCGAAATGGCGCCGCGTTTAAGGAATTCGGGAAAGGGAAAGGGCCCGCTGTGCTCTGTTATAATGTAGGGAAGACCGTGCTTTTCCGCCAGCCGCATAGCCACATATCCCGCGGGGAAAGTGACTTGGGCGTGGATGAGGTCCGGTTTTTCCGGCAGCTTGATCTTGGGAATCAGCGAATCGATGTTGCCTTTTACCACAAAACTGGTCCAGCTTAGATGGGGAACGCGGATTTCCGTGAGTCGGGGCGCTATCTGGCTCAGTCCGCGGCGCTTAGGGATTAGCCTCGCCAGTTTTTTCAGGCTGGAGAGGGGACGCCTGACAGCCAGTTGAAACTCGTTTTGGCCCCAGTTCAAAAGAAAAATCTCGGCCACCTCAGCGTCCGCGATGGCTAAAGCCTGATCCAGAAAGAACTTGCCGGCCAGGGGGTCATCCCGGTAAGGCAGCCAGGAGGGTATAAAAAGGACTTTCACTGTTCTGCACCTGTGTGGACTGGCAAACCGGCAGGTTGCCCTGTTGCCACTGCGTCGATGAGTTTAGCCAGCTTGCGGGCTAGGTTTGGACGGGAAAACTGTGCTATGTAATCATGGTTCACTTTAAGTTCTCCAAGGGCGCGGTTTTCCCAGAGCCAATAGAGTTCCATCAGCCTTTCCGCGATGCCGGGAAGGTCCTGATGGTCGGCAATGTAGCCAATTCCGGCTTTGGTGAGCAGTTCCGCTGCCAAACCCGCCGGCGGAACGATGGCAAGCACCGGTTTGCCCGTCCTGAGATAATCGAAGATTTTTCCCGTTAGCACAGATTCTGTGTTCTTTCCCGATGGGATGTAGAGAAGGAGGGCCGTGGCGCGCAACAGTTCCTGCAGGCTGTCCCGGTAACCGAGGAAGGGATGAAGGTTCACGATCCTCTCCAGAACAGGATTTGAGGCGAACCTATCCAGCACGAAGGAGCGGGTGTTTCTACCATAGATATCCACCCGGAACTTGTTTGGGTCCAGCTTTTTGGCTTCGACCAGGCTCAAAATTGCCTGCCAGAGGGGGCTTGGCTGGCGGCGGTCGTAAAAACTGCCGCAATAGACAAGGCGAAAGACATTGGCATCGGTTGAAGCAGTGAGCCCCTCGAAATCGCTGTCGTCAAAACCGTTGGGGATGATGGCCGAGGGTTTGTTTTCCAGAAAGGGGTAGCTGCGGCAGAAGTTGTCCCGCATCAACTGGCTCAGGTAGGAGATTCCGCCGGCGGCTGATAGAACGCGCGATTCCATCACCAGTTCACGGCTTTGGGTGGTGGCTGGGAAATCAATGTTGATGCGTTCCGGATTGTTGGTCCATTCGTCGCGGAAATCGCAGATGAAAGGTATGCGGTGGCGGCATTTCAGCAGCAGCCCCAAAGACAGGGAGGAAGGCGGTCCGGAGGAGATCACAGCTACGCTGATCTGAGGATTGTGGCGGACGATTCGGTGTAAAATCCTTTTCGCAAAAGGCAGCCACAAAACCTCGTGATCGGGGATGAGAACCTTATGCTGGATGAAGCGGACCAGGGAGTTGAGTTTCAGCCCCCACAGCAGCTTGAAAAGCCAGGTGGCGTCTGGGCAAAAAGCTCTCCAGACCTTCACACCAGCAGGTATCTCTTTCAGCAGGGATGGGTCTTTGGGAAAGCGGATGAGGGCTGGCCGCACTGTTAGCACCTGCACCTGATAACCAAGCTGGGCCAGGTATTTGACGTTTTTAAGGCTGCGCATTGCAGCCGGGCCGCCCAGGGGTGGGAAATAATAGGCGATGTAAAGAATGTGCCGGGAAGCTGTTGTCATGGCGTTCAAACTCCCTCGGAGCCTTTATTCAGGCTGGATGGGGCCGCATACATGTCCATCAGCGTGCCTTCACAAAACGGGATTTGAACTGGGCCCAGAGTTTTTGCGCATATTCAATGTCATAGGGCAAGATGGCGTTGCTGAGTTTTCCCAAAACAACAAACGTGACCAGATACACAAATAGCGCGACAAACTGAAAAGCCCAACCCCTGCCAAAGATCCAGAACACAGCGTAGGCCGGCAGGGCTGAAATGCCTGCCACCAGCAAGGTTTTCAGCAGGGCTTTGAGCGGGAAAAGCTCTGTCAGGTCAAGCCCCAGCTTGTGCCGCATCCAATACAGATAGAGGGCCACGGAAAGCCAGGTGACTATCACGGTGGCGATTACGGCTCCCATCATCCCAATCAGCCGCACCAAAACAAGGTTCAGCACCAGGTTCAGTCCTAGTGTGACAAGTGAATTAATCATTATATAGCGGGTTTTGCGCAGGGCCATGAAGATGATGCCGTAAGTGGCCACGCGTAGCGGCAAATTCAGCAGGTAAACCCTGAAAAAAGGCACCGAGCCAAGGTAGGTTTCCGTATAGAGAAAGGTGATGAGCGGTGTGGCGAAAATCAGTCCCAACACGGCAAAGGGGAAGATGACAAGGGCGTTTTTGCGCACCGCGGCGCGATAGACCTCGGTCATTTTGGCTGGCTCAGAACTGATGTGCGGCAGCAGGATGGCGTTCACGGAGTTGTTCAGGATAGAGATGAAGGGCAGTTCCATCGCGCCGATCGAGAACACGGCATATTGGGCTGGCGTGAAGAATCCTGAGACCACCAGCTTATCAAGCTGGATCGAAAGCATGCCGATGATGGAGGACAGGCCCAGGGGCAGCGAATACCGGAAAACCTCCTGGTAAAAGCCGGGATCGAAGCTGACCTTTGTAAGCCAGTGCCGCAGCTGGAACTGCGCGAAGCCCCATTGCAGCAAAGCGGAGACCATCAGGGCCAGAACAATGTAATAGAGGTTTTTGGTGATCAAAGCCGTCCCCAGGATCAGCACAAAATCGGTCGCCACGCTGAAGAGGGTGAAAACCGCTGTCTTTCTCGGCTGCTTGAGGCCCAGCATGATCTGGCTGTAGATCTGGGTGATGAACATGAACAGCGGATAGACGGCGTAAAGGATGAGCAGCAGTTCCAACTGGGGATTGTTGAAGAGGCGGGCGATGAAACCCCGCAGCAGAAAGATGCCCAGGCCAAAAACGAAGGCCAGTGCGCTCACTAGATTAACCGTGCGGCTTATGAATTCGCGCTTGGAATCGATGTGCCGCAGTTTGGGCAGAAAATAGAGCACACTCTGGGGAATTCCCAGCAGCAGGAGAGTGGAAAAAGTGCTGTAGATAAGGAAAAGCTGGCGATAGGAACCCAACTCGGCCGGCACCAAAATCCGGGCAAGTAAGATGCCCACTAGCGATTTGAGCCCAAAGCGGATGAACTCCACTGTAGTGAGCATTCCGGCCTGTTTGCTGCGGTCTGTGTTCATCTCGTCAACCCCGGAAAGGTAACCGGAATCACATATTCAAAGAGGTCCATATCCCGGAAGAGGCTGACCAGATAGGTGCCGGGAACGATTCGCTCGCCATTGGCCAGCACTCCGTTCCAGTGGTCCCGATTCAGCCCTTTCAGATAATAACGCACGCGGCGGTAATGCATCCGGTTGAAGGGATCCCTAAGTTCCAGCGTCCATCTGCCTTCTAGCGGCACCAGCAGCTCCAGCGAGTAGAGTCTGCCTTCGGTGCTGACCTTCACGTCTGCTGCAAACCTTGTTCTGGCGGTGCTTTCACCCAGAGGGTCCAGCGCCGAGAGATTAGCGATAATTTCATCGGAATAGGCCAACCGGGAAAGATGCTGGAGGGCGCTGTCCTTCAGCAATCCGTCATAACTGAAGAGGGCGATACCGGCAAAATCGCGTTTGCGTATCTCGCCAATCCTTTCCGCCACGTCCATGATGTTGTAATTACGGGCCAGGACATTCGGAACGAGCGAATCTCCGTTGTTGTTCCAGGCGCGGATGCCCATCACGATCTTTTCGCTGAAGCCTGTCCTATCGGCTGCGTCGAGGCTTTCGCGGAATTTGGCAATGTCTGTCGAGTAATTCATTGGGCAGACGTAATCCACCAAACCCCGCTCCAGCCAGTCTTTCCAGTCCTGGGCGTAATAGCGGGCGGCGCTGTCTGGATCCGGCATCACGGCGGCACTTAAGATGAGGCCGGGAGATATCTTATCCACGAGCTGGCGGATGGTTTCCACCAGGGAGGTCACCTGCAGGATGCGCCACTCGTTCCAGTCCAGGTTTTGCTGGGCTTTAACATCGTTGTAGCGGCTCATGGAAATGGGGTGGTAGCCCAGGCTGGAATTGGGATAGCGGATGTAATCAAGATGCAGGCCGTCGAGCTCGGGATAGCCGCTGAGCAGGTCTCCGACAACGTTGAATATGTGTTCCCGCGCCTCCGGTATGCCCGGATCGATGTAATGGCCGGCATTTTCTGCCGCTGAAGGCCGCAACAGGTTGCGGTCGAAGGTGATCCAGTCGCGGTGGTTGCGGTAAATGTAGTTGCGCTGTATCAGTTCCGGATCGGATGGAGTGGCATTGAGCACAACTATCCAGGCATGTACGCGCAAATTACGTTTGTGGGCTTCCCGCAGGATCAGTTCCAAGGGGTCAAAATCCACTCCGTCCAGCACATGGCTGCGGTATTCGGGATTGGGATAATCGTCCGGGCGTCGGTTGGTTTGATAAAGTGCGTCGGAGCGATAGCGGACCTCGACATAGATGTCCGTCTGCTGAGAAGCGGCGGCACTGCTAACAAAGGCCTCCACCTTTTCAGGGGTGTTCATGCTCCAGGGTAAAACCCAAATGGCCCGTATTTCTTGCGTTCTGGCGCTCAGGCAGAGAGCCAGTCCCGTCAGGATCAGCATCAGGGCTGCCTTACGCACGGGGTTCCTCATCTGGCTTCACTTTTTGTACTCCCACGTCTGCCGCTCCATCCTTCAGCCTCAAGCTAAGTTCGTCGCCCGGGCTGAGTTCCAGCACGGAACTCACGATCCGGTTGCCGCGCATGACCAGGCTGTAGCCGCGTTCCAATACGCTCAAAGGAGAGAGGTTGCGCAAGTTCAGTTTGGCCTTTTCTAAACGGTTCCTGATCTCTTTTTGTCTGGCCTGGCCCAGGGTGCCTAGGGTGAGGCGCAGTTCGCCCAAGCGTTGGTATAGGATTTGGAAATTCAACCTCAGCTGCCCCTGAATCTCATGCAGGGCCAGATTTTGGCGCAACCTGGCCTGCTGAATGGAAGCCTGGATGCGGGAAGCTCCCCGGATCAGGTCCATGGCCGCGGTGTCTACCCTGATTTGCATGCTCTGCCACAGCTTTTCGGGGTGGTAGCGTTCCAGGCTGATCTGCAGTTCGCCCAAACGGCGTATGCTGCTTTCGGTGGCTCGAGACATGAGCAATCCCAGCCTGCTGGCTAAAGCTGCCAGATGGCCTTGCATATCTTTTTTATCAGGCACGGCTAGTTCTGCTGCAGCAGAAGGAGTTGGAGCCCTGAGGTCAGCCACGAAATCCGCTATGGTGAAATCGATTTCGTGCCCCACAGCGGAGATAACTGGTAGGCGCGAAGCGAAGATGGCGCGGGCTAGGGCTTCGTCATTGAAACAGAACAGGTCTTCCTGCGAGCCGCCGCCACGGGTGAGGATTATCAGATCGGCCTCATCGCTGGCGTTGAAATGCTGGAGCCCAGCGATCAGGCTTGCGGGCGCTTCGGGACCCTGCACTAGAGCGGGATAGACTATCACCTCAGCAGGCCAGCGGCGTTTAAGGATGTTCAGAATGTCCTGCAAAGCCGCCCCGGTGGGGGAGGTGACGATCCCGATGCGCTGCGGGAAAGGGGGCAGGGGCTGTTTGTGTTCCGCCTCGAAGAGCCCTTCCTCCTGCAGCTTGGCTTTCAAAAGCTCGAACTGCCTGGCGAGGTCGCCTTTTCCGGAAAGCTCCATGCTCTGGACGTTTAGATTGTAATAGCCGCCTTTTTCGAACACTGTCAGCCTGCCATAGCAAACCACTTCCATCCCTTCTTCCGGAGCGAAACTCAGGTTGAAGTTGGCGTTGCGGAAAAAGGTGCAGCGTAGCGTCGCGTTGGGGTCTTTGAGATTGAAATAGATGTGCCCGGAGCTGTGTCGGGTGAAATTGCTGATCTCGCCGCGCACGTAGAGCGGTTCGATCTGGGTTTCCACCACCTGCTTCAGATGCCGGGTTATCTCAAAAACGCTGAATACAATCAAATCATCCATGATAAGCCATCAAATCCGGGCATGGATATTTGTCAATGACCGGCTGCTCCTAACGCAGAAGCACCGCCTTTCGGACAACCGATCTTCCCTCCTGCTCCAAACGAATGAAAAACAGCCCAGAAGCAGCCTGGCGACCTTGCCGGTCTTTTCCGTTCCAGGCCAGCCGGTGCTTGCCGGCGGGAAGTTCGCCTTCCGCCAGGGTGGCCACTTTCTGGCCGCGTATGTTATACACTGACAAAGAGACAGGGCCTTTTCCGCTAAGCTCGAAGTCTAGTTTGGCGCTTTCCCGGAAGGGATTGGGATGGACGGAAAGCTGCATTTGCACGGGAGGAACAGCTTTGGACCTATCCGGAAGCGGGTTGTAGCGTTGTTCGGTTAGATGAACGTTCACGGATTTGGGGTTTTCGGGGGTCCGAATTTGCAACCAGTAATAGTCATTGGGGTTGATAACGCTGTTGTTGGCTTCCCAAGCGGTCCAAGGCGTCCATTCGATCAAACCGACGTTATCAAAAAGCGCCTGTGTCTGGCCGGAAGAAGCTCCTGTGCAGGTGAGGCGGATATCGAAATACCAAGCGTTGGGAGGGAGGGTGAGTTCCTTGTAATACCAGGTCCAGTCAGTGTTTCCGGGAATGTCGGCGGTGATGTATTCGCTACCGATTTGATAACCCTGGCGGCTGTTGTAATAACGCACCTGAATGTTGGCATTGCCTGCGTTGACCGTCTTGATCCAGCCGTGGAGGATGAACTTTTTACTGTTGTCGTACCACTTGCAGAGTTTTTTATGCCGGCCATTCTGGTCTGACCAGGTGAAGCCGAGATAAGGGCGCTGCGCTCTCCGTCGAAAACATCGTTGTAGGAAAAGCTTTGCAGGTCCCAGAGAGTGGAGCCCTCATCCTCGAAATTGCCATACCAGATGGTTTCCCTGCCCAGCCTGTAATCCGCGCTACTGACAGGTTCGATGGCGTTCACGGAGCTGATGCTGCCGTAGCGGGGAAGTTTCAGCGGTTTTGAAACGTTGCCCTGGCCTGTGACCGGCTCCAGCAGCAGGTTGTAGGTATAGGGATGGCTGCTCGAAAGGGCTTGGCTGCTGTCTAACAACACGCTGGCTGACATGCGGTTGTTGTCCACCACCAGGATTGTGTTAAGCTCGCGGCTGCGCATGGCCAGATAGTCCAGAATGTAAATCCCTAATTGGCCTGTTGCGGGTTTGGGGATGTATCCGTCGATGAAAACGGGCTGGATCAGAAAGTTGCTGAAGCCGCTGCGATCGGCATCGGCAGAGAAAATCAGCGAAGGCATAGTCTCCGGATAATCCAGGTCGAAAGCGAAGTTGCCCAGCGAATGCGCGATCACCTTGCCCTGGTAAACCTCAAAACCCTGGATGATATGGGGATGGTGCACGATAACCAGGTCCGCGCCGGAATCCACTGCCCAGTGCCGGATGGCGATATCCCAAAGGTGCGGGACATCCGTTCGGGGCGAGTAATCTTCATCCTGGTCATCACCGAGGAAGGGATTGTCGCTCTTGTCGTAACCGGAGCCGGGGGTCAGCGAATACTCGCTTCCACCGTGCATTTCCACTATTCTCAGGTCAGCCACTTCCGCCACTGCGTTCAGTTGCTGCGTAATGTAATACGGCGTCATGTAGGCGAAGCCCGGTTTGTTGTTGCCTGCCTGCAGAAAGGGCTGGGCGTTGTTGTATTGACCGGTGCGGTCGCTGCTGGCCAGGAAGGCGAGGTTGAGCCCGTTGCGGTTGATGAAGGCGGGGGTGTATGCCTGGTAGGAATCGATTCCCGCGCCACTGTACACAATGCCGTTCTGCTCCAGCAATCCGAGCATCTGGTTGAGGCCAGCCCAGCCGTAGTCGAAAACGTGGTTGTTGGCCAGGCTCACCTTGTCGATGCCGGCGTAAACCAGGCCGCTCACATTGTCAGGATTGCCCCGGTAAACCACACTTTTGGTGGGATGCGGGGTTCCCTGATTGGTGAGCACCACCTCCAGATTGGCCACTGTGAGGTCAGCTGCGTTGCCGAGCATATCGATGGTCGGGGCGAAAATCGCGTTCACGCCCAAAGTGGGGATTATCCCGTTGGAGAGTTCATAGCGCCGGGCTAGCATGATATCGCCCACAAAGTTTATTCTCAGGGGCAAGGAGTCATCGCCGGGATCAACATTCACCAGGGTTGAGCCAATGCCCCATCTGCCTGTGGAATCTGTCACGCGAAGCGTCGCCCGGTAGGGATGGCCGTCCTGAACTGTGTAGATATGGTAGGGATTGGCTTCAGTGCTGCTGAGGCTGTCACCAAAGTCCCATTGATAGAGGAAGGTATCACTGTCAGGATCGCTCACTTGGGAAAAGAACTGCACTCCCACATCCCTAGCTCCGGCAGCGCTATCCCTCTGCCAGGTAACCTGATGCGAAACTGTCACCGAGGGCGGCGCCCCCACATCGTCTGATATGTCCAGGATGGAATCGATCCACAGGCTGCGGTTGGCCACGCCGTCCAGATCGTTCACATAGACCAGGGAAGTGATCAAGGGCAGGGTGTCGAAAAAAGCGTACCAGTCATCGGCTATGGGTATATGGTAAATGTTCCAGACCCCATTGGAGAAAGCGCCCTGATAGACTGGCACCCAGGTTTCGATATCAAGAATACGGGTCCCGGAGAAAGAGTAGAACAATATGTTGGTGCCGTCGGAAAAGCCGATGCCCTGGATTTTCGCGCCGGAGGAGGTTTTCGCGGCCACCTGCCAGACCGCGCCGGAATCCACCACCACAGGAGAGATAAGCTGTTGTTTCCAGGTGTTGCCGGTCAACCGGAGGGACCAGGCGCTGCCCTGATGGGTGCCGCTGCTGGTCAGTTGCCAGGCGCTGGGGTTGATGTCCTCATCCTGCCAGGAAAGCAGGTCCACGCTTCCGCTTTCGAAATCCTCGATCACGGTGAAGCGCTGCCCAGCCCAAACGGAGACCGGCATCCAGGCCAGAATGGCCAGCAATGCCAAAAAGCCTGTTCCGATCCCGGTTCTCATACCACACCTCCCTTTCAAATAAAGGGGGCGCCATTTTTCGGCGCCCCTGTCAATAGCTTATTTGGCAGCCATACCCGCGGCCAGAGCCCGCAGATTCGCTTCCACGATCTGGTCGCCCTTGCGGCTGAAGTTGTCCGTGATGGCTTTGCTCAGTTCCTCCGCGCTGAAACCCAGATGAGTGGCAGCGGCGCCGAGCATCACTATATTCATGGACCGGGGTGCCTTGATTTCCTTGGCGATGCTGTCCGCGTCAATCAGAACGTGGTTCTTCAGCTTGCGGATTTCGTTGTAAACGGATTCGGCGTCCGGGTAGTTGGGGATGTTTTTGAAGGGGGTCATGTTGGCGATCAGCCAACCGTCGGCAGCCAGGTAAGGCAGGTAGCGCAGGGCTTCCATCGGCTCCACGGATAGGATCATGTCCGCCTTGCCCAGGGGGATGAGGTCGCTCCAGATGGGCGCGTCAGAGAGGCGGAGGTGGGATTGGACGTCGCCTCCGCGCTGGCTCATGCCATGCACTTCGGCCTGTTTGAGGTTCCAGCCGCGGTTCAGGGCGGCTGCCCCCAGGATTGTGGCGATGGTCAGGATTCCCTGTCCGCCCACTCCGGCGAGGATTATGTCCTTTTTCATTGCGGCTTCTCCATCTTGTTTTTTTTCATCAGGGTCTGAATGCACTCGCGGCGCGGAATCACCACGCTCACGCCCTTGTAGGCCAGTTCTTCCTTATATATGGCAACCATCTCGTCCCAGTTCTTTTTCAGGGGCGTGAACACGCGGATGTGCTCTTTGGGCACGCCCAGGCCCTGGCAGATCTGTTCCAGCTTGCCAAAGCCCGTATAGTCCTGTCCTCCGGTCATGCCGGTGGTGGAGTTGTCCAGGATCACGATCATCACGTTGGAATTCTCGTAAATGCAGTCCAACAGACCGGTCATGCCGGAGTGGGAGAAAGTGGAATCGCCGATAACTGCCACAGCGGGGTAGAGCCCGGCATCTGAAGCGCCTTTGGCCATGGTGATGCTAGCGCCCATGTCCACACAGGAGTTGATGGCGTTGTAGGGAGGCATGAAGCCCAGGGTGTAGCAGCCGATATCTGAAAACACATGTCCTCGGCCAAACTCTTTCAGGGCTTCGTTCAGGGCTTGGAAACTGTCCGAGTGGGGACAGCCAACGCAGAGCGCGGGCGGCCTGGGGCTCACCACTTCCGGAACGGCGGATCCGATTGTATCAGGCAGGTTCAGGGCCTGGGCCACTTTGTTGGGATTCAGTTCGCCGTCGCGGGGAATGGTGCCGTCCAGGCGGCCGTGGATGGGCTTCGTGCCGCTCCAGGCCATGCCTTTTATCGTTTCTTCCACCAGCGGCATGCCCTCTTCCAGAACCACCAGCTTGTCGCAGATATCATAAAGGCCGCGCAAGGCTTCCGTGGGCAGCGGATATTGGCATATTTTCAGCACGGGATGGGGGATGGGCTGGCCGCCGTAAACCTCGCGGAGATAGTTGTAGGCAAGGCCGGTGGCCACTATCCCGAGGGAATTGTCCTCCGCCTTGAGGTTGAGGGAGTTGAAGGGCGAGATGACCGCTTCATTCTCCAGGTCGGGCTGAAGCCCGATCAGATGTTTGTATTTCCTGCGCGCTATGGCAGGCAGCAGCATGAACTGGAAAAGGTCATCCGGTTTCTTCATCGGGTTCTGGGGCAGTGGCTTGCGTGTTTGCACCCCGCTGCGGGAATGCGAAAGCCGGGTGGTGAGGCGAAGCAGCACTGGCAGGCGGTACTTTTCGGAAATCTCGAAGGCGTGGAAGGCCATGTCATAGCATTCCTGCTGGTTCGAGGGCTCGAAAACCGGGATCATGGCGAACTTGCCATAGTAGCGGGAATCCTGCTCATTCTGCGAGGAATGCATGCTGGGATCGTCCGCTGAAACCACCACCAAACCACCATTAGCGCCGGTGAAGGCTGAATTCATGAAGGGATCAGCCGACACGTTCAAGCCCACGTGCTTCATGGTAACCATGGCGCGTTTGCCGGCATAACTCATCCCGATCGCCGCTTCCATGGCCGTTTTCTCGTTTGATGACCAGGTCCGGTGGATTTTTCCGGCCTCGGCCTGTTTGCTGCGCTGCACGTATTCCATGATTTCCGTGCTGGGCGTGCCCGGATAGCCGTAAAAACCGCTTATCCCGGCATCCAACGCGCCCTGCGCCAGGGCTTCATCGCCCAATAGCATCAGTTTTTCCATACTTGGAACTCCTTTTATCTTGTTTATGATTTTAAAATGTTGCTGGCAACGCGCTTGAAACTATAGGCAACTCCCTGTGCGTGTATATCTTATCATAAGTTTCATTATGTTGGGATGCGCCAAAACAGTCAAGCATTTATTCGCTTTTGGCCCGTCAGGGCATCCCCGCGACAGGCTCCGGCGCGGGAAAATAGCATCCGCTCCTTTTCCGGGGAAAAGGGCCGTGTTTGCCTTCAGGAACTATTCCGCGAGGGCATTCTGAAGAGTGGGACAGGGCAAATTGAGCCTCCATATTGCAGGTAACAAATGGGGCATTCGTCACCGAAAAACGCGGAAAACGAGAATGGATCAGAGATGGACTGGATTCCGGGTCAAGCCCGGAATGACGTGGGTTGGGGGCTGTGCGGTGGTTGTTTCTGGATTCCATGTCAAGCCCGTAGGGCGACATAACGATAGCGAGGGTGCGTAACCTCATTGTACAAGGGCAACAACAAGGTGGAAAGCCCCTTGCGGGCGACAGAAATCAAACTCCGGGGTTCTGTCGCCTCTGCGAGGCTTTGATAGGTTTGGGAAATCGCTGTCGAGGGGTTCCGTTCGCTTTGCTCACTTCACACCCTCGCTATCGTTCTGCCGCCCTTCGGGCTACTCACCAGCTTTGAAAGAGGGCCTAAAGTCCTCCTGTTTGCTATCCGATCGCTACGTTTTCTCCTCACCCGCGCTATCTTTCTTCCGCCCCGCGGGCCATAACACCATCGAATCCTGCCAGCCGCGTCCTTAGCGCCCGAGTCCATCCCCCTCGCACGCCACGCGCACAATTCCCGTATCAAATGCGGGCATCATGCGGGAGGCGATTCAGGAACACGGGACAGGGCCTTAACGGCCAGTAGGCATCGCTTTGCTTGTTCGCAAAGTGGGATGGCGTGTTACAGACAGGATTGCGTGTCTGAAAACGCGGTCAAATCTGGGAAAGGGGCGCGAAAGTCCTGCGGTGGATGGGGCAGGGTCCGTGGTCTGAAATGGCCTGAAGGTGCTTTGCCGTTCCGTAACCCTTGTGTTGGGCGAAGCCGTAGAGCGGATATTGGGGTTCGTAGCCGGCCATGAGGCGGTCCCGGTGGACCTTGGCGAGGATGGAGGCGGCTGCGACGCAGGCGGAGAGCGAATCTCCGTGGATCAGGCTGTTTGCCGGGCAGATAAGCCCTGGCGGAAGCTGGTTTCCATCGATAAGGCAGAGGTCGTTTTCCGCGGCGATGGCGGTCACGGCTTCCCGCATCCCTTTCAGCGTGGCCTGCAGGATGTCGTGGCTGTCTATCCAGGCGGCGTCCACCTCAACGATGAACCAGGCCGATGCGGAGGAGGTGATTTCGGCGAAAAGCTGTTCCCGGCGGCGGGGGGAGAGTTTTTTGCTGTCGTTGATATCCGGGATGGGATGGCTGTAATCCAGCGCCACGGCTGCCACCACCACGGGCCCGGCCAGCGCGCCGCGTCCGGCTTCGTCCACCCCGATCAGGCGGCCTTGGAGGTTGGCAATGCCCAGGTCGTGGGCGTAGAGGGCGTTCACAGCGGTTTTTGGAGCAGAAAGAAGAGGCGGAAATAGCGGTTGTCGAGGTCGTTGCCGTCGCGGGAAATCAGATTGGGCCTGGTATCCGGAGAGAAGATGGCCTTGAGACGCAGTTTGGAAGCGGCGCAGAGCTCAACCAGTTCCGGGGTCCGGTACACCCTCTGCACATGGCGTTCCTCAAAACGCTCATAAGCGTTGAGGTTCTTGCGGAAGAGGAGCAAATGCGTTATTTGGCGGTAGGTTAATGGTTCATAAGTGGAAATCTGGACAAGGTAGCCGTCACGGACGCGGTTGAAGGAGGTGGTGTCGCAGAAATTCTCCAAGCTGTTTTTGAGGGTGGAGATGTCGAAAACGAAGGTGCCGCCGGGTTTGAGGGCCTTATGCGCGTGGTTGAGCAGTTGGATGGCATCGGCTTTTTTCACCAGATAGTTGAAGCTGTCGAAGAGGCAGAAGATGAGGTTGTAGCCGCCACCGGGGATGGGATCGGTGAGCGAATTGAGAAAGAGGGAGGGTTTGAAGGGTTTGGCATCTGCCACGTGAAGCATGTAGGGCGAAATGTCGCAGGCATCCACTTCCATGCCCCGGAAAACCAGGATCTCGGAGGCGTTGGCGGTTCCGCAGGCAAGTTCCAGAACGCGTTTGGGGGTTTCTTGCGCCACGCGCTTGTGCCAGGACAGGATCAGGTCCACCCACTGTTCGTAGTTCACGTGCGACATGTAGGAATCGTAATATTGCGCGAAAAGCGAATAGGAGGTCTGATACGCGGAGGGGCTTCCTGATTTGCATCCGGGAGTGTTTTCAACCGCATCGGCCGAGGCATGGCGCAGGCGGTTCAGGGCGGTCAGGAAATCTACCTTTTCCTCATCCAATGCGAGGTTCAGCGCCTGCCAGCCTTCACCGATATGGCGCACTGTGAAAGAAGGCAGGCTTGAATGGCAGACGGCGGAGACCAGATCGCGGTTTCCGGTGCAGAGCAGTTCGCCGTAGCGGGCGCGGCGGAAGGCTTCAAAATCCGCATAGACGCTGCCGTCTTTGGGCTGACCCAGGGTTTCCGCTTCGGCGAGCAAGATGGCCGGATGGCGGGCTAGGGCCTGGCAGAGTTCATCTATCCGCGCCGTGAAACCCTCTTCCAGCGCGCTCAGATCGGCCAAAGAGAGCCTGGCACCTTCGTAAAGCGTGATGGGGGATGATCCTGTGGAAAGGGCCCAGCGCCTCAGTGTGCCCAGGCTGGCAAAGTAAAGCCGCGTAATTCCCTCTTTCTCAATGTGATCGCGCATCGCGGACACCGGATCGGCCGCGGAAAAAGCTTGGGAGCGGAAGCCTGGATGGGCGGGCAATTCTTCCGGGTCCTCCGGTCCCGTGTAAAGGTAATGCCAGCTAATATCAGCGGCGAAAGGAAAGAATTTCCAGATCGCGGCCAGTTGCTGGCGCTCCCAGCGGCTGAGAGCGATGACGACGATGTCGTTCAAAGCTTCAGAGCAGCTTGTCGCTGGCGCTGGGACGGGTGAGCGGGACCTGGGACGCGCAAAGCGGGCAGGATTCAGCGTTCCAGGCGGGGATGTCCATTTTCAGCAGGGACAGGAAGGGACAGCCAAAATCAGCCTCGCCGCCGGAGCGGTCCACGATTCCGGCTACGGCCTGGACTTCGATTCCGCGCTCGCTGAGGCAAGCGATAACCTCGCGTACGGAGCCTCCGGAGGTGATTATATCCTCGACCACCACGGCCTTTTTCACCCCGGAGAGGTCAAAGCCGCTGCGGATCGTCATCCGCTCGTCCTTGCGCTGGCTGAAAACGAAGTTCCTGCCCAACAGCCGAGCCACTTCAAAGGCCAGTACGATCCCGCCGTAAGCGGGGCCCACGACGGTGTCGAAATCAAATGGTTCCAAAAGTTCGGCTAGCAGTCTGCAGACCTTGGCGGCGGCAGCGGGATCCTGCAGCAGCCTGATCTTTTCCACGTAGGTGCCGCTGTGCTTGCCGGAGGTGAGCAAAAAATGTCCTTCGAGGATGGCGCCGTTGGCGATGAGGATATTCCTTATCTCAGGCGTGTTCTGCTGTTGGGCCAGAAGTTCCCTGGCGCGGGCCTCATCGCTTGAGGCGACCTGCAATTCGATGTCGAATTTGCCCGGCAGGATGCCTGGAAGCATGGAGTAAACCAGTTCATTTTGCAAAAAAGCCTGAATGCCGTTGTCCGCGAGGAACTCCCTGGCGAGGTCGGCTTCAAAGTTGTCTCTGAACTTGGCGATGGTTACAAGCACGGGATCCATTTCCGCTCCTTACATTGAGGTGGTTGAGGCCAGATAGACCAGCACCATGATGGTCTCGAAAACTATCTCATAGTCGTCAGCCGTGAATTCGAGGGTGCGTCCGTCAAGGCGTTTGGTGTAGGGCATCAGGGCGGCCTGGTCGGCCATTGAGCTGTGGTTGAACTCGATTTTGAGGGTGATGGGGGCTTCAAACCTATACAGCGGCAGACTGTCCGGGCTTTTGGACAGGGCATTCAAAACGGCTGCGCGGGTTCTTTCTTCCACGGCCAGCCGGGAGTAGTTTTTGGCTGAAAACTTGGCCACGGCTTGCTTGGTGGCCACATATTCCAGCCAGGGCATGGGAGCCGAGAGTTCGGTTTTCAGGGTTTCGTCGCCGGTGACAAGGGTGACGGGGATTTGTTTATAACCCGCGAAGGCGGAATTGATGAGGGCTTCGTTCATTCTCTGGCCGTTGATCCAGATATTGTGGATGCGGCTGTTTGAATAGGTGTGGTCCATGTTTCCGCGCAAGGCGCCGGTGCCGCTGTGGTAGCCGAGCAGCCAGACCTGGCTGTAATCCTTGCTGAGTTCCGGCATCATGTAGCGGGGCCGGGGACAGCCTGAGATTAGGTTGATCCTGGCATCAAGCTCTGTGATGCTGTAATCGAGGTTATCGCCCCCGCTGTGGGAGTCGGCGATGGTTATCTCTTCGATCATGGCGGCCTGGGGACTGCCAAGAGCGGCTGATAGAGCCGTGGTCACATGCTGGGTGATGCATTTCAGCACGGCCGGACGGTCCGTCTTTTCATGTTCCCAATTGAAAGTTCCGGGCATGCCTTCCATGTCGATCGAGATGTAAATTCTCATGGCTTGTTCCTCTTAAACGATTGCCTTGGCCAGTTCAGACGCCACTTTCGCATTGTTGCGCAGCAGCGCCAGATTGGCAGTTACGGAGCCACCTTTCGTGGCCTGCGCCAGATAGTCAAGCAGAAAAGGCGTGAGCGCTTTTCCGGTGATTCCGTGCAGTCGGGCGGCGATCAAAGCCTGATTTATAAAAGCTTCCATTTGCGGGGCCGGAATGCTGTCCGCGGCAGGGATGGGATTGGCGATCAGCAGGCCTTTCCCGCCCAGTTCCAGATGGTTTTTCCACAGCAGGGAGAAATTCTCCACGCTGTCAATCCGGTCGATGCGGAGCTCGCTTTCTGCGGTGTAGAAGAGGGGAAAGCTGTCAGTTTGCCAGCCCAGAACAGGCACGGCCAGGGTTTCCAGATACTCCAGGGTTGCGGGAACGTCCAAAATGGCCTTGCAGCCGGAGGAAACCACCATCACAGGAATAGACGCGAGGGCGGTCAGGTCACTGGAAACGTCCGGGGCCTTTTCCCAACCGCGGTGAACTCCGCCGATCCCGCCGGTGGCGAAAACCTTGATCCCAGCCAGAGATGCCAGCTTCATGGTGGCGGAAACCGTGGTCCCGCCGCTGTGGCCGAGGCTGAGGGCCAGAGGCAGGTCCCGCGAGCCCAGTTTTAGGAATGTTCCCGGCTTTTTCAGCGACGGGGTGATATCCTCAATGAGGCTCTCAGTCACTCCAATATGCGCTGTTCCGTCCAAAACGATTATCGTGGCTGGGGTCACATCCTCGTTAACGATGATTTCTTCCAATTTCCGGAACACAGCCAGGTTTTGCGGCCAGGGCAGGCCGTGCGTGAGAACCGTGGATTCCAGTGCCACCACCGGCCGGTGTTTGGCAAGCGCTGAACTTACCTCGGGAGACAGGGCCAGCTTTTTTATCAATTCAGTCATAGATTCTTCCACAAACAAAAATGGAATCAATCGTTACTCTGGGATAAGGGCAAGGATTGATTCCGTGTTTTGTTTCAGGATGGGTTGAGCTAAAGCTCGGTGTATTCTTTCCTGTCCTGAAGTTGCACTACTTCCACCTTCATCACGCCAGCCGCGAGCATACCGATTTCCTTTGCCGCGCCGTAGGAGAGGTCTATATCCCGTCCGTGTTTGAAAGGGCCACGGTCGGTAACACGAACTATGACGTTCTTGCCGTTTTTGGGATTGGTAATTTTAAGGAGGGTTTGGAAGGGGAGGGTTTTGTGTGCGCAGGTCATAGCGTTTTGATTGTAAACTTCACCGCTGGCTGTGCGTCGACCGTGGAAGCGTTTACCGTAGTAGGAAGCTACCCAGGTCTCGCCCGGTGGAGCTTCCTCCACGCTTGGAGGTTCTTGGTTCTGCAGGGAATCGATCACCGCCACCTGTTCATAAGGGATTGTGAGCTCTTCCGTGCTCGGTTGTCCCACCACTGTTTGCGCTAAAATCGGAGCGATGAACATCACCCAGATAGCGAAAACAGTGGAGAGAGTTTTCTTAGATTGATTTCTCATATTGGTTTTCCATGTTTTGCTTAAGTCTCGCCGCTGAACTTTTTGAGCCGCCAATTTTTGTCAAGTTTATTTTTCGTTTTTCCTGCTTAACTGCTTGTGCCGCAATATGTTGTCCTTGGCGGTCAATCGGGCTTCCGCGACCTTGAAAACTTCGGGATGGGATCCCTTTTAGCTGGATTATCGAATTTGGCCTCATAAACCCCTGCCGGGAGGGCGACGGAAGAAATAGTTTGACAGAAATCCCCTGTTGCCTGCTATATCACAGAAACGAATTATTACAATAGAAAAGGAGTACGACCATGCCCAAAATGACGGTTGACCCGTTTTACTGCAAAGGTTGTGGACTCTGTATCGCTGCCTGTCCCAAGAAGATCATCCGGTTTTCAGAGGACATTAACGCGAAAGGATACCACTACGCAGAGTGTTTCAAGCAGGATGAATGCATAGCCTGCAAAATGTGTTATATGACCTGCCCCGATGTGGCAATCACGGTCGAGAAGTGAGGTTGAGATGTCGAAAATATTGATGAAAGGAAACGAAGCCGTGGCCGAAGCCGCGATCAGATCCGGCTGCCGCCTCTATTTCGCCTACCCAATCACGCCTCAGAGCGAGCTTATCGAATACATGGCCAAGATGATGCCCAAGGTGGGGGGAACCTTCCTCCAGGCTGAAAGCGAAGTCTCGGCCATCAATATGGTTTACGGCGCCGCAGGAGCCGGAAAACGCGTGATGACCTCTTCCTCTTCGCCGGGGATTTCCCTTAAAATGGAAGGGCTTTCCTACATTGCCGGCGCGGAGCTGCCAGCGGTGATCATCAACGTTCAGCGCGGCGGACCCGGCCTGGGCGACATCCAGCCTGCCCAGGGCGACTATTTTCAAGCCACCAAGGGCGGCGGACATGGCGATTACCGCCTCATCGTGCTCGCCCCCAGTTCCGTGCAGGAATTCGCTGACATGGCATCCGAGGCCTTCGATCTGGCAGACAAATACCGCAATCCTGTGATGATCCTGGCCGACGGTATGCTGGGCCAGATGATGGAGCCGGTGGAATTCAAGGAAGCGAAGACCCAGGAAGAGATCGAAGCCCTTGGCAACCAACACCTTTCCTGGTGCATCTGTCCCAACGAAGACGGCGACAAGAAACACCACCACGAGATAAACTCCCTGGAGATCGATCCTGCCGTGCTGGAAAAACATGTGGAAAAACTCTATGAAAAGTACGCTGAGATCGAGAAAAACGAAATCAAGTATGATACCTACAACCTCTCCGACGACAACGAGGTGCTCTGCGTGGCTTGGGGAACCGCTTCCCGCATTGTGAAATCCGCCATCAACGAACTCACAGCCGCCGGCAAGAGCGTTGGCCTCATCCGTCCCATCACCTGCTGGCCTTATCCTTACGAGGCTGTGGCCGCCGCCATCGGCCCCAAGGTGAAGGAAGTTTATGTGTTTGAACTCAACACCGGCCAAATGCTGGACGATGTAAAGATCGCCGTGGCCGGCAAGGTCCCGGTTAAATTCTGGGGAAAGGTTGGCGGGATTGTGTTCACCCCGGCGGAGATCCAGGCCAAACTGGAAGCCTGTTTCTAAGAAGGAGGAAAGAAATGCAAGTAATCGCCAAAAGACCTGAAACTCTCACCAAAACACCCTTCACCTATTGCCCCGGCTGCCTCCACGGAGTGGCCCACCGCCTCATCGCTGAAGCGATCGAAGAGCAGGGGCTGATCAATTTAATGACCGGGGTGGCCCCTGTTGGCTGCTCTGTTTTCGCCTATAAATTCTTTAATTTCGACATGGCTGAAGCCGCCCACGGACGCGCCCCGGCTGTCGCCACCGGTGTGAAACGTGCCCGGCCGGACATGCATGTCTTTACCTATCAGGGCGATGGCGACCTTGCCGCCATCGGCACCGCCGAGATAGTTCACGCCGCGAATCGTGGCGAGCACATCAGCGTTTTCTTTGTGAACAACGCAATCTACGGCATGACGGGAGGCCAGATGGCCCCCACCACCCTGCCCGAGATGAAGACAACCACCAGCCCCTACGGCCGCAAAGTGGACGATATCGGCTATCCCATCCGCGTTTGCGAACTTCTGGCCACCCTGGTGGCGCCCTATTATATTGAAAGGGTGTCGCTGCTCAGCCCGGCCGAGATCATCAAAGCCAAAAAGGCCGTGGACAAAGCAATCCGCTATAACAAAGAAGGTCGTGGCTTTACCTTTATCGAATTCATAAGCACTTGCCCCACCAACTGGGGTATGGACCCTGTCAAATCGCGCGATTGGGCGCGGGAAAACATGCTGCCCTTCTTCAAGCCCGGCTTGTTCCGGGACAAGGGCGAGGGGGTGGAATGATGACTACTGAAATGATTTGCGCGGGATTCGGCGGACAAGGCGTTCTCACCATTGGCAGATTCATCGCCCAGGCGGGCATGAAAGAAGGAAAGAACGTCTCCTGGCTGCCTTCCTACGGCCCCGAAATGCGCGGCGGAACCGCCAACGTCTCCACCGTTGTTTCCGACGGCCCCATCGCTTCTCCCATCGTGAGCTACCCCGATGTGTTGGTGGCCCTGAACCAGCCTTCCCTGGATAAATTCGGCCCCAGCGTCCGCTCCGGCGGGGTGGTGATCATCAACACCAACTCCTGCCCCCACGGCTGCAAACGGGACGACGTTCAGATCGTGGCCGCCCCCATGACTGACATCTCTCTGGAAATCGGCTCCATGCGGGTTATGAACATGCTGGCCATCGGCATTGTGATCGGCAAAACAGGGCTCATCAAATACGAAACCATGGAGGAAGACCTCACTTCCTTCCTGAAAGCCAAAGACCCAGATATGCTGGAAAAGAACCTCGCCGCCATAAAACGCGGAATGGAGATAGGCAAACAGCAATAGCATCCGTCCGGCTTATACTCCCTGTGTAAGGAGTGAAGCAGGCAAATGATATCAGAAGACGCGGAATCCATCCGCGTCTTTTTTTGGCACACGTTCAATTAGAATGGGGTGGAGGCGCTGGAATGATGGACAGCCCTGATCTTCAGAGCTACCCGGCTGGCGTCGAGCGAGGAACGAGCATCGACGACAGCAGCATTTCCTGCCGTCCATGCTCATAGTGTTCGCTGGATGCCGGGCCCTCTGATTTTATAGGAAGTTTTATTCAACCACCACCAGCCTGGCAGTGGCGGTTTTGCCGTTACCAGGATTCAGGCTGATGAGGTAAATCCCGGCGGGCAAAGGGTCAAGAGCCTCTTTGGGAAGATCAAAGCTTAGCCCTTTGTGATGCCTGCTGGCTCTGCCGGAATACAGCTCCTGTCCCTTGATGTTGAACAGCCTGACCTCACAATGTTCGCTTTTCAGCGGAGGCGCGCCTTCATAGCTGAGTGTGACTACATCCCCTGTCCTGGCAGGATTGGGGAAAACCCTGAGCCGTTCCGGAGCCCCGACTGCAGGCGTGAGATAGTCTTCAACCCCGACGGTTGTATCCTCAAGCTCGGCATTGCCTCCATAAACCCAAACATAACCATTGAAATTGCCGTTTGGCCAGGGATCGTATTCATGTGATGCGGCTATGGCTATGTCGTCATAACCATCGGCATTGAAATCTCCAGTTACCAGGCTATAGCCGTAGTTCTCATACCCCGGGTTGTATTGTATATAATCAGCAGTTCCGTTGACGTTTATTTTGCCCAGCCAGACCGCGAACCCGCTCCCAAATCTCGCTCCAACCGCGTCTTCATAGCCATCGTTATTGAAATCGCCATGCTCCAAAGAGCGCTGGAATTCTCCGCCATACCAGGGTGGGGACATATCAAAATCAGGCTCAGCGTAATCGATGTTCGTTCCACCCAGCCAGGCATGCATCCCCTCATCAGTAATGTATCCCATGAAGTCGTCATAACCGTCGCCATTCATGTCCCCCAGGGGTTTGCTGCCCCTGGAGACGCCATACTGGCAATAGATGAGCGTGATCGGATTATCAGTATTCCCAGCAGCATTGCCATAGTAAAGACGGATCAGGTTGTGGGTTGGATTTGTGGTCGGAGTGGCAAATGCTGTGGTAAAATCAGCGTAGCCATCGTTGTTGATGTCACCGATGCCATTTATTGATGAAGCATAAGAGCTGCTCAATTCACCTGTAGAAACAACTTGTTCGGTGAATGAGCCTCCAAAGATTATTGATTGCCTGAGCAGATACGAAGGATAATGCCTGTAGTATAATCCTATATCACCGTAACCATCACCGTTGAAATCTCCTAACGGATACACCCTGCCAAAACTATAGACTCTACCAAAGAAATCAATCGCATAATCAGGATTATCCAGATTGGTGGTGCCTCCGTAGAAAAAGAGCAGTTTTTTATAACTCTCGTTCCAGGATATGTGGTCTTCTACGTACACACAGAGATCATCAAAGCCATCTCCACTGACATCACCAACCCTGAAGATACCTTTAATTTGTCTGCCCACGCTATTGGCATAAATCCCTTCCATCGTAACACTGGCCGTTGTGGCGGAATTGAAACCAACACCGCCATAATAAATGTATACCTTACCTCTTGTCGGGGTGTTACCATAGCTGTATCCGTAAGCAAAAGAAAAGACTGCCAGATCATCAAAACCGTCATGATTAAAATCCAAGGAAACCATCGAGTAGCCGTAGAAAGAACCATGATGCTCTCCATGAAAGGCAGCAATGACGGGCATATCGTTGACTGCATAAATGAGGCTCAGAGGCATGAACGGCAGAATCAGGAGAATCGCACATCGTAACTTTCTCATCGTTCCTCCAGCAAGTTATGGGTAAATAAACATGACAGAATTGCGCGCCATCTTGCCAGACAGGGACAGGCCAAGAAAACGCATCCTTCTTGTGGTTCATGAACTACAAATGAGCAGAAAAAATCTGTCTCTATCATCTATTCCCCTAATGAATGTGTTTTTCAGCATACGACATTTATCTTCCACTGCGCTCTTTGGTAGGAAGCAATCCCGGCTCAATGGTATCCTTTATTCATTCCAAGGCCTACACGCATATTTTTACGCTTGCGTTATTCTTGTCAAGGTCTGTTTTTGCCCTTTGTCAAAATGGGAGGTAACCCAGGTAGTTTCTGAGCCTGATGGAGGACAGAAACTCCAACGGAGCCTCGCAGAGGCGACAGAATTTAAGGAGATTCTGCCGCCCTACGGCTTGAAAATATCAGTATGGGCCTTTTGATTTGAAAGTCAACCGAAAACAGCCATAACAGCTTACCCACATCAATACCCTGCCAGCCACACCCTTAACGCCCGTTTTCATCCTTCTCCTCTGCCTCCCGTAAGATTCCCGCATCAAATGCGGCCATCATACGGGAGGCGCCTGAGGGATTTGAAAAAGGGCCTTAACGGCCAGCTGGTAGTTCTTCCGGGTTGGAGGCTGACTGCTCCCCGTTTGCGCAATCGGCGCAGTTTTCAGGGCAATCCGGGCAGGGATTGGCGTGTTTGTAAATGGCATCGGCGGGCACGATCTCGTTGCGCATATTCAGTTCCAATCCCTGTTTGGTGAAGGGCGGAACGATGTTTTCCACGCGCAGGGAATAGTTCACGATCATCCCGGCAAAGACGATGGAGACCATGCTCATCAGTTTGATGAGAATGTTGATGCAGGGTCCGGCAGTGTCTTTGAAAGGATCGCCGACGGTGTCGCCCACCACGGTTGCCTTGTGCACGGAAGACGATTTGCCGCCGTGTTCTCCGGTTTCCGCATACTTTTTGGCATTGTCCCAGGCCCCGCCGGAATTATTGAGCATGATGGCCAGCACAAAACCGCTCACCAAAGCCCCGGCCAGAACGCCCAAAACCCCGGCCACGCCAAAAATCAGGCCGGTGAGGATGGGGGTCGCGACCCCGACCACGGCGGGCAGTAACATCTGCTGCTGGGCGCCGATGGTGGCGATGGTTACGCAGCTGGCATAGTCCGGCTTGCCTGTTTCATCCATGATGCCGGGGATTTCTCTAAACTGGCGCCGGACCTCGGCCACCATCTTGCCGGCGGCTTTGCCCACGGCCTTGATGGTGAGGGCGGCGAAAACGAAGACCGCCATGCCTCCGATGAAGATGCCCAGCAGAAACTTGGGATTCAGCACGTGGATTTGGTAAAAGTCGATGAAATCCATCACCGTGGCGGATGCCACCTTCACGGTCCTGACCAGGCCCTCAGCATAGTGGATTTGCATGAACTGCTCCACCTTGCCTCCGGCCATGATCAGCGCTGCCCTAACCTCTTCCAGGTAGGCGGCCAGCAGGGCCATGGCGGTGAGGGCGGCGGAGCCAATGGCAAAGCCTTTTCCCGTGGCGGCGGTGGTGTTGCCCACGCTGTCCAGGTTGTCGGTCATTTCTCTCACGTGCTCCGGCATATGCGACATTTGGGCATTACCGCCGGCGTTGTCAGCGATGGGGCCAAAGGCGTCCATGGCCAAAGTCACTCCCAGCGTGGCCAGCATGCCCACTGCACCGAAACCGATGCCGTAGAGGCCCATTTCGATGGATTGGAAGCCGTGGCTGCAGATGAAGGCCATGAGGATTCCGGCCACGATCGTGAGCACCGGCCCCAGGGTGGAGCGCATGCCGACGGCTATTCCTTCCAGGATAACGGTTGCGGGCCCGTAGTTTCCCTGGGCGGCGATATTTCTGGTGGGGCGGTAGCTGTGGGATGTGTCAAACTCGGTGAAGAGGCCGATCAGGATTCCGCAGACGAGGCCTATCACTGTGGAGATGAAGGCTCCGAACCAGTAATCCGCCGGCAGCAGCGCTCGGGTAACGAAAAAAGAAGCTATGGCGATAAGGACGGAACTTCCGTAAACGCTTTTGTTGAGGGCGAACATCAGCTCTTTGGTGCCGGCGTTTTCCTTGGTGCTCACCATGAAAACTCCCAGGATGGAGAGCAGCGCCCCTATCCCGGCCAGGACCATTGGCGCGATGACAAAGTTGATCCTTACAGCTTCGAACTGCGATCCCAAGGTGGTCACGGCGCTCAGCCCCAAAGCCGCGGTGGCGAGGATGGATCCGGCGTAGCTTTCATAAAGGTCGGCACCCATACCGGCAACGTCACCAACGTTATCGCCAACGTTGTCGGCGATGGTGGCCGGGTTGCGTACATCGTCTTCTGGGATTTCGGCTTCCACTTTTCCAACGAGGTCCGCGCCCACATCCGCGGCCTTGGTGAAGATTCCTCCGCCCAGCCTGGCGAAGAGGGCCTGGGTGGATGCTCCCATGCCGAAACTGAGCATCACGACGGTGATGGTGTGGAGAGGAAAGCCGATGCGGTTGAGGATGAAGAACCAGGCGGAAATGTCGATAAGCGCCAGCCCCACCACAGTGAGGCCCATCACGGCGCCGCCCCGGAAGGCGATTTTCAGGCCTTTATTCAGGCTTTCGGAACAGGCCTGGGCGGTCCGGTTGGAGGCCAGCGTGGCCATGTTCATGCCCACGTATCCGGCCAGGGTGCTGAAAAAACCTCCCGTGAGGAACGCGAAGGGAACCAGCCAGTGCAGAACGTGCAAAACCTGCGCCATGAACAGGAAAACCAAAAACGCGCCCAAAAAGAACCATGCCACCCCTTTGTACTGCTGCTTCAGATAGGCGAAAGCGCCCTCCCGCACATAGGAAGCGATCTCTATCATCCTGGCGTTGCCGGGATTGGCCCTTTTCACCTGCTGGAAGAAGATCGCAGCGAATATCAGCGCTGAAACCGCCCCAATCGGGGCTATGTACCATAGTATAGGAATCATAATCTCACCTCAGTATAAATTGTGGATGCGAAAAAACCGCTCTTGTTCTGGGAACGGACTTTTTTTACGGGGTGCCGCCTATTTGTCAATGAAATTCTGAGATTTTACAAATGATTTGACAAAATCGCCCGCACGAGATTTACTGCCCTGACATTTTGTTCAATTTCGACCCAAGCAGGAAACTCATACATGGAATACACAGACTACCGCAAGGAAGCAAACGCTCTGATCCTCCAGATTTCCGAGATTCGGAGGTTACTTTGACCTCGGGCAGAAAGAGGAATTGGTGGCCAGCCTACAGAAGGAGATGAACCGTCCCGATTTTTGGAACGACCAGAACCAGGCCAAAAAGGTAACCCGCCAGCTCAGCCGGGCCAATGATGACATTGCCCACATCCGTTCCCTGGAAAACATCAAGGGAGACCTGGAAACCTATCTGACGCTGCTGGACGAGGACCCCAATCCCCAGCTTCTGGCCGAAGCAGTGTCTGAACTGCCGGAACAGAGGTCGTTCATAGAGAAAGCCGAGATCGAGTGCTACCTGAACGAAAAATACGATGAAGAGAACGCCCTGCTCACCATCCATGCCGGGGCAGGCGGCACCGAAGCCCAGGACTGGGCCGAGATGCTGCTGCGAATGTACACCCGCTGGGCCGAGCAGAACAACTATTCCGTAACCATCATCGATTCCCTGCCCGGGGAGGAGGCCGGCCTGAAAAGCGTTAGCGTCGAGATTGCCGGCAGCTTCGCCTACGGCATGCTGAAAGCCGAAATAGGCATCCACCGCCTGGTGCGGATTTCCCCCTTCAACGCCCAGGGCAAGCGCCAGACCTCCTTCGCCTCTGTTTACGTGTATCCCGAGTTTGATGATGACATCGAGGTGGAAATCGACGCCAAGGACCTCAAAATAGATACCTACCGTTCCAGCGGCGCCGGGGGACAGCATGTCAACACCACCGATTCGGCGGTCCGCATCACCCATTTGCCCACGGGAATCGTGGTTTCCTGCCAGAACGAACGCTCCCAGATCCAGAACCGCGAAAAAGCCATGGCCATCCTGCGTTCCCGGCTCTACCAATTCTACGAGGAACAGCGCGAAGCCGAAAAGAAAAAGGAAGAGACAGGCAAAACCGATATCGGCTGGGGAAATCAAATCCGTTCCTACGTGTTCCAACCCTACCAGATGGTGAAGGACCTGCGCACCAAATATGAGGTGGGAACTGTGGACCGCGTGATGGACGGCGACCTGGACGGCTTCATCTACGCCTGGCTGAAATACAAGGCCCAGCAGAAAATGCAGTGAGCGCCGCGTGAACTATAAAAAGCTGTTACCCCGCCTCGACCTGGACCGCCTGCCTGCCCACGTGGGCATCATCATGGACGGCAACGGCCGCTGGGCAGCCCAGAAAAAGCGTCCCCGCATGTACGGCCACCGCGCCGGCGCCAGGGCCGTGCGCCAGGTGGTGGAGCTTGGCGTGGAGCTGAAGCTGGGCTACATCACCTTCTACGCCTTTTCCACCGAAAACTGGAGCCGCCCCGAAGAGGAGGTGGAAGGCTTGCTGAAGCTGCTCAAGGAATTTCTGGTGAAAGAGATCCGGGAACTGCACAGCCAGAACATCTTCGTGAACATCATCGGCAGCGAGGAGCGCCTCGATCCTGCTTACCTGGCTGAAATCAGGCAAATCGCGGCGGTCACCCGCAACAACACCGGCCTAACGGTGAACATGGCCTTCAACTACGGTGGCCGCACCGAGATCGTGGACGGCATCAAGAACCTCTTTCAACAAAACGCCGACAACCCCGACGCGATCAGAAACCTGACCCCGGAAACTTTCAACCAGTACCTCTACACCTCCGGCCAGCCCGATCCGGACCTAATCATCCGCACCAGTGGCGAAAGCCGGATTTCGAACTTCCTTCTCTGGCAGGGGGCGTATTCGGAAATCTACATCACAGACACCCTCTGGCCGGATTTTGACAAAGCCGCCTTCATCCAGGCCATGATCAATTTCCAGGGCCGAAAACGCCGCTTTGGAGGGGTTAAGAACCTATGACCGCGCTGCAAAAGAGAATCGCTGTTTCCGTGGTCTTCATCCCTCTGATCCTGGCCGCCCTGTGGTTCGGCGGCCCCTGGCTGATAATCTTTTTCGCCCTGGCGGTGCTGATTGGTTCAGGCGAATACATCTCCATGCTGCGCCGGGCCAAGTATCCGGTGCCCTGGCTCTGGATAGCCGCCTCGCTGGCCTCATACGCCCAGATAGTTTTGTTGCCTGGCTTTGAGCTGGTCACCGTCTGGGTTCTGCTGCTGCTGGCTTTTCTGGAGGCCCTGCTGCGCTGGGACGCCCAAAAGTCTGTCCTCCAGGCCGCTCTGGAACTCTTCGGGGTACTCTACGCCGCCTTTCTGCCCGCTCTCTGCGTGAGGCTGGGGCTGGAACATCAGGAATCCCGCCTCCTTTTGGGACTGGTGGTCCTAATCTGGTGTGCTGACAGCCTTGCCTACTTTGTGGGTATGAAATGGGGGAAGAGGCGCGGAATAGTTAAGATAAGCCCAAACAAGTCTCTGGAGGGTTTCCTTGCTGGAGCGCTTGCCCCTTTTGTTATAGTGACTATATTATATATTGGAAAATTGTATGGCGATTTGACGCTTTTGCTGCTGACGGCTTTCGCTGCCGGAATCGTCGGCCAGCTTGGCGATTTGGCGGAAAGCACGTTGAAGCGTTTTTGCCAGGTTAAAGACAGCTCGAACCTGATACCCGGCCACGGTGGAATTCTGGATCGCAGCGACAGCATTCTGATGGCCGGATCCTTTTTATACTGTGCAACTCAGATTATACAACAAGTGAGGTAAACAACATGATCAAAAGAACACTACTGCCCCTTCTGATGCTGGGATTAATCTCCCTGATGTTCGCCCAAGCGGCTGACCTTTTTATCTCTGAATATGTGGAGGGAAGCTCAAACAACAAAGCCATCGAGATCTTCAACGGCACCGGAGCCGCCGTCGATCTGTCCAATTATTCCATGAAGCTGGCCTCCAACGGTTCCCCGACCTGGTCCACCACCAACAGCGTGACCCTTTCCGGAACCCTGGCTAACAATGATGTATTCGTGATCGCCAATGCCCAAGCAAACCCCACCATCCTTGGTGTCGCGGACATGACCCACACCGTCACCTATTTCAACGGCAACGACTGCCTGGGTCTCTTCCACGGTGATACCCTCATTGACATCATCGGCGTTTTGGGAACCGATCCCGGCACCGCCTGGCCAGTAGCCGGAACTGATGGCGCCACCCTCAACCACACCCTCATCCGCAAACCGGAAGTGGATTCCGGAAACACCGACTGGATCGCGGGAGCGGGCACGAATATGGACAACTCTGAATGGATCGTCCATCCCCAAGATTACGTAGACGACCTCGGCTCCCATACATTTGATCCAGGTGGTTCCGAGCATGCCGCCACACCTACCTTCAATCCTCCTGCCGGCGTTTATTCCCAGCCCATCTCTGTGACCATCTCTTCAACCACTCCCGGTGCCACCATCCGCTACACCACCGACGGCAGCAACCCAACCGAAACCTCCACCCAATACACCAGCCCCATTTCACTTGATACGAATACCACCCTGAAAGCCATTGCTTTTGCCAGCGGTTTCGACCCCAGCTATGTGGCCACCGCGTCCTACATTTTCCCCCAGGTGGTGCAGAACATGACCCAACTGAGAAACCAGACCGTTGGTGACGGAACCGTTTACATGGTGGCCGGCGAAGTGATCCTCACCTTCAAGCAGAACTTCCGCAACCAGAAATACGTGCAGGACAATGAAGCCGGGGTGCTCATAGACGACACAGCCGGAATGATAACCACGAACTATAACCTCCTGGACGGCATCACCGGGCTCACCGGAACCATAGCCTTCTACAACAACATGCTCCAGTTGACTCCAGTGGCCGATCCGGGCCCCGCCACCTCCACCAACAACACCATAGTCCCGCCTACGGTGACCATCGCCCAGATCAACGCCAACGTCGCTTCCTATCAGGCCCGGCTGGTCAGGATTGCCAACGCCCATTTCGTGGAATCCGGCACCTTTGAAACCGGCCATAACTACACTCTGGAAGACGACACCGGCACCATAGTCTTCCGCACCACCTTCTATGATGCGGATTACATTGGCGAACCCATCCCCGTCGGCAATTTCAACGTCCGTGTGCTCGTGAACCAGTTCAACCAGACACCGCAGGTGACCGCCCGCGCCCTTTCTGACTGGAGTGGAGTGCCAAACGAAGACAACGTCGCCACCCCCAACCGGCTGCTGGGCAACTATCCCAACCCCTTCAATCCCAGCACCACCATCTCCTTCACCACTGCCAAGGCCGCTCCGGTTCAGATCACCATCTACAATCTCAAGGGCCAAGCTGTGAGGACCTGGAACCTGGAAACTGAAGCCGGCGGAAACCACAGCGTCCAGTGGGACGGCCTTGACGACAACGGACTTTCCCTGAGCAGCGGAGTCTATTTCTACCGCATGTTCTCCGGCGCCTATTCATCCACCCGCAAGATGGTGCTGATGAAATAATCACCTGCCCTGACGCCCGCCCGGACTGGATTCCAGCGGGCTTGCGAGCATGGATCGCAAGTGAAGCTGGCCATTAGGGCACGGACAACAGGCAACTGATATCTGGCTGGCTTGGCTGGCGCTGCAGCTTTTAAAGCGCGGCGTCAGCTAGGCAGCCCTTTTTGCAACATGACTTCTCGCTCTCGTGCACATTTATATTGCTTTCTGGCCATCCTCTCCTGGTCCACGATCGAATTGGCCAGCAAGTTCCTGGGGCCCGGAGTTTCGCCCTATCCCCTCACGGTCTGGCGTTTTCTGATCGGCGGTCTGGTGATCCTTCCCTTTGCCCTGCGGGGGCTGAAAACCTCTCGGCGCCGGCCGAAGCCCGCCGACCTTTTCCAAATGTGCCTGCTCGGCCTGCTCAATGTCTGCGTGAGCATGCTCTTTCTGCAGATGTCGGTTTACTACGGCAAAGCCTCTGTGAGCGCCGTGCTGGTTAGCTCCAATCCCCTCTTCGTGAGCATATTCGCCCTCCTCATCCTGCGCGAGAAACTCTCTCTCCCCCAAGTTTTCGGCCTGGTGCTGGCACTCGTGGGCATCGCTCTGCTCGTCCTCGGTGAAGGTGATTTCGGTAGCGCCAAATATCTGGACCTCCCGCTCAGCATTGCTTTGGGGCTGGTCTCTTCCCTCACCTTCGGGCTTTACACGGTGCTCACCAAACGCCTCATCGAAACCCACGGAAAAACCCTCACCAACAGTGTTTCCTTCCTGGGCGGAGCGGCCGCTCTCTTCATCTACAGCGTCGCAACTGGCAAACCTTTGCTCATTCCCTTTTCCTGGTCATCGGCAGCCATCATGCTCTATCTGGGCGCCATAGTTTCCGGTCTGTCTTACCTGATGTTTTTTGAGGGAATGGCCTGCCTCGGCGCTGGCCAGGCCTCGCTCTATTTTTTCCTCAAGCCCGTCCTCGCCTCCCTCCTGGCCCTGCTTTTCCTGCGCGAAGCCCTCGCCCCTCTACAGCTCGTGGCTATCTTCGTCATAGTTGCTGGACTCACCCTCTCCCGCGTGCTGAAAAGCTCCCCGAACAAACTGAAGTCAAGCGGCAAGGGAGCCTCGGCTCCCGCCCCGTAAACCACCCCGTTACATTCTTCCGGGGTGGTGGATTTGTGAGCAGTCAAGGCTGTGATACCGGAACCCAAGCCTCGGAAAAGTCCCTCTCCTTTCGCCCCTGTAAAACTATTCCCACTATATATGGAGCCCCCATTTGCCACATCCCATTCATATCACAACTACTTCCCACTAACTCAATGGCCCAGCGGGAACTGAGGGGGAGGCGGTTAGGAAGCGGACATGCAAGGGCTAAGCGTTAATCCTTATTATTTTTAAGCTCGGAGCGAACGCGGGCGGCGATCGAATCCGCGTCCAATCCCACAGCTTGGTAAAGGGCTTTGGAAGTGCCGCTGCCGGCGTAGCCCTCCACCCCGATTTTCACCAGGCGGGCGCTGAGCCCCAATTCCACTAAGCGGTCGGCTATCACAGAGCCAAAACCGCTGTGGACATTATGGTCCTCGACGCTGAAAATCAGGCCTTTCCCGGCCGCCTGGCCGAGCGCTTCAGCATCTATCTCAAGCGGGCTGGAAACATACACCACCTGTAGGGAGACGCCTTCCCCCCGCAACTTGTCAGACGCTTCCACGGCGTTGGCGGCGGGGGTGCCGGTAACGAACAGGGTGGCGTCCTTGCCGGAACGGAGGATATCCTCGTGTCCATACTCGAAGCCGTAGCCCGGGCCGTAACAGGGCTGGCCTGCTTCATCGCGGATGATGGGCAGTTTGGAGCGGCCCATCGTGATGATGTAGTTGCCTGGTTTGTCGATCAGCCAGCGCACCACGCGGTCGGTCTGGTTGGGGTCGGCTGGGCAGATAAGCCTTAATCCGTAAAGGTTGCGGAGCAAACCGATGTAGTCAATGCACTGGTGGGTTTTGCCGTCTTCGCCCACATCCAGTCCGACGTGGGTGAGGACAACCTTGAGGTTGGTGTGGTTGATGTCGTTGAGGCGGTGCATGTTGTAAACTTCGTCGAGGCCGAACATGCCGAAATCCGCCCAGAAGGTCTGGATTCCGCAGCTTGAGAGGGCTCCGCCCAGCACCACGGTGTGGTGTTCCATGATGCCGGCCTGGATGTAACGGTCGGGGCTCACGCTGGCAAAATCGCCCGTTTTGACGCTGCCCTGCAAATCACAATCCAGCACCACGATGGGAGTGGGGTTGTTCAGGTTGATTTTAGCCAGATCGGCGATGGCTGCGCCCCAGGCACTGCGATTGTCAGTGCTTTGGTCATAAACGACGGGCTGGCCTGGCTGCAGGCTGCATTTCAGTTCAAATACGCTGTGGTCGGGCTTCGCCGGGGCTTGGAAACTCGAGCGCAGCTGGCGGTAACGTTCCATCTGGTTCGGCTGTTCCAAGCTTTGCAAAGCTTCTTCGAGCTGCTCTTCGGATAGCGGGGAACCGTGGTATTTGGCGAGGTTTTCCATGAAGGGAACCCCTTTGCCCATCACTGTGTGGGCCAGGATCATGGTGGGAATCTCAGCTTCGCCCGCGCTTTCCAGAGTGGATAAAATCGCGCCGAAATCGTGGCCGTCGGTCTCCAGCACCTTCCAGCCGTCCGCTTCCCAGTTGCGGCGGATGTTTTGGGGCATTACGTCGCTGATGTCGCCGCAGATTTGCAGACGGTTGTAGTCCACGATGGCGGCAAGGTTATTGAGTCCGTATTTCACGGCGCAGCGGCGGGCTTCGGAGATTTGGCCTTTCTGCTGCTCACCGTCGCCCATGAGGGTCCAAACCCTGTAGGGAACTTTGTTCACGCGTGAAGCCAGCGCCATTCCTGCCGCGGCGGAAAGCCCCTGTCCGAGGTTGCCGCTACTCCATTCCACGCCCGCCACCTCACGCTCGATGTGGCCCTCGAATTTGCTGCCCAGCAGCCTGAATTGCGAGATGGCCTCGTCCAGGCCGTGGTATCCGTTCAGGGCCAGGGCGGCATAGACGGCGGGGGAGACGTGGCCGTTGCTCACCACGATCCTGTCGCGGTCTGGCTTGAAGGGATCGGAGGGGTCGTGCCGGATAATGCTGTACAGGGCCAGCAGGAGGTCGATGGAGGACATTGAGCCGCCGGGATGGCCGGAGGCGGCCAGGGTGGTCATGCTCAGGATGGCTGCCCGGGCTTGATTGGCCTGGGCTTGCAGCCGGGAGATGCTGTCTTGGTTAGTCATTGGTTCTCCAAAAATAAACGGCGGTTTCCCTTATTTGTCCCACAACAAAATCGGAGAAACCGCCTGAAAGCCTGGTGGAGCATAGGGGGATCGAACCCCTGACCTCATGACTGCCAGTCATGCGCTCTCCCAGCTGAGCTAATGCCCCACGTGCTGGATAGCTTTGGCGACATTCCTTGATGGCCGGCTTTTCTGTCAAGCTGAAAGTGGGGCAGGGGATTTTGCCTTGACAAGAACGGCCGGGCGAAATTGATGGCGAATCTGCGGGGTGTAGCGCAGCCCGGTTAGCGCACTGGTTTTGGGAACCAGGAGTCGGAGGTTCAAATCCTCTCACCCCGACCACTTTGGATAGATTCAAGTGGGCGCTTAGCTCAGCTGGAAGAGCGCATGCCTTACACGCATGATGTCAGGGGTTCGAGTCCCTTAGCGCCCACCATATCTTTTTATTACAGCATTTGGGAAGTACTATGAAAATCGCCGTGACTGGGGCCAATGGCTTTGTGGGCAGCAACTTCGCCAACCATTTCCACCACCAGGGGCATGAGGTTGTGGCCATCGTGCGTCCGAAATCACCTGCTGACCTGCTCAATCCCGCCATCGCCATCCGCCGCACGGATTATCAGAACGGTCTGGAATCTGCTTTGGAAGGCGTGGAAATCCTTATCCACAACGCCGGAGCCATCCGCGCCCGCAGCTTCGCCCAGATGGTGGCGGCGAATGTGGAAACCACCCGGTGGGTCATGGAGGCCTTCAACCGCTCAGAAACGGCGCAAAGGCTGGTCTATATCAGTTCCCAGGCGGCTTCCCGCCCTTCCCGGGCGAACGAGGAAGTGACCGAATCCGAACCCTCCGCGCCGGTGGACTGGTATGGCCGGAGCAAGCTGCTCGCGGAGCGGATCATCCGGGCTGAATGCTCCAGGGAATGGGTCGTGGTGCGTCCCGTATCTGTTTACGGGCCTGGGGAAAAGGATTTCCTGCAGGTCTTCAAAGCGGTGAAAGCCGGGATCAGCTTCCGGATCGGACGCCGGGAACAGTATCTGAACCTCATCCACATCGACGAACTCTGCGAATTCACCGAGCTTTGCTGCTCCCATCCAGGGGCTACGGGCGAAGTTTTTTTCGCCTCAAACGGCAAAACCTACACCCACCACGAATTCATGGCTGCCTGCGCCAAAGCTTTGGGCAGAAAGAAGACCCTGGACATCGCCATCCCGGTACCCCTGGCCGTGCTGGGCTTCCACGCCGGTGAACTCTTCGAAACCCTCACCGGGAAAGTAACTTTGCTGAACAAACAGAAGATGAAGGAAATTATCGGCGTCAACTGGGTCTGCAGCATCGCCAAAGCCAGGTCGATCCTGGGCTGGGACCCGCATCCGGACCTCGAAGCCCAATTGGGCAAAACCTTTGCCTGGTACCGGGAACACGGATGGCTGTGAAAAAGCTGGTCCTGCTGGCCGTGCTTATCCTGCTGGCGACAGCCCTCTGCGCCCAAGACGGGCCTCTGCGCCTGGGCGGCAAAGCTTTTGTGCTGCCGGAAGGCTGGCCCCAAAGCTACGATCCGCCGGAAGTTCTGCTCCGGGTGAAGGTGAATCCCGACAGCACCCTCGGCCTGGTGGCTGTCTTGGACGGTAAAACAGAGCTGGAACCCCTGCTCAGCCAGCATCTGATGCTTTACGAATACATCTCCTCCAGCGATTCCCTGGCCGAATTCGACGCCATCCTGGAGATCCTCTCCCCACCGGAAATCCCCGCCCAGGCAAGCACGCGGGAGCGGGAACAACTGCTTGAGGAAATCGAGGAAACGATAGCGCAGGAAAGGGAAAGCCTGAATTTCCGCTCTCCCCTCCACCCTCCGGCTGAACAGACGGCCCTGAACAGCATTGGCGAGCCTTACCGCTCCGGTTACTATTTTTACGGATTGCCGGAAAACACGGCGAGGCTTTCCCTGAGAGGCTTTGAGCAGCGGTCCTCCCTCTTCTCAAGGGGGTTTCAGGACTTGTTCGCCCTGGGCTTTCTGAACAGGCAGGAAAGCTTACTGGAACAGGCATACGGGCGCATCGACCATCCCTACCAGGTGACCCTCAGCGCCATTGAGGTGGGTATCGGGGGTTATGAACAGCTTTTCGGGCGCGGACTGCTAAGGAAAAACCGCCTCTTCGGGATTGACAGGCTCCAGCTCGGTTTCGGCTTCCTCATCCAGGACGGAGCCTGGCTGCAGTGTGATTCCGGCCGGGAAGCCGTGGTGCTCGACCTCAGCCTGCCTCTGGGCAAAACCACCCTGGACCTGGCAGTTACCGATCACCGCGACATCCTCTCCCAGCGTTACCTGCGTTACGAATACTGGCGGAGTCAGGATTTCAGTGTGGAACGCCGCCACCGCACCATTTTCGCGGCCTGGCGCTCGCCCTGGCTGGACCTGGCCCTGCTCCACGAACACGACCTGGCTACAGCGGCTGTTTTCACGGACACCCTGCGCGACGACGCCTTCCGCCTCCGGGCCTGGAAAAACCTGCGGATCGGCGCCCTGATCCTCACTCCTCTCTACGAGCGGATGTTCGTCTGGCGCGATTTCACCCTGGCCAATGATGACCACAGCGACCTTTTGGGCCTGGATATCGGCCTTGAAACCGGGCGGATCGGCGCTGAGGCGATAGTCAGGCTGAAAGATTTCCAGCGCCTGCAAGCCTCCGCCGATCTTGGCTACAGCCTGGGCCAGTTCCGGTTCGGGGCTCTGGGTTCCTTTCGCTATCGCGAGCCCGAGCTGGTGCTGCGGGTCCCCAGCCCCTACAGCCCCGGTGATTCTCTAAGCCGTGTGGAGATCCGGGACGACGCCCATCTGGGCCTGTTTCTGAACTGTCTTTGGGACCAAAACTCCCTGAACCTGTCCGGCGGCCGGCGAGTTGTTTTCAACCAGCCCATCCCGTATCTGGTTCCCAACCATCAGAACCTGAATTACCTCCGCCTCGGCGCCAGGATCGACCAAACCTGGAACAACTGGAACCTGGTCTGGCAGCCGGGACTGGTCTGGCAGGGCGGCTTTTACGAACTATTCCTGGAGCCAGAGCTGCGCTACCAGAGCCATCTGAATATCAGCCGCCTGCTTTCCCATCACAACGCCCTCTTCGCCGGGTTTTCCCTGCTCGGCCACAGTTCCTTTGTCACCCCCGACCCCGATTGGACGGTTTGGGAAGACGCGCTGGTGATCGACATCTGGGCCGGAGTGAAGATTGGCAGGCGCTTCGACTTTCAGGTCACCTACAAAAACCTTTTGGATTCCCGCATCTACGAAGCCGAGCCCCTGCCCGGGTCGCTTCAGGCCTCCCTGCGCTGGTATTTTCTGAACTGAAATGCGCTATAAAGCTGTTATCTTCGACCTCGACGGCACCCTGATAGATTCCATGGGCCTCTGGCGCCAGGTGGACCGCGATTTCCTCCACAAACGCGGTATTCCCGTTCCCCGCGACCTTTTCGACCACCTTCCCCAGGGCAATTCATTCATCCAGACGGCACAGTATTTCAAGGACCGCTTTGGCTTGGCCGACAGCGCGGAGGAAATCATGGCCGAATGGACCGAGATGGTTGGCTGGCACTATGCCAACGACGTGAAGCTCAAGCCCGGCGCCGGAAAACTGGTGGCCAAACTCCATCAGGCAAAGGTCCCCCTCGGCCTCGGCACCAGCAATTCCCGTGAACTGGCGGAAAAAGTGCTGTCCCAGAACGGCATTTGGCACTGCTTTGCCTCCGTGGTCACCGGCGACCAGAAGCTGATGGGGAAACCCTGGCCGGACATCTATCTGAAAGGCGCCCAAGAACTTAATACCGCCCCCGCGGACATTATAGTGGTGGAGGACACCCTCACCGGCATCCAGGCCGCCAAAGCCGCCGGAATGCAGGCTGTGGCCATCTACGACTCGGATTGTGAGGAATTTCATCCCCAAATCCGGGCCCTGGCCGACGCCTTTGTGCTAACCCATACTGAACTAAGCGAGTTACTTGAATCATGACCAAACCCCTTTACATTGTCATCGGAGCCTATGGCAGCGGAAAAAGCGAATTTTCCCTCCACCTGGCCAAAACCCTGAACACTCCTGAGCATGATGTCGTTCTGGCGGATATGGACGTGGTGAATCCCTATTTCCGTTCCCGCGACGTCCAGGAAGAATACAGCGCTCTGGGTATCGAGGTCATCGCGCCCGAAGGCCAGTTCAAGCACGCGGACCTGCCCATGCTTTCGCCGCGGATCAAGGGCGCTGTGGAAAACTATGCCAAAACCGTGATTCTGGATGTGGGCGGCGATCCTGCCGGCTGCCGCACTCTGGGCCGTTTCGTTGAAGCTGTCACCCTGCGCGGCTATGAGATGCTCTTCGTGGTGAACACTTTCCGCCCTTTCACCTCAAGCGTGGAAGAGGTCCTGCGGATGAAGGAACAGCTTGAATTCGCCTCCAAACTGAAGATAACGGAGTTCGTCTGCAACAACAACCTGATGGAACACACCACCCCGGAAGTGATACAGGAGGGCATCGAAATTCTGGAGGAATGTTGCCGCCTCACCGGCTTGCCTTTCAGGCGCTATCTGGTTTTGGACGCTTACGCGGATATCGTTCCCGACGGCCTCGGCGGCAAAGAGCGCCTGGTGATGGCATACACCCTCAAAAAACCCTGGGAAGGCCTCGCCCTGAAAGGGATTTAAGCCAGCGTTCAACCTCCTGTCAAACCATCTGTTGCAAAATCTCCACACAAGTGGCTGATTTAACCGGAAATTTTCTTGACTAATATCCCGGATTTATTTATTTAGGTTGGCAAATCTTACAGGGAGACTGGTCATGAGAAACATTCTATCCTTTGCGGCAATGTTTTTGGTCTTTATTCAGGGCTGGGCTGTCACCATTACCTCCACGACAGCCGGGGGTAACTGGAACAATCCCGCCACCTGGGGCGGAGGCCAAATTCCCACAGCGTATGACGATGTAGTGATCGCCGGCCCGGTGAAAGCCTGTGACACTCACGACTGCTTTTGCAACCATCTGACAGTCAACGCCGGTAGCTTCCTCTACGGTGGCAACGGCGGCGGATCTGAGGATGGCCTTTATGTTTACGGCAACCTGACCAACCACGGCACCATCAGAGACCATCCCTTGGGCTGGGGGATGTTACTCCGCAGTTATGGCAACATCACCAACTCCGGCTCTTTCACGCCGGAAATTTTGTATTTGCATGGAACTGCGGACCAGTTTATTTCCGGCAGCGGCAACTTCTCGCCACTAAATATGAAGGACCAGGGGTCGGCAAGCCCGGTGAGGCTGCTCTCAGACCTCAGTATGGCCGGTTCCAGGATCGATCTGAACGAAGGAACTCTGGACCTCTGCGGAGGAGGCAGTCCGCACACCCTCAGCCTTTCCGGAGGCTACATCTATAACGGCTTCGTCCACGGCGGCAATGGAGCCGCTTTGGCCCTCAGCAACGTGGCGAAACTTTATGATCTTGACATCGACGAGTGCGTGTTTGCGGGAACGGTGGAGATCGGCAGCGCTGTAAGCGTGGGCATCCTGCGCAATCAGGGCATAATCCAGAGCGGGAACGCGGAACTGCCGGTGCTGACGGTCACCCAGCTTCTGGAAAACCGCGGCACCATCCGCAACAATCCCGCGGGCTGGTATTTTTGGCTGGAACTGGGCGGCAGCTTGGAAGATTGGGGCACCATCAGCAATAGAAAATTGGTGCTTAACAACACCCAGCCTCGCTATATCTGGCAGGACGCGAATGCCAATCCCATCAGTTGTCCCAATCTGGAAGTGGAAGTCGGCTCCGCCCCCCACGAACTTCGCTCCAACCTCAGTCTGGCCGGTTCCGGGATCGAACTGAACGGGGGAACTCTGGACCTCTGTGGAGGAGACAGCCTGAACACCTTCAGCCTTTCCGGAGGCTACATCAATAATGGTTTCATCCACGGCGGCAACGGGGCCGCTTTAGCCCTCAGCAACGGGGCGAAACTTTATGATCTTGACATCGACGAGTGCGTGTTTGCGGGAACAGTTGAGATCGGCAGCGCTGTAAGCGTGGGCATCCTGCGCAATCAGGGCATAATCCAGAGCGGGAACGCGGAACTGCCGGTGCTGACGGTCACCCAGCTTCTGGAAAACCGCGGCACCATCCGCAACAATACCTCCGTGGGCTGGAATTTTTGGCTGTTTCTCAGCGGAGATCTGGAGAACTACGGTACGATCGCCAACCAAAGGACGGTGCTTAACAACACCCAGCCTCGCTATCTCTGGCAGGACGCGGATGCCAATCCCATCAGTTGTGCCAATCTGGAAGTGGAAGTTGGCTCCGCCCCCCACGAACTTCGCTCCAACCTCAGTTTTGCAGGAGGAAGCACGAATCTCAACGGCTCAACCCTGATTATGTACAGCGGCCGCAGCGTGCACGGAATCACCTTCACCAGCGGTTATTTCGGCAACGCCGTCCTGGAAACTGATGGCTTCAGCCCCATCACCGGTTCCGGAGTGTCTTTGTATAACATCCAGGCGGAGGATCTGAGCTTTCACGGCACGGTGGGGATTGGCGGCAACGTGGTCATCCAGGATTTGGTGAACTACGGCTACATCGAGCCCCGTGACAATCCGGTGGACATCACTGTCAACGGTAACCTGGTCAATTACGGCACCATCCGGCTATACGTCAACTGGACCATGAACCTCTACTGCCGCGGAAACATCAGCAACTACGGCAGTATCAACAACCGGAATGTATATATGGATGGAACCGCGGACCAGTATCTCCTCAACGCCGGCAGCATCAGCGTTGAAAGCTTCCAGTTGGTTTCGGAGCTGGGGCCCGCCCAGTGGTATTTCAACGGCAGCCTCTACAGCGCGGATGTTTTAACCAACCGGACTATCAACCCCAACACACTGGGCGTGTGGCAGCCTTTGGCAGGAACGGTTTGGGGACGCCTGATCACCATAGGCAGCGGCCTGGCGGAGTTGGATGCTCCGGGCAACTTACAGGCCTTTCTGCTGGGAACTGAGGCCAAACTGCAGTGGGACCAGGTGCCGGGCGCTGTCTATTACAACGTTTACGCCAGTTCCGATCCTTACGCCCTTTTTCCCGCCGACTGGGAAACCCCCATCAAAGCCCACGATCCCGATCTCGCTGATGGCATCGTGCGCCTCGATCTGTCCGGAGCAGAACCGTACAAGTTCTACCGGGTGACGGCAGGCAACACTATGCCCTGATCCCAACGGGTTTTCTGACCGGCCCTGACAGCCATACCTGCCGGAACAGGCTGTTGAATGTTTATCCACTTGTGGTGGAAGGTGGTGGTGTTTGCGTCCCGGACTCGGGACAATCATGGCTTTAAGAATAGCTAAAAACGGCTCTCTTTCAAACCGGGTGGGTAGCCCGGAGGGCCGAACAAACGTCATCCCAAGCCTGGAATGAAGTGCAAGACCTTGGCCGGAAGAACCGAACATACGTCATCCCGGACGTCACCGAGCTTGCGAGGTGACTTTGATCCGGGATCCATAAATAGATGAAACTGGATTCCGGGTCAAGCCCGGAATGACGCGGTTGGGGTTGGATGGTGGTTTATAGGCTATTCCGCCCCGTCTGGATTCCGGGTCAAGCCCGGAATGACGTGGGTTTGTGGAATACGTGCTGGGCCATGGCCCCTACGAACAGGTCGAGCCGAAATGGCGTGGGTTTATGGGCGGGCAGTATGTTGTTGCTATTGTTACGAGGGGCTTACGCTCCCTCGATATCGTTATGTCGCCCTACAGGCTTGAAACAATCGAAATTCCACTCCGGTATGTCGCACAACAAGTTACGAACCCGGCCACAATCCTGACTCCTCCTTTGCCCCATCTCATTCACATCCCATTCACTTCTCGCTTAGTTCCCGCCCGTCAAACGGGAACTCAACGGGAGGCGAAAAGGAGGCGAGTGGGATGGGGCAAAGGGCCAATCACGCTGATTTATTGGGAAAATCCAGAGTAAACACACTATCAGGCTCTCCAAAGCATTGTTGCTGACCTCATGACCAAGCCCTTGAGTTAAGAAAAACAACAGTGGGTAATCAAGGATAATCTGAGAATAATGAAAATATATCTTGACATGAAATCAGGATAATTAATAATGACCTTGACATTATTAAGGAGTTGATCATGGAAATCACATCCTGTCCGATCTGCAAACAGGAACTCGCGGTCCGGGAACTCTACTGTCCGGCCTGTGAAGTCAGTTACAGAGGGAATTTCAGCCAGAGCTGGCTGGGCGGGCTCAACCCCCGGCAGCTGGAATTCGTCAAGCTGTTCATAATCGTCCAGGGCAACATCAAAGAGATGGAAAAGCGCCTGGGCATCTCGTATCCCACGGTGAAGAACCGGCTGGCGGAGATAATCAGCGTTATCGCAAGCGAAAGCCCGTCCGATGAGGATTTCAGCGACATCCTCAGCGATCTGGACCAGGGCTTCATTTCCGTGGAGGAAGCCATCAGCATGATAGACACAAGGAGGAAATCATGAAAACGGCAAACATTAAACTCGATTATGACTTCGCGGGCAAGGACACCGTGGAGATCGAAAACAAAATGGCGCCCCTTCAAATCTGGCGTTCCGAATCCGGCCAGGTGGAAATCCGGGCCGAACTCAGCATCCATTCATTCGTTCCCGGGACCGACATGGCGGAGAATTTCCACGTTGGGGAGGAGGGCGGCATCTTGAAAATCTATCTGGAGAGAATCCCGGAACTGGCCGAATCCTTCATGGGAACAGGCCGCTCTCAGGTTTGGATACGGGTTCCCCAGGGCGCCTCGGTGATCGCCAAAGCTGACAACCTGCCTATCAGGGCGGAAGGGATCGCCGGCTCGCTGGCGCTGCATAACGAAAACGGCTCCCTGAAGCTGGAAGACTGCGAAGGACACATCCATCTGAAGAACGAGAACGGCTCCACCAAGCTGAAAAGCTGCAGCGGCGATTTCAAGATCCGCCTTGAAAACGGTCCCCTGTCTGCGGAAAAGCTCAGCGGCGCCAATCTGGAGGTGAAATCCGAAAACGGCCCCGTGAAGCTTCGCCTGGCCAGTTTCGCCCGGGCGAAGGTCAGCAACGAGAACGGCGTGATCTTCTATGAAAGCCTGCCCCTGGACAGCGGCGACCTGGAGTTCGTGAACGAAAACGGGGTCGTGAAACTCGTGCTGGCCGAGGAGCAAAACTTCGAAATGACGGCCGAAACGAGCGTGGGCAGCATTTCCGTCACAGGTGGCAGCGAAGGCGACTCCGGCACAGGCGGGCTCAAGTCGAGGGGGGAAACCGAAAACGGGGTTCGCAGGGAAATCATCAGCAGGGGAGAGGGCGGCCTCAAGATCAGCGTAAGAACCGAAAACGGCGTGATCAAGCTGAACGCCGACGGCAACAACGACATGAACTTCGTGAAGATGAAGGTCAACGACCTCAAGGGCGCGATCGGCAATGCGGTTGGCGAAGAAGACATGGAAAAGGTGAGGGCCGCCCTGAACTCCGCCACAGCGGCGGTGGAAAAGGCGATAGGCTCCATCAGCGAGGAAAAGATCAAGGAAAAGCTCAGTAGCGCGCTGGGCAAGCTCCAGAAAACCGTGGAAGGCTTCGATTTCAAGGAAACCTCAGACAAGGTGGTGAAGACGGTGGACCAAATCGGCGACGAGGTTACCGAAACCCTCAAAAACGTGTTCCGTAAAGCGAAAGACAGCGACGACCGGCCCGGGAAGGAACAATTCTCCGGCGGCGAGGACTATTCGGAACCCGGCATCCTGAAAGAGTTCATCAGGAAAACGGTGGATGCCACCATCGCCAAAGCCCAGGGCAAGGGCCTCAGCGACAGCGAGAAACAGGCTGTGGACGAACGCAGCCGCGTCAAAATCCTGGAAATGCTGGAAAGCGGCAAGATCACCGCGGAGGAGGCGGAACGCCTGCTGAAAGCCATCGGCGGCTGACAATAAAACCTTGACAGAAACCCGGCTCAGCAAAGTTTGAGCCGAACCGGTCGGGATGTAGCGCAGTCCGGTTAGCGCGCTCGGTTCGGGACCGAGAAGTCGGAGGTTCAAATCCTCTCATCCCGACCATTGTTTTTTTATGGCCTCCGCGAAGGAACAAATGCCCGAAGAGAAAGTTAACCTGAAGTATTATTTCAAGCTCCTCTATCCTTTCGTGAGGAAGGATTTGGGGCTTTTGCTCTTTGGGCTGTTCGCGATGCTTTGCACCTCTGCGCTGCAACTGGCCTATCCCCTCATCCTGGCTGAAATCATCGACAAAAGCATCCCCCAGGGTGACGTGGCGTCGATGTACCGCTTCGGCGCGTTCTTCGTGGCGGCGGTGATCGTGGCGGGTGTGCTTTCCTATCTGCAGATCGTGCTGCTTTCCAAGCTGGGCGTGAAAATCATCACCAAGTTCAAGGCCGGGGTTTTCCGCCACCTGCTCACCCTGCCCGTGGAATGGTTCAGCCGCCAGCAAGTGGGGGAACTTATCGCGAGGGTGGAATCGGACGCGGAGCGCGTGAAAGCGCTGTTTTCAGAGCTTTCCATCCGTATTATCGGCAACCTGCTCTTTTTCCTTGGCGTCTTTGTGGTGATGTTCCTGCGCGACTGGAAAGTGGCAAGTTGTATTCTGCCGATGATGGCCGTGGCGATCGTGGGCTACTATTTCCTAATAAAATACCTTTCCAAATTCTACCGCCTGATCAGGGAAAAGAACGCTCTGGTGACGGCCAAGATCACGGATTACGTGCAGGGCATGCCCATCATCCAGGCGCTGAACCAGCAGAAAAAGGTTTTCGAGGACCTCAAGGCCGCCTCCACCGACAAATACAGGCTGGAAACCCGTACCTCCTTCACCGAATACGGATCCCAGAGCCTTTTCATGCTTATCTTCGAGGTATTGCTGCTGGTGGTTATCATCAAGCTCACCGCGCCGCGGATCATCGCCGGGACGGTGACTCTGGGCACCCTGATCGTGTTTGTGGACTACTTCTTCAGGATGATCTGGCCGCTGATGCAGATTTCCGAGAACGTGATGCAGATCCAGCGGGCCTTTGTATCGCTAAAACGAATACTGGAACTCACCGGCCTGCAATCTGAGGAAGAGCTTTTCACAGGAACCAAGCTGCCCTCCTTCGAATCCGAGATTCGCTTCGAAAACGTCTGGTTCGCCTATAAGAACGAGGACTGGGTGCTCAAGGACGTTTCCTTCACCATTCCCAAAGGGCAGAAAATAGCGCTGGTGGGTGCCTCCGGCAGCGGCAAGACCACCACTGTGAGCCTGCTCTGCGGCTTTTATCCCGTGAACAAAGGCCGCATCCTCATCGACGGCGTGCCCCTAAGCGAAATAGAATTCCGGGCCTGGCGCCGCAAAATCGGGTTGATCCTGCAGGACATCTTCCTCTTTCCCGGCAGTATTCTGGAAAACGTGCGCGTTTATAATGACGCGGTGCCGGAACCCAAAGTTCGCGAAGCCATTAACATCGTGCAGCTGGACGAATTCATCCGCGGGCAGAACCTCGGCCTGGATTCCGAGCTGGCGGAACGCGGGCAAAACGTTTCCCAAGGAGAAAAACAGCTTATCAGCTTTGCCCGGGCCCTGGCTTTCGAGGCGGAACTGATCATCATGGACGAGGCCACCGCCTCCATTGACCCCCATACCGAAGCAAAGATCCAGCACAGCATGGAAACCGTTTTGTCGAATAAAACTGCCGTGGTGGTGGCCCACCGCCTCACCTCGGTTCTGGACGCTGACGAAATCCTCTTCTTCGACGGAGGCGAGATCATCCACCGCGGCAAGCATCAACAACTGATGCAAAGCTCGAAGGAATACCGCAAGCTGGTGGAACTGCAGTTGATAGGGACAGGGGCCGCGGATGAATAAGCACGTTCGCTGGATCGTGAACAAATGGATGACCCAGAAATGGTTCCTGCTCATCATGCTGCTTTTCACGCTGGGCAGCTCCGCGGTTGCCATTGCCCATCCGATCGTGTTTGGCAGGCTGATCGACCTGCTGAAGGGCATCCTGGCCTCGCCGGACAGATATCCGGAGCCCATGGCGGAGGTGAACCGCATCATCTGGATCATGCTGGGGTTGGGCGCGGCGCAGCTTGTGACCGGCTTTTACCCCGCTGTCCGCGGCTGGGTGAACATCCGCTTCGAAAACATGCTGCGCATGTTCTATTTCAAGTTCATCCTCGGCAAGGACTTCCGCTTCTTCCAGAAATTCCGCACCGGGGATGTGGTCACACGGCTTACTGACGACCTCACCGATTACTCCAAGATAAGCTGGTTCATGTGTTCCGGCATCTTCCGGGCGGTTAATTCCTTTTCTCTCATCATGTTCACTCTGGCGGTGATGTTCAGCATCAGCCCCAAGCTAACCCTGCTTTCGATAGCGCCGCTGCCGCTGATGATGGTGGTCTTCTATTTCACCTCGGACAAGCTCTACCGCAATTTCGAGCTGAACCAGCAGGCCATCAGCGAGATCAACAGCCAGTTGGAGATGAGCTTTTCCGGCATCCGCATCGTGAAAGCCTTTGTAAGCGAGGAAAAATACAACCGCTTCTTCGACTTCGCCCTCGCTCGGCGCTTCAAAACCGAGATGGGCGTGGTGAAGCTCAATGCTGTGCTGCACCTCATCTATGAATACATCGACTACTTTGCCCAGATCGGCGTCATCATCTTCGGCGGCTACATGGCCGTGAAAGGCAGGATCAGCGTTGGCACCTTCTACATGTTTTACACCTACCTGAGCATGATGATTTATCCGCTGCTCGATTTGCCGCAGCTCTTCGTATCGGGTAAACAGGCCTTCGTGAACATCGACCGCCTGGAGGAAATGAAGGACTTTCCCAGCTTCAACTCAGACTGGACGGGCACTGCTAAGCCTAATGGAATCAAGGAACTGCGCTTCGACAAGGTCACCTGCACCTATCCGGAAAAAAACGAGCCCGCCATCAAGGATTGCAGCTTTGACCTGAAAGACGGCGAACGCCTGCTGATCCTGGGCTCCACAGGCGCCGGCAAGACCACCGTGGCCAATCTGCTGCTGGGCCTGCTGCGTCCCGATTCCGGAACCATCACCGTGAACGGCGTCCCCATAGAAGACATCGACCTCACGGCTCTGCGAAACCTGATCGCCTACGTGCCTCAGGACCCGTTGCTCTTCACCGGAACCGTGAAGGAAAACGTGCTCTTTGCCGTGGACGGCGCTTCCGAAGAGGAATACCGCACCGCCGTGAAGGCTGCGCAATTGGAAGAGGAGATCGCGGAATTCCCGGAGCGGGATGAAACCCGCGTGGGAAGCCGCGGACTGGGCGTTTCCGGAGGACAGAAACAGCGCATCACCATCGCCCGCGCACTCATCAAAAGGCCACAACTGCTTATTTTGGATGATATCACGGCCTCCCTGGACGCAGAGAACGAGGAAAAGCTCTGGCAGGATATCGACCGCCACTATCCCGGCATCTCCGCCATCGTTATCTCGCACCGGCTTTCCACCTTGCATTACGTTGACCGTGTGCTATTCATCGACGACCTGGGCCACGCGCACCAAGGCACCCACGACGAACTGGTATTCAACAACAAGGAATACCACGACTTCCTGCACGAACACCTGAAGTAAACTTTGCCCCTTTATTCCCGGAGCAGTAATGATTTCAGGGGCTACAAGCTTGGCCTCCGCCATGTCCTGCCAGCCACACCCTTAGCGCCCGTGTCCATTTCCCTCTTACGCCTTTCGTAAGATACTCGCATCGAGTGCGGGCATTATGCGGGAGGCGAGTTCGGAACACGGGATAGGGCCTTAACGGCCAGACAACACAGCTACACTCGTTTGAGATGATGTCAAAGGCTGGTATGACAGCAGTCTTATCCACAATTATTGGCTCACTTCACACCCTCGCTATGATCTGCCGTCCTTCGGGCTACCCATTCGGTTTGCAAGAGAGCCAATTGTTGAACGTAAGCCAAAATAAAAAGGCGCCGAAACATTGTGTATCGGCGCCTTCCAATAGACTGGGTTATAGATGCTTACTTCGCCAATACCATTTTCTTCTGTAGGGTTTGGCCGGAAAAGCAAAGCCGGCTGAAGTAGATGCCGCTGGCAACTGGCAGGCCTTGTTCGTCACGGCCGTCCCAGACTACGCTGTGATCGCCGGCGGTCAGAATCTGCGATACCAGGCTTTTCACTTTCTGGCCTTTGAGGTTGTACACGGCCAGGTTGGCTGCACCGCTGGAAGGCAGGCTAAAGCTGATGGTGGTTTCCGGATTGAAGGGGTTGGGATAATTCTGGCTGAGCACCGGCGCGTCGAGCGCGGGGATATTTGGATCGGAGCTGTCCACACCGCCGCTGTTCACAAGGGTGGCGTAGATGGCATTCACGAAATACTCGCTGTCCAAGATGCCCGCCCGGCCGTCATCCCAGCAGACCAGGGCTGAATTTCCGATTGCGGCGGCGCGCACATGTTCCTGTTCCAGCCATTCTCCGCAGAGGATTTCCGGTCCAGCGCCCAGAGCCTCACCCTGAGAGTTTATGTGGCGGATGAAAACATCCTTGTAACTGTATTGGCCGGGGTAACCAGAACTCCAAATGCTGGCCATGTTGCCGTTAGCGAAGCGGACCAGGGTGGCATCGTAGCTATTGCGCAAACCGATGGCGATGAGCCGGCCGCCGTCACCATAAAGCAGGCTGCCGTCGCCAAGCAGTTTTTGCAAGCGCAGGTCCTGAACCCCCGGATCCCATGCCGAGGAATAAAGAATGTCAATGGCGTTATCCGAGACCACTAGGCTTTGGATTCCTGTGAAGGGAAGCTCGATGCCGGTTTCAGACCAGAGTCTGGACCCATCGGGGCCGATTCTCTGGGCCAGAAAGGAGTAGTTTTGATAATCCTGGTCATGAGTAGTGCAAAATACCACCAGATCGTTGCCCAGCAGGGCTGTTCCGGGATTCATGCTGTCGATGGAAGCTTCCGTGCTTACCACCGTGACCCCCTCAGCAGGCCAGCCAGGGGCGGGATCGCCGTTGGGATCTATTCTCAGAACCCGGGCAGGAGAATAGTCATTGCTGTAATCTATAGTATTGAAGACTACGTAGTTTTCAACAAGGTCAGCCACGCCCAACCACGTCTGCTGGGGAGGGGTGTAAAGGGCTTTTCCTGAAGGACCCCACTGGATTTGTCCGTTGGATATCTTTTGCCCCATCAAATGATACTGGGGATAACCGCCTTCTGTCCAGGCCACGTAAATGTCATTGCCACAAGCGCTGATGCGGGTGTCTTGGATGCTGTAGTTGTCGTTGACCTGCAAGCCATGGCCGGGATACATGGTATTTCCCTCGGCATCGATTCTCTGCAGATGCAGCGGATACCATTGGGAACCATCACAGTTGGCAGCGTACAGTAGTATCGCCACGCTATTGTCCGGCATTCTCACCGTGCGAATATTGGTCAAGTGTAACTGCAACGAGGGACAGAGCGGCCGGCCATCCGGTTCCAGCAGGGGATTCATATTCGTGTCGCAGATCTGGTAATAGATCTGATAGTAGCTGTTGCGGAGGTCTGTCCACAGCACCAGATACCTGTCCTGCAGGGCAATCACCTCGGACATATTGGCCAGGCCGACCAAACGGGTCACCTGCGCTTCTCCGCCAAGGTCCTGGAAAGCGGCTCCGCCAGTGCTGAGCACCTGCAGCCGCAGGGATTCATAGGAATCGCGCTGGTCCGCCCAGAGAAACATCCCCCGGTCCGGGAAAGCCAGCGCTACAGGCTTGCCGAGCATGGGGTCGCCGGCGTTGATGGCAATTCCGCCCACGTCCCAAGGAACAGTGCCGGTTGGTGACAGATACTGGGCTTTGAGGGTGTGGGGCACTTCGCCGGAGAGGGATTCGTACCAGGTGAGCCAGGCCTCGCCGCTGTCAGTTACGGAGAGGTCCAGTCCCATGTAGAGCCAGTTTTGGGAAACTCCACTGGCAATTTGTACACCACTGGGGCCCCAGAGTGAGTTGAGGTTTGAATCCAGACGGATAGCCCGCAGTTCCCTAGTGTCGTCATTGGTCAGAACTTCCCAAGCGAAGATGAGGCCACCATCAGCAAGCGGTTCCAGGCGGGGAGGGTTGAAATCGGTATAGCCGATCTGGAGATGGGTCTGCACGGCCGCTGGTAAGAGCAGTTCGCCCTGGTTGTTCATCCGCTGCAGGATAAGGGCTCCGTTTCGGTATCCGTAGAGCAGGTAATTGCCATTGCCGTCCTCCACAATGGAGAACTGGCCGCCGGGAAACACGCCTGCGGGAAGCAGGGGATTGTTGCCAACCACCGTGCCCTGTGGGGAAAAGCGGGTGAGGGTGTTGATTCCCTGATAGGGAGTTACGTCGATTATGATGCCGCCCTCGCCATCGCTGACAGCACCATCGAGGCTGAGAAAGTAAGGATTGCTGGCCAGAGTGAGTCCGCCGCTGGGCCAAAGCTGATTGCCGAAGCTATCCAGGTTTTGGCCGATCACCGCGTAACCGTTTGAGGAATGGGGGTAGAGGGCAAAAACTCCGCCCACGGCGTTGGGGACCAGACAGGCGTTAGCCAGATAGGCAGAGCCGTTGCGGATGCACACTCCGCTTTCACCCCAGAGACACTGGCCGTTGGAACTGAATTTCTGCAGCCAGACGCCGGCTTCGTAGCCGTGTCCGTTTTGCTGGTAGAGCAGCACGAAATTGTTGTCGGAGGTGGGCACGCAGGCCACTGCTTCCTGCACTCCGGGCTCGCCCACTATGATCTGTGGCTGTGTCCACACCGCCACTCCCGAGTGATTGAACTTTTGCGCGTAGATGTCGGTATCGCCGGCATCGGTGTCTTCCCAGATGCAGATCACGCAATTGTCTGCTGTGCGGACCTGTATTCCCCTGAAGTCCATCTTCCAGGCTTTGCGCAGGGCGACTTCCTGCGCGCCGAGGCACATTACAAAAAGCAACAATGCCAAGATCACGAAACACTGCTTTTTCATTTTTGTCTCCCTTTTAGCAATTGATTGACTTATGGGATGCAGGTTGCAAGTTTTGTTCCAAACCGTTAGCGATAAGCTTTTATGTTTCTTAGGTTCGGTTAGTTGGAGTATGGTGAAACCAATTCAGGGCCTGGCAGGGGAGGAGTGATCATTCTTTAGGAAAAGATGGAGCGGGAAACGGGACTCGAACCCGCGACATCAACCTTGGCAAGGTTGCGCTCTACCAACTGAGCTATTCCCGCTTGGTACCAGAGGCCGGACTTGAACCGGCACGAGCCGAAGCCCGAGGGATTTTAAGTCCCTTGTGTCTACCAATTCCACCACTCCGGCCTGGAAAAGGGTGGAGGCGACACCCGGATTTGAACCGGGGATGGAGGTTTTGCAGACCTCTGCCTTACCACTTGGCTATGTCGCCTTTGCAAAAAATGGAGCGGGAAACGGGACTCGAACCCGCGACATCAACCTTGGCAAGGTTGCGCTCTACCAACTGAGCTATTCCCGCTCTTAACTTTGAGATTCCAAAAATTTGGGCTGGCTCAATTTGTCAAGGCAAAATCTGCGTTTCGCCAAAGACCTCAGTCTCAAAGCGGAACAGTTCCGCGTCGTCTTTTTTCCAGCTTCCGCCAGGCAGGCCGGCTTTAAAGCAGAGTTGGGTCAGATAGGTGGAAAGGTTCCAATTCCATTCCACGGGCACTTGGGGCAGGAAAACGCCGGAATGGAATCCACGTGTCAGCAGGAGGCCGTCTCTGCCGATCACTATCTCCGTAATATCTTTCACAGGCATCAGTTCGCTTAGGATGGATATCTCAAGCTGAATTTGGCCGAATTCCTGCCAGCTCAGGGGAGGGAAGCGCGGATCCCTGAAAGCGGCGGCACGCGCCATTGCCACCACTTCTTCAGCGATGCTCCGGCGGGGTTCAATCATCCCGATGCAGCCGCGCAGGTCGCCATCCAGATTCAGGGTGACAAAGAGCCCTCTTTTGGCTTGGAACTCCGCATCAGAGGGAAGTTCCACCTTGCTGTTGTCAAAGCGGGAGCGGATGGCATTGCGAGCCAGGCTTAACAGCGTTTGTTTCTGTGATTCTGTCATTGCGGTCTCCTCAGATGAAGACGAGGGCGCTGAGATATCCCACCACCTGCTGGTTGTCGCCGCTCACCTTGCCGGAGTGGGTGTATTCGATCACCTTGGCTCTGGCATCTTCATAAGCGCTGGCGTAGTTGATCAGGGTTAGCAAGCCGCCGATCCCGCAGGCTTCGCAGCGTCTGGAGATGACGCTTTGCCAGAGGGCGTCGGCATCCAGGCTCATGATGTAGCGGATGATGAGTGAATCCATTTTTTCCGCGCGGTCGGAATCGTAATAGTGGGAAAGGTCTGTGGAGACAATGATGCCCACCTTTTTGCCGCTGACCGTGATGGCTTCGCGGATCTGCTTGGCCAGGCGCAGGGCCACTTCGGGATGGGGACGCCCAATCATCACAGGGCAGACGGGGATTTCGGGAAAGAAATACTTGATCAGCGGCAGTTGGATTTCCATAGAGTGTTCCAGCTCGTGCAGGCGCTTTTCCCTGAAATTGTCCTCGGCGTTACGGGTAAGCAGTTCATAGAGTTGCGCGTCCTGCTCCACATTGCCCAGAGGGGTTTCATATTGGTCGAAAGGTGAAACCGACCAGTCGAAACGGATTCCCTGATGGCTGGGATGAAGGATCAGCAGGCTGTCGAAGTGCTGCTGGCTGATATAGTGGTAGCCTTTCGCAGCGCAAGCCCCGGAATATATGTAGCCTGCGTGTGGGACGATAAGCCCCAGGCAGTTCTCATCCCTGGAGGAGAAGGGCTGTCCTTCTATCCAGCTTTGGATCTGGGTGGAGATCTGGTCTCCGAAGCGGGGGTAAAAACTCCCAGCGTGAGTTGTTTTTCTAAGCAAAATCATCCTCCTCTTGATATTGTAAGCGGGATTGGGCTGCCTGGCCAGCAAGGAATTCCCTCAGGGTGTCGGCTTTGTCTTTGGGCACACGCAACACCAGTTCCGCCTTTTCCGACCAGTTTTCCCTCGCCACGCTTCCATCCAGCGACCTCAGCAGGCCGAGAAGCTGATCCACACTGCCGTATTCAGACTGCACACTGAACTCCGCGAAAGCGGTGGCGGGTATTATTTCCGCAAGTTCCAGCGTTTTTTCCACGGTGGTTCCATAGGCTTCGATCAGTCCGGGCACGCCAAGTTTCACGCCTCCGTAATAACGGGTTACGATGGCCATAATGTTGGTCATGTCCGCGCGCAAAAGGGCGTTCAGGATTGGCTTTCCAGCGGTGCCGTGAGGTTCTCCGGCGTCGCTGTGGTATTGCGTTTCCTGGTCGAACCCGCAGATGTAGGCATAGCAGTTGTGGGTGGCGTTAGCGTATTCTTTAACGTGGGCGCTGAGCAGGTTGCGGGCTTCGTCAGCGCTGGAGATGGGGTGCAGGAAGCAGATGAAGTTGCTGCGGCGGATTTTCTGCTGCCAGGAACGGGGTGCCGATATGGTGCTGTAAGCCATGATGCTACTTTGTTTTAAGCAGGTCCGACCAGCTGGTTGTGTAGCTGGGCGAGAGCCTTGCCCGCTTCATCCGCCATTCCCTGTTGACGCCGGAGCTGGCGAAGAAAACGGTGTCGCGCCCGCAGCGGCGGTTGATGCTGTCGATGGCGTCGATCAGCTTTTTGCGCCCGTCGTCCAGATAGTTGGTTTCGATCAGGTTCAGCGGCACATCGTCCTCGTCCATGATTTCGGTAAACATCACCCCGGCCTTTTTGAATTCAAAGCCGGGCAAATAGAGGTCGCGCAGCAGTTCCAGTGCGGTTTTGATGAGTTCCGGAGTGTAGGCTGTGGGCGGGGAGAGGCTGGTCTGCGCGGAGTTGTTGTATTGGGGGCCTTCCTTGAAGCGGTTGGTGTTTAGAAACACCATCAGATGGCCCGCCACGCTGTGTTGGGCACGGAGTTTTTCCGCGCCGCGGGTGATGTAGGTGGAAACGGCTTCCTCCAGTTCAGCGAGGTCTGCCACCTGCTTGCCAAAGGAACGCGAGACCACGATGCTCTGTTTGGGTGAGGGCGCGTCGTCCAGGTCGATGCAGGAAAAGCCCTGCAGCTCCAGCACGGTTTTATGGCCCACGCTGGTCAAATAGTGGTCGATGAACTTCTCTGGGGCGTTGCGGAGCTGCCAGGCGTTCTCGATCTTGTTCTGGCGCAAAAACTTGTCATATTGCCTGCCGATGCCCCAGATTTTCGCCACGGGAAGCCGCTCCAGCGCTTTTTGGATCCTCTCGTCGTCCAACATCACCAGGCAGCCCCGGTATCCTGAATAGCGCTTGGCGTAATGATTTGCCACCTTGGCCAAGGTCTTGCTGCGCGAAATTCCCACCGAAACAGGGATGCCTGTCCATTTGCGCACGGTATCACGAATCTTGTGTCCGTAAGCCTCCAAATCGCGGATGCGAAAGCCGTTCAGGCCCAGAAAGGCCTCGTCGATGGAATAGATTTCCAGTTCCGGTGTAAAACTGCCCAGAACGTCCATCACCCGGCGGCTCATGTCGCCGTATAGGGCGTAGTTTGAGGAAAGTAGCGTGCCTCCGTGTTTGCGGATCATCGCTTCGTGCTTGAAACCGGGCGCGCCCATGGGTATTTTGAGGGCCTTGACCTCGTTGGAGCGGGAGACGAGGCAGCCGTCGTTATTGGACAGCACGGCCACCGGTTTGCCCTCCAGGGAGGGGTCAAACACGCGTTCGCAGGACACATAAAAGTTGTTGCAATCCACCAGCGCAAATATGTCCGTGTCAGTCAGTCCGATCTTATTCATCACATATCTCCCAATGCCAAAATATCTACAGGCCTTGAGCTGTCAATCTGTTAATACCCCCGGGGTCAATGGCAGGAAGTAACAACATAGAAAAACTTTAAATCCATGTAAAGGGACATTAAGGGAGGCATATTTCAACTCCACCAAAGAATTGATGAGCACCGAGTTAAGGCTGTGGATTATTTTCCATCGACGTATTGACAGAAATAGAATATTAAAACTTGACAGCTTTTGGGATAAAAAAGATTGTGCAACTGAAGTTAAGTTCTTCTATCGAGAGGTTACCATGAAAAGAGTACTGCTTTCTCTGGCCCTTGTGGTCTTGATCGCATCAGGCTATGCTTATTGGACTGATATTTTCGCCAACTATTACATTCCACCCGAGACCTTCATTCCGGTTGCGGCACGGATTTACCGAAATGGTGTTTATACCGGGTATACAACGCCTCACCGTTTTGAACCTAATACTGTTTACCATGGAACTTATACTGTGGAGTTAGAGCAATATGGCCCCTGGGGACCCACATCGGCTTACGTTGCGCCAACTGCCGAAAATGGGGTTGTGATATTCAGCTCCTCCTATGGCCCTACCGTGCCTATCGAACTGTCGAGTTTCACCGCTGCGATCTCCGCGAACAATTGCATTAACCTCACTTGGGTCACACATTCAGAGACTGGAGTTCGGGGTTATTATGTCCTGCGAAACAATACCAATGAACTCACCATGGCCACCACCATAAGCGGATTTATTCCTGCCACAAATACCTCCCAGACAGTGAGTTATTTCTATGCCGACGAGGATCTGGAGGATGAGGGCACATATTATTATTGGTTGCTAAACAGTGATCTTGACGGCCAGGATTATTACTACGGACCAAGCTCGATCCAGTATTCGCTGCCCGGTGATGATATACCTGAGCCGCCTCAGACAACAAGTCTCGGACCTGTTTATCCCAACCCTTTCAATCCCAACGCGGTCATCCCCATCAATCTGAAAAAAGACAGTACAGTAAGCCTGAAAATCTACAACAACCGCGGTCAGGAAGTGAGATGCTTTGATCTGGGCAATCTGCAAGCTGGAAATCACCAGATCAGCTGGGACGGCCGCGACGGCAGCGGTCAGCCTCTGGCCAGCGGGGTTTATCAAATTCGGATGCAGACGGGAAAAGACAACTATCAGGTGAAAGCCGTCTTAATGAAATAGAGCCTAATAGGTAAACGCTACTTTTTATAAGCCCGGGCGACGTGCTCCGGGGTTTTTTGTATCTATAACATCTGAGCGCGATCCCATCCCTATGCTGAATGATGTTAACTTTGGCACTCTTTCAAGCCGAGTGGGTAATCCAGTTAATCAAGCCCGTAGGGCGAAATAACGATAGCGAGGGAGCGCAAGCCCCTCGTACAGTGGCAATAACCAGATGGAAAGCCCCTTGCGGGTGACAGAAATCAATCTCCGCGGTTCTGTCGCCCTCCGGGCTACCCACTCGGTTTGAAAGAGAGCCATTTGAAAGAACTCCATGACTGTTTAGCCACCGCAATACCCTACCAGTCAGGCCCTGAGCGCTCGATTCCATCCCCCTCCCACGTCTCCCGCATGATACTCGCACCGAATGCGGGGATTATGCGGGAGGCGCGACTGGAGCATGAAGGAAGGCCTTAACGGCCAAATGGCATTGCTTCTCCCGTTTGCGGGATTCCGGAGTTGTAATGATGGCGTTTCTACCTGCTCCATTTGTATATCCCAAAAGAAAACCGTCGGCAAGGGGGAGTGCCGACGGTTTGTTCGGACAGGGCTGTCCGTTGAGAGACCTAAGCAGGAAGTATGGAAAAGTTCAATCCAGGGCTTTCAGAAAGGAAGGCAGATCTGTGCGGGGACTTGACTGCCTGGTTTCCTCCCCGTGGGGATCGGGATCGGCTTCCTGGCTGGAAGGCTGGTTTATATTCAGGATACGGAAGATGTCATCAATGTCTTCTTCGGATTTGCCTGGCTTGGGAGTTTGAGGCTTCTGCTGCGGAGCCTGTCTGGGCTGCGGGGCGGGTTGGGACGGAGGGAAATCAACTATCTGGGCGGTGCTTTGCAGTCCGGTGGCGATGATGGTGACTGAAACCTTGCCCACAAGGTCGGGATCAATGACCAAGCCCATAAAGATATTGGCGTTGGTGCCGGTTTCGTTCACGATCACGCTGGAAACGTCCTCAAACTCGCTCATTTTGATGTCCGATCCGGCGGTGACGTTGATCAACAGGGCCTGGCAGCCTTGCAGGCTGATGTCGGCGAGGAGGGGATTGTTGATGGCCGCTTTGGCGGCGTTCACGGCGCGGTTTTCGCCCTCGGCCACGCCGGAGCCCATCAAGGCGTAACCCATGTTCTGCATCACGGTGCGCACGTCGGCGAAATCGCGGTTCATCAGGCCATTGACGTTGATGATGTCGGAAACGGCTTTGGCGGATTCAAAAAGAACGTTGTCGGCGCGCTGGAAAGCCTCCAGTAGGGTGAGGTCGGCGTAAATCTCGCAAAGCTTGGAATTGGGAATCACGATGAGGGTGTCTACAAACTCCGCCATGTTGCGGATGCCTTCTTCGGCGTTGCTGTGGCGTTTTTGCCCTTCAAAAGGGAAGGGCATGGTCACGATGCCGAGGGTGAGGATGCCAAGGTCGCGGGCGATCTTGGCAACTATGGGAGCTGCTCCGGTGCCCGTTCCGCCTCCCATTCCGGCGGCGATGAAGATCATGTCCGCTCCTTCAATGTGGGAACGGATATCGTCTTTGGATTCCTCCGCGGCGCGTGCGCCGAGGTCTGGATTGGCGCCTGTTCCAAGCCCACGGGTGAGTTTTTTGCCCAGTTGGAGCTTCATCTTCGCCTTGCTTTTCACGAGGTCGCTGATGTCGGTGTTCGCGGCGATGAATTCCACGCCGGACAGTTCGTTGTCAATCATGGTGTTCACAGCGTTGCCGCCGGCTCCGCCTACTCCAACGATCTTGATGTTGGTGCCGATTTGAGTGGGTTTTTCATCAAATTCGATCATGTTTTCCCCCTTTAGGTACTTGTAAAGTCTTTGAATATTTGTTTGATTTTTTCCAGGGTCTTTCCCGCTTTGAAAGTGCCCAGGCGCAGCGCGGGAACTTTGCTTTCCGGTTCCTGGGCGGCAGCGTGACGGAGCAATCCGACACAGGTGGCGAAGGCCGGGTCCTTCAGCATTTCGGTATCGCCGTTGAGGTTGCTTAGGTCCGGTTGGGCGATTTTCACAGGCAGGTTGAAAGAGTTTTTGACCACGGCGTCGATCATCTGGAGTTTGGCTGTGCCGCCTGTGAGCACGATGCCCGCGGTCACGAGTTCAGGCATGTAAGAGTTTTTGAGGCGGTCGTAGCAGATCGAGAGCATTTCCTCCACACGGTGCTGCACCACGTGGCTGACAAGATGCTGCGTTTTCACCTGGCTGTCGCGGCCGCTGATGCCCTCCACGACGATCTCGGTCTCGGGATCGACGCTGCTGGCGAGGGCTACGCCATAGTTGGTCTTGATGTATTCGGCGTTGGAAAGTGTGGTCTTGAGTCCGATGGCGAGGTCCTCGGTGATGGAGGAGCCGGCCATTGGGATCACGAGTATCTTGTCCAGGATACCGCGGTTGTAAAGGCTGATGTCGCAAGTGCCGCCGCCAATGTCGATGAGGATGGTGCCGAGGCGGCGTTCGTCCTCGCTGAGCACAGCATTGGCGATGGCGATGTGGTTTAGCACAAAGTTATCAGGGCTGATGTCGTAATCCGCCAGTTCAATGCTTTTGGCCAGGTTGCGGAGTTGGGTGACATCGCCGAAGATGGTGAGCACCTTTGTGATGAGGTGGAAACCTGTCATACGCAGGGGATTGCGGATGTCGTTGTGCCCGTCGATGACAAAGCTCTGCGGGATTCCGTGGAGGATTTGGGAGCGTTCGAAGCCTTTTTGGATCTTCACGCTGTTGCGGGCGTCAGCAATCACCTGGTCCATGTGTTCCTGCACGATTTCGCCAGGCTCGTTGGGGCTGGAGGTGGGGATGGAGATGCGTCCGTCGCCAATTTGGGTGCGGATGTGGTCTCCGGTGACATTGGTGAAGATATTGGCAGGTTTGGCGCCGGCGGCGGTATGCACTTCCTTCAGGGCTCTTTTCACGCATTCGGACACGGCCTGGATGTCTTTCACGATGCCTTTTTCAAGGCCGGTGGAAGGGGTGGCTGCGATGCCTAGGATATCCAACTGGCCTTTCGCCTTGGCTTGGGCCAGGATGCAGCGGATGTTGGCAGAGCCGATGTCGAGGGCGGTGATCAGGTTTTGCCGCATGTCAGCTTCCCGCCTTCACCACCACCTGGTTGTCGGTGCGCAGGTCCAGGATTGAGGATTGGCTTATGTTACCGTTGTCACGCACGAATTCGTAGCGCGAAAGCTGCTTGGCGAGGTTCTTTTCGCTGGGGATGAGGCGCAGGCCGTTGCGCGCGTCGATGATATAGACCGTGTTGTCGATGGTGTAGTATTCTGAGACATTGGCCGCGAATTCCGGGGCTTCCTTCATTATCCTTTTGTGGGTGGCCAAAACCTTGTCCAGCGCTGCGTTCTTTAGCTTAAAACCGCTTTTCAGGCTGGAGTTGTTCAACAGCAGATTCACCAAGGGCAGGTTTTCCGTGTAAACTTTGCCGTAGCGTTCCAGCACAACGCCTTCGTCATCCACGGGAAAGAGGTCGCCATCGAGGCTTTTCACATACAGACTGGCTTTGCGTTCCGTGATCTTGATCTGAAGGGTGCTGAAAAGCTTGCGGCGGACCTTCACATCCTTCACGCGGGCAAAGCCGCTAACTTCCTTCAGGATCTCATCCTTATCCACTTTGAGGAGGTTCTTCCCGATGTAGGGCCGCAGAGTGCTTCTCAAGAGGCTGTCCGCTACAGCGGAATTGCCGCTTATCTCGATTTTGCGCACATTCAACACATCCAAACTGGAGAGGAGATGGAAAGCGCCGAAACCAAGAGCAGCAAGACCCAGCAAAATCAGGACGAAATAGACGAAATAACGGCTGTTTCCCCTTCTTTTGCGGGTGTTCTGGTTGATCGGCAACTTATTGTCTCTCATAATTATGTATGCTTTTGTGCAGTATCGCGCATTCCTGTGTTAAGTCTCTAAGTTCCTAACTTTTTTAGGTTTAATGTTTTTGTCAACAGGTTTTTTCAGTTTTGCCAGGATTTCTTCGCCATATTGCCAGACGTTGCCGGCTCCCATGGTGATGAGAATGTCGTCTTCCTTAAGGAGGGAGAGGGTTTTGGGCACAATGTCGGCGTTGTTTTCTATCAACACAACGTCTAGATGCCCGCTTTGGACGGCGATGTCGGCAATGAGTTTGGAGGAAACACCGGGGATGGGCTCTTCCCGAGCTGGATAAATCGGCGCCAGAATCAGGCAGTCGCAGGAGGAAAAGGCGTTTCCGAACTGCACGTGGAAATCTCTGGTGCGGGAATACAGATGGGGTTGGAACAAGGTTACAATGCGGCGTTTGGTGCTGTCCTTGAATCCCTCGAGGGTGGCGGATATTTCGGTGGGGTGGTGGGCATAATCGTCGTAAACGGTGATGCCGCGAGCCTCGCCTTTGAGTTCAAAGCGGCGGTAAACCCCGCTGTATTGCATCAGTCCCTCGCGGATGTGCTTGAAGGGGATATCCAGTTCAAGGCCGATGCTGATGGCCTGCAGGGAGTTCTGGATATTGTGGCGGCCAGTTACATTCATCTTCACGCGGCCGAGGCGGTAGCCTTTATAGCTGACGTCGTATTCGCTAACAAAGTCTTTCATGCTGATGTTTTTGCCTTGTATGTCCGCCTGGCGGGAAAAGCCATAGGTAACGACCTTCTTGTTGATGCTGGGCAGAATGGCCTGGACACCGGGGTCGTCAAGACAGGCAATGACGCTGCCGAAAAAGGGCACTTTGTTCGCGTATTCGATGAAGGCGCCTTTGATGTCATCCAGATTACGGTAACAATCCAGATGGTCTGTGTCTATGTTTGTGATGCCGGCGATGCAGGGTGAAAGGGAGAGGAAGGAATGGTCGTATTCGTCGGCCTCCACCACAATGTATTTTCCGGAACCCATCACATTGTTGGAACCGTAGTTTTTCACCTTTCCGCCTACAATGATGGTGGGTTCGAGCCCCGCTGCCTCAAGCACGAGTCCGGTCATGGAGGTGGTTGTGGTTTTGCCGTGGGTTCCGGAAATGCCGATGGAGAAGCTCATGCGGGTGATCTCTGCCAGCATTTCCGCACGGCGAATGAGGGGTATGCGCAAGGTTTTTGCGGCTTTGACCTCGGGATTGTCGTCCTTGACGGCCGAGGATTTTACCACCACATCCACATCCTTCACCAGGGCGGGGTTGTGACCTTCTTCTATCCTAATGCCAAGCGATTCTAGATGGCGGGTGACGTCGGTCTTCTTGAGGTCGGAACCGCTGATTTCCAAGCCCTGGTTGTGCAGGAATTCGGCGATGCCGCTCATGCCGATGCCGCCGATGCCGATTAAATGGATCTTCTTAGTTTTTCCCAGCATTGTTTTGCTCCTTGTTGAGGTCGCTCAATATCTCCCGCGCAATGTCTTCAGCCGCGGTGTTGGGCGGTGTTTGATTCAAGTTCAGCAGATAGGCAGCGTGCTCTTTGTCAACTTTGAACACTGCTTCCGCCAGCGTGTCTCCGCTGAGCTGGCTTTGCTTCAGCAGCAAGGCAAGGCCTTTTTGCTGCTGTTCGAGGGCGTTGTAGTGTTGATGGTTCTCAGCCGCGGTGGGGAGGGGGATCAGCACGGCGGGCAGACGGTTTTCGACCAGTTCGGTGATGGTCATCGCGCCAGCACGGGTTACTGCCACTCTGGCGAGTTTATAAAAATCTTTCAGTTGGGGTGAAAATGCGAAGATATACACTCCGGCGATGTTTTTGAAACGTGCCGCGAATTCATCGTAGCCGGTCTTTCCGGTTTGCCATACAATTTGCCAGCCTTGCTGTGTTAAGTAGGGCAGGGCATCCGCCACGGCTTTGTTGATCGCCAGCGAGCCCTGACTGCCACCGGTGACGAGCAATACCGGCTTGTCCTCCGTAAGGCCAAATTCTGCTGCGCTGAAGGTTTGGGGCAAATCCTCCCTTTTAGGCAACGGAATGCCGATGGTGCACACTTTCGCCTTGGGCAGGTATTTGGCAGTGCCGCTGAAGCCAGTGAAAACGACGCGGGTGTATCTGGCCAGATATTTGGTGGTGATGCCCGGATAGCTGTTGCATTCATGAAAATAGAGGGGAAGGCGGAGTAAAGCCGCAGCGATGCCAACGGGTCCCGAAACGAAGCCGCCGGTGCAGATCACAGCCGCGGGCCTGGTCTTGCGTAGCACTCTGACACAGGCAAAAGTGGAGGACACAAGCAAGAACGGAAAGAGCAAATTGGCGAGGCTGAGCTTGCGGTAAAGCTTTTGCACTCGGATGCCGTGGAAAGGATAGCCTTCAGCGGTTAGCAGCGTTTCCTCCATGCCTCTCCGGTTGCCGATGAAGAGGGTGTGATGGCCAAGCTTCTGCAGTTGCTGCGCGATGGCGATGGCGGGGAAAATGTGTCCGCCCGTGCCGCCGCAACCCAATACAAAGCTCAGGCTGCCATTTTTCCCAGTGTTTGGTGCAGTGTTCACAAGTTCCGCCCATTCTGCTTATAACAGGCAATAAATGAAATCAAAAGGAAGCCATCAGTCAAATCTGGCATCGATACCTGAACCGATCCAAAGCTGGTCCACTTGAAAGGACAGGAGCGACGCAGGAGGGATATCACATCTGTCTCCGTTTTGCAGTGAGATTGAGCACCAGCCCGATCGAGATAGAATCCACGAGCAGGGCTGTTCCGCCGTAACTAACGAAGGGCAACGTGTTGCCGGTGGCGGGGATGATGGACATACTCACGCCTGTATTGATGAGGGCGTTGAGAAAGATATTCATGCCGAGGCCTGCCATCAGGTATTTATGATATCGGTTTTCCTGTGTTTCCGACAGTTTGATGATGCGGAAAAAGAGTAAAGCGTGCAGCAATAACACCAAGGCGGCGCCGAGGAAGCCGAATTCCTCGCCGATGATGGTGTAGATATAGTCGGTGCGGGCTTCGGGCAGGAAATAGTGTTTGGCGCGGCCGTGGGCCATGCCTGTGCCCAAAAAGCCTCCGCTGGTGAGAGCGGTGAGGCTTTCCCTCACCTGATATTCCTCGGGCGAATTGCTCGGCTCGGGGCGGTTGGGGATAAGTAGCGAATAAACTTTGTAGGTGTTGATGCGGTCGAAGCGGAAGGAATCTCCTTTAGTGATGACCACGGTTCCGGCTATCATGCCCAGCATCAGCACTCCCAGAACGAAACGTTTGCGCAAGCCCGCGTAGACGAGCATGCCCAAAAGGGTGGCGCCGCAGATGATAAGGGTGCTGAGGTGCTTGCCAAGGAAGATGAGTATGAAAATCACCGTTGTGTACAGTATCAACGGGATGAACTCTATAACAAGTTCCTTCACATTGGCGAGGTTGATCTTGTCCTGCTTGGTATCCAGATAGCCGGCAAAATAGAGGATCAGCACCAATCGCGCCAGCGTGCTGGGTTGAATGCCCACGGGGCCTAACATCAACCAGCGCTCGGCGCCTTTTGTTTTCGTGCCGGTGAAGATGACCAGCATCAACAGGCCTATGATCAGATAGACCAGCCAGCGGTTGAGGGGGCGCAGTTTGTCCACTTTCACGAAATAGAGGGTAATGATAGCAGCGAATATGGAAATAAGCACAAAGATGGCGTGGCGATAGAAATTAACCATTGAGCTTTGCACTGAAGAGATGTCCAGCATCACCAAAAGGCCGATCACAAGCAGCGCAAGGTAGCAGCCTAGAATGGTCTTGTCGATGGAGACAATGTAGGATGTGTTCCTATTCTTTTTCATATTCGCTCCTGATTCTGTGCACGATCTCCTTGAAAACCTCGCCGCGGTGTTCGTAGTTGCGGAAATGGTCAAAGCTGGCACACGCGGGGGAGAGGACAACGATATCACCTGGGACTGAATCGGCAAACGCGGCACGAATGCAGGTCTCAAAATCATCCACGCAGTCGAGTTCGAGCTTGCCTTTCCAGGCGGCACACATTTTTGCCATGGTTCCGCCGGTTAAGTAAACCTTGCGGGCGCGCTGTCTCAGCAACTCGGTAAGAACGGAAAAATCCTCACCCTTGTCTGAACCGCCCATGATCACACGGATTGGCTGGTCGAACGAAGTGAGGGCTGATCTGACCGAGTCGGTGTTCGTGGCCTTGGAATCATTGTAGAAGGAGATTCCGTTGATGATGGCAACAAACTCGAGGCGGTGGCTGAGAGGCTCAAAGCTTTTGGCAGCCTCGATGGCAAGGGAGAGGTCGTGGGTGAGGGCATCCACGGTTAGAAGCGCCGCCATAGCGTTGGCATGGTTGTGGGGGCCACGTATCTTTAATTCGTTTATGGGCAGTTTGTGGCGAAGGCCGATCTGGATTGCGTCGCGGTTCAGCCAGGCTTCGCAGTCGGGCAGGCTTTTCGTTAGCGAATAGCGCAGCAGGCGCGATTTGATCAGGTGCTGGCGCTCCACGACGGGTTCCGAATCCAGACAGATAACGGCGGTGTCCGTATGAGTCTGATTTGTGAACAAGCGGAATTTTGAGGCGGCGTAGTCGGCAAAAGAAGCATAGCGGTCAAGGTGGTCGGGCGTGATGTTCAAAAGCACCGCCACGTCGGGGCGAAAGCTATCGATCAGGTCAAGCTGGAAGCTGCTTACCTCGAGCACGATGAAATCAATACCCGGCTTTTCTATAGGCCAGCAGCAGAAGGCGGAGCCGATGTTGCCCGCCAGAATGCTGTTGTAGCCCATGTTTTTGAGGATGTGGTGGATGAGCGAAACAGTGGTGCTCTTGCCGTTGGAACCGCTAACAGCGACCACCTTGCTGTCACTACTCTTGACGCGGAAACCGAGTTCGATCTCGCTGATGAGTTCTATTCCCTTGGCGCGCGCTTTGGCGATGATGGGCAGATTCAAAGGTATGCCGGGGCTTACGATCCATGTGTCGCATTGGAAGAGGCGGTCGCTATGGCCGCCAAATTCGCAGTCGAAATCGCTGGCGAGGGTGTCTGCGCCGCTGATCTTCTCCATCGGCTGGGCGTCGCTTAGAAAGGCGGTTCCGCCCAATTCCCTGATCTTGTATGCCGCCGCGATGCCGCTGCGGGCCAAGCCGAGAATTGCGTATTTACGGGAAGCGTCAAACAATTATCACCTCTCCTTAGCGCAGCTTGATGGTGCTTAGCCCCAACGCCAGCAAGAGAATGGCCACGATCCAGAAGCGGGTCACGATTTTGGATTCGTGCAAGCCCTTCATCTCGAAATGGTGGTGGATAGGCGCGCAGAGGAACACCCTTCTGCCTTCTCCGTATCTGCGTTTGGTATGCTTGAACCACGTGCGCTGAATGATTACGGACAGGGTTTCGGATATGAAGAGGAAGCCAATGATGACAAAATAGATCTGCTCTTTCAGCAGGATGGAGATAACAGCCAGGATGCCGCCCAATGTGAGCGATCCGGTGTCGCCCATGAAAACTTCCGCCGGATGGGAATTGAACCAGAGGAAACCGATCAGGGTGCCGATAAGTCCCGCAATGAAGACCGTCAGCTCTCCCGCGGTTGGTATGAATTCAAGATGCAGATAAGCGGCTGAATTGAAGTTTCCCTTCAGATAGCTCATGATGCCCAATCCAACCGCGGAAAAGATCATCACGCCCGCTGAGAGGCCATCGAGGCCATCGGTGAGGTTCACGGCGTTGGAGATGCCCGTGATGTAGAAAACCATCAGCGGTATGAAAGTCCAGCCCAGGGGGATGATGAGGTTTTTGAAAAAAGGTATCTGGAGATTGGTGACCTCACTGCCGGTGCCGCCGTAATAGATGGCAAGGGTTAGCAGCAACCCCACGCTTACCTGCCCCCACAGCTTGTATTTCGGCACCAGCCCCTTCTTCAGCTTGAGGAAGTTTTTCAAATAATCGTCCAGAAAGCCGAATACGCCCAACCACAGCGTGGTGAGAAACATCATGATGATGGAGCGGTTCGTGAGATCGTTCCAAAGCAGCGAGGCGATCAGCAGGCCAAAGATGATGAGCAGTCCGCCCATCGTTGGCGTTCCGGCCTTGGCGCGGTGCTTTTCGGGAACGTCAGCGTCAATGGTTTCCACCGCGGCCTTGCGTTTCAGCAATCGGATGAAAGAAGGCCCTGCCAAAAGGGTGAAAAGCAGCGCGGTAACGAAAGCGCCGAGGGAACGGAAGGTGATATAGCGCATCACGTTGAATACAATGCTGTAACGGGAAAGGGGGTAGAGCAGATGGTAAAGCATTAGCTTTCTCCTCTCAGTTGGGGCAGCAGTTTTTCGAGGTGGATGGAATGCGAGGCTTTCACCAGCACCACAGCTCCCGCGGGAATGCCAGCCAGCACGCCGCTTTCCAGCAGTTCTTCAACCCTGCTGAAATGCCTGTTCTGGAGGTGAGAATCCTGTCGATGATAGCGCGGCGCTTGCTCTCCCACGGTATAAAGAGCGTCGTAACCCTTGTCACAGAGGATGGCGCCGATCATGTCGTGATAATCAGCCGCGGCAGGACCGAGTTCCAGCATGTCGCCCAAAATGGCTATGTGAGGACGTGCTGGTTCAATATCATGCCAATATTCTATGGCGCTTCGCATTGAGACGGGGTTTGCGTTGTAGCAATCCGCCAAAAGCAGCAGGCGGGGAAGGTCTTCGCGCTGCAAACGCATTTCCAGCCTGACGGGGGCCGCCAAAGCCGTTTTGATCGTTGCCTCCGATAGTCCGCAGCATCTGCCCATGGCGATGGCGAATGCGGCGTTTTTGGCCATGTGCGGCACAGGATGGGCGATTGTGTAGGCTTCGCCATTCACTTTGAAGCGACAGGCCTGAGCGTCGCAAAGCACCTCGCTGAGGCGGAAATCCGCCTTATCAGAGAGGCCAACGCCTTTTCCCTGTTTAGAATAAGCCTCGAAACGGGGATCGTCGGCATCGAAGAGCCGGATGTCCAGAGGACGGTTGAAGAGCACTGTTTTCTCGCGATAGACGCCCCCCTCGTCGATGAGCTTTTCCAGGTGCGAAGGGCCGATGTTGATAATGATGCCGGCGTCTGGAGCGCAGATGTCGCTGAGGGCGGCAATTTCGCCGAAGGCGTTGGTGCCGAGCTCGAAGATGGCATAGCGCTGGTTCGGGCGGATATTGAGGATGGTCTGGCAAAGGCCTATGAGGTTATTGGCATTGGCCAGGGTCTTCAGCGTTGGCGCGGCGGCGCTGAAGATCGCTGCCAGAAACTCTTTGGTGCTGCTTTTACCGGTGCTGCCGGTCAACGCTATCTTATAAACGGAAAACATCAACAGATACTTGCGGCAAAGCATGGCCATTGCGTTCACAGGATCTTCCGCGCGCAGGTAGTTGTCCCAGCCGTTGGTGCCGATGCTGCCCACGCCGAGGTTGCTGGTGTCGCGCAGGATTTCGCCCAGATAGGCGTTTCCGTCGAAATTTGGCCCGCGCAGGGCGAAGAATACCGATCCCGGCTTGATGGTGCGGCTGTCGGTGGAAACCCTGTGATAGGAGGAGGGCGCTTTGTAGCCTTCGTTTTCGGAGGGTTTCGCGGCGCAGAGCAGTTCAAGCATGAGGCGGTCGACGGGCAGGCTGAGTTCGTCCTCCGCCTGCTTGCTGAAAGCTTCCGAATCCATGAATTCCGCGGCGATTTCGGCATCGTCGAAGGGATGCCGCACGCCCTCTATTTCCTGATAGGTCTCGTGTCCCTTTCCGCAAATCAAAACGACGTCGCCGGGCCGGGCCAGGCGCAAAATGGCGTGAATGGCTTCACTGCGGTCGCGGATAATCCACCAGGGCAGCCACATGTCCGTGCCAGTAACGATTTCGCGGACGATCGCATCGGGGTCTTCGCCGCGGGGGTTGTCGTCGGTGATGATAACGGCGTCGGCGAATTGCAGAGCGGCTTTCAGCATCAGCGGACGCTTGCCGTGGTCACGTTCACCGCCAGCGCCGAGGAGGCAGAGAACGCGTTCGTGGCGCAGGTCACGGCTGGCGCGGAGCACATTTTCCAGGGCGTCGGGCGTATGCGCGTAATCGACGAAAACGCCGATGCCGTGCTTGTTTGTGACCCGTGCAAAGCGTCCCCGCACGGGCGGAACATAGTTCAGCGCCTGCTCTATCTGTCGCGCCTCAAAGCCCATCAAATTAAGCGTCGCGGCGCTCATGGCGAGGTTGGCAACGTTGAATTTGCCGATCAGGCGCGAGCGGATGTTCACCATTCCCTCCCTGCATTGCAGCGTGAAGCGGCTCTGTTCCCAATCATTGTGGCTGCCGTCGCCGCGGATCACGAAGTCTGCGTTTTCACTGCCGAGGCTGAACACGTAGGCACCTTCCGCCTTCAGTTCACCGTAAATGCGTTTGCCAAAGCTGTCATCGGTGTTGATCAGGCCCACAGCTTTGCCGCTGAGCGTTCCCGCGAACAGCTTCAGCTTGGTTTTGCCATATTCCTCCATGTTGTGATGGAAGTCCAGGTGTTCGCGGCTAAGGTTGGTGAAGAGGCAATAGTCAAATTCGATGCCGAAAACGCGGTCCAGAGCCAGCGCGTGGGAGCTTACCTCCATGAAAACAAGCTTCAGCCCCTGCTCCGCCATCTGCGCAAAAATGCCGTTGAGCTGCAGGATGTCGGGCGTTGTGTGCCGCGTTTCGTAGTGGTTGTCATTGATGTAATAGCCCAGCGTTCCGATCCAGCCGGCGCTGATGCCGAGTTCACGCGCCGCTTTAAATAGCAGCATGGAAGTGGTTGTCTTGCCGTTGGTTCCCGTCACTCCAACGAGGCGGAAGGAAGAGCTGGGGTCGTTGTAAAAAAGTTTTGCCAGCAACGCCGTCGCCTTGCGCGAATCACTCACGCGTATGGCCGGCAGGGCGTCCGTGAATTCGTCTTCGCAAACGATGAGGAAGGCCCCTCTGGCTCGGGCGTCAGGAATAAAGCGGTGTCCGTCGGCGACCTGACCTTTGATGCAGACAAAGATGTCGCCCGCTTCGATTTCCCTGTTGTCCACGCGCACCAGGCCGGACAGGCTGTCAATGCCTTCGAGGGCCTGGCTTTGCAGCAGCAGATCGTGCTGCTTTAAGAGCCGTAAAACCTCGCTCAGCCTCATATTGAGGCCTCGAGTGTGCAAACTGTGTTATTGGTGACGCGTGAACCGGGTTGGATAGATTGCGCGCGCACGATTCCAGAGCCGCGGACGCGTAGCGCAACCTTTACGCGGGCAGCAACCTGCATCGCTTTGCGCAGGGTGAGGCCCCTGAGGTCGGGCATGCTGCCGCGGACGGAGGTTTCAGCAGCCTCGCCGGCTTTGCGGCCTATCTTCACGGTTATGGGATGCCCCGGATCGATGGCGACGTTCGGCTTGGGGAACTGATCGATCACCACGGAGGCTGAATCCGCCCCTACTATATTATAGGAAAAGCCAAATTGGGTGAGGAGGGCTTCCGCCTGGCTGATATGCTTTCCGCGCAGGTCGGGCATGCGTTTGGAGCTTTGCATCACCCGCTCGTCGAAGGCCAGGATGTTGCAGTTCGGCATGAAAAGTATGTCTTCCACGATCTGCTTGAAAGTGGGCGCGGCGCTTGTGCTGCCGTAATGGTAGCCGATGGCGGGCTCGTCGTAGAAAACTATCATCACCATTTTGGGCGCTTCCACGGGGAACAAGCCCACAAATACGGCGTTGTATTTGCCGCCGGCATAGCCTCCGCCGCCTTCAGCCGCTTTCTGCGCGGTGCCTGTCTTTCCGCCCATGGTGATGTAATCCATCTTGATGTGGCGCGCCGTGCCGCGGTCAACCACCGTTTGCATGTAGTAGCGAACCGTGTCCGCGGCGGCTTTCCCCGCCACCTGGCGCAGCACCTGCGGCTCGAATTGTTCGATTATCCTGCCGTTGTTGTCGGTAACGGATTCCAGCAGATAGGGCTTCACCATCCTGCCGCCGTTGGCAACAGCGCAAAAGGCCGTCGCGTGCTGGATGGCGGTCACGGAAATGGCCTGCCCAAAGGATACCGAGTGCAGGGTGTAGCCGTCCCAGTTCTTCAGTTTGGCAAACATTCCGCTGCTTTCGCCGCTCAGGTCCAGCCCCGTTTTCTGCCCGTAACCGAGGGCGATGAATTTCTCGTAAAGCGTTTTGGCGCCGATTTTGTCGCCGATCAGCGCGATGCCCACGTTGCTGGATTTGCAGATGATGTCCACGGGGCGGATCATGCCGTAGCTGTGGGTGTCAGAGATGGTGCGGCCGCGGATGGTGATGGAGCCGCTGGGGAAGAGGTCTTTGTGGCTCACGACGTGCTTGTCGAGCGCCACCAGCATCGTGAGCGGCTTCATCGTGGAGCCCGGCTCGAACATGAAGCTCACCGGTATATTGGATTTAACCCTCACCAGCCCCGGGTCGATGTATCTGTCTTCGGCGGAAACGCCAGCCATCGCCAGGATGCGGCCCGTGTGGGGGTCCATGACGATCGCGCCGCCGTTTTTGGCCTTGTATTTCTCGAGGCCTTCATAGAGCGCGTTCTCCACCACTTCCTGGATATTGGCGTCGATGGTGAGGTGCAGGTTATAGCCGTCGCGGGAAACCTTTTCGTGCAAATTCGGATATGGCATGCGCCGGTGTTTGGCATCGTAAACCACTTCCCGCCAGCCGTATTCTCCGGCCAGGTATTCGTCGTAGCTGGATTCGATTCCGCAGATTCCGCTTAATTTGTAGAGCGAGCGGTTACCCGTTTCGGCGTCGAAGCCTTCGGAGACAGCGCGAACGCTGCCCAAAAGCCTTGCTGCCAGAATGTTGCGCGAATAGATGCGCTTCATCGAGGCGAAGCTGTGGTTGAGCCCCGGCAGATTGTCGGTTTCAAAGGCTTTAACGACTTTTTCCAGCTCCATCTCGCGCACCTTGTTGGTGATTTGGATGGGGGTCAGCTTTTCGTTCATCGTCAGCCGCCGCATCACTTCGTCGGGCTTCATGCTGCAGTTGCTGCCTATCGCCTTGCTTATCAATCGGTAAGCTTCGCTTAGTTCAAGCTTTTTCTCATCTGCCCAAAGCTTGACCGCTTTACGGTCTATATCCAGTTGGTAATAGCTGATGGAACTCACCAGCAGATTGCCGTTGGCGTCGTAAATGGAGCCCCGCGTGGGGATGATGATCTCTTTATGGGGGGTATAGCGCGTAAGGCGCTGTTGGTCAAGCTTGAAGGGGTCGAATATCTGCAGCGCGAAGAGGTAGCCCACCCACAGGAGGGTCAGCAGGCCAAAACATACCGCCAGCAGTTTGTAGCGGGAACGCATCGCCAACTAGTCCAGCAGTATCTGAACTTCCTTCGCCTGCGCTTTGGAAGCGAAGAGGTCAATGATGCAATAGCTTTCCCGGCTTTGTTTGTCCGCGGGTTCGTGAACGTAGATGATCTTTCCGGCCTGAACCGGCTGTCCGCTGGCGTCGGCGCTCATCAGCTCGGCGAATTGTCTGCCGCTGCGCAGGTCGTCGCTTTCCACCCTGAGTTCGGTGTTGATGTTCTTTTCCGCCGCGAGCTTGGTTTCCATCCGCGCCAGTTTCTGCGTGGCGCGCACCATCTGGTTGGCGTTCCAAAAATTGGCAAATACGGCCACGACGGCTATCAAGATCAAAATCACGAATTTGGCTCTCATTTTTCCCCCATGATTTTTTCCGCCGCGCGCAGTTTCACGCTGCGGGAGCGGCTGTTTGAATCGGTCTCTTCATCGCTGGGCACAAGCGGCTTTTTGTTCAGCAGGGCCAGCTGTTTGTGTTTGCCGCAGTTGCAGCTCATCGCCTTGGGAGGGCAGACGCAGCCGTCGGCGGCGGTTTTGAAAATGTTCTTTACTATCCTGTCTTCCAGCGAATGGTAGCTGAGCACGACAATTCTGCCGCCCGGGGCGAGCAGGTCGATGGCGTCTTGCAAAGCCGGGGCCAGCACGTCGAGTTCGCGGTTCACGTGGATGCGCAAAGCCTGGAATATGCGCGCTTTGCTCTTCAGCGATTCCTTGCTGCCCTTGCCCGCCACGCTTTCGACGACGCGGGCCAGGTCGGCTGTTGTTTGCAGAGGCTGCTTCACGCGTTCCTTCACGATTTTTGCCGCGATCCTTCCTGCATTCAGCTCTTCGCCGTATTCTTTGAAAATCCTGGTCAGTTCGGCCTGCGTGAGCGTGTTCACGGCGTCGGCGGCGGTGTAGGCCTGCCCCCTGTCCATGCGCATGTCCAAAGGCGCGTCGCCGTCGAAGCTGAAGCCGCGTGAATGCTCATCCAGTTGGTGTGACGACACGCCCAGGTCAAAAAGCGCGCCGTCGATGCTTTTCACTTTGCGCAGGGCGAGTTCCGTGCGCAGCCTGGAAAAATTCGTGCCGATCAGTTCGCAGCTATCTCCGTATTCGCTCAGCCGTTCCTTCGCCTCCGCCAGCGCGTCGGCGTCCTGGTCAAAACCGTAAACCATTATCCCTTTCGCCGCTTTCAGCATTCCCAAAGTGTGCCCGCCGCCGCCCAAAGTGGCGTCCACATACACCCCGCCGGCCCGCGGTTGCAGCCAGGCAACGCATTCAGCCAGCATCACGGGGGTGTGGTAAGTATTCATTTTCTGCCTTTGTGCCAGAGTTTGGCGTCGAATCTGCTGCGGATTTCCGCCTCGTAGTTTTCAAGGTCGGTGTAGAAGCGTTCAGGATTCCACAGAGAGATGAGGTGGTGGTCGCCTTTCACCACGCAGCGGTCGCTGATGCCCGCTTTGCGCAGTTCGCGTTCCGGCAGCCTCACCCGGCCGGGGCCTTCCAGTTCCGCTTCCGCCACGGCGCAGCGGATCAGCATCGAGCGGAAATCCTGCTCCATTTCGTTTCCTTCCGCCAGCTCTGCCAGCGTGGAATACCAATTGTCCAATGGATAGAGGGCGATGGAATTGTCGAAACCGGCCGTGATCACCACCGTGCGCTGGGATTCTTCGCTGAATCTGCGCTTGAACAGGGCTGGGATGATCACCCGTTGGTTGTGAACCGCGTTTTCCCAATAACCGTTGAATGGTCCTGACATCTAAGTTTCCTTTTCTCTCTCTTTAGCCGCCAAACCGCTCTTGATTTGACTTGCAGCAACATCTTGTTTGATTCTCTCTGACACTGTATGACTTTTTTTGACATCCTGTGCCGCTTATATGACATCGCGTTTTCTTGTCAAGCAGAATCTGCGCTTTTTTTGAATTTTTTTATCCTTACACCGCGCGCGAGGGCGTTTTTGTCTGCGGAAAGTCGGGAGAAACAGGCTGGCTGAGAGCCGGACAAAGCTCTGGCCGGAATGGAGAATCGGATATTCTCTGGCGGAGGCAGAGACTGAAATGTCAGACGCCAATACCACCAACCCCTGCCCTGATCCAAAAAGTAATTGACTAAATTTACCTCCCCCCAAAGAGTGCTTTCCAAGTAAATATGCCCTTATCAAGAGGAGAGCTGTTGAAACAAATACTGACCAGATATCTGAGCGAACTGCAGAAAGTTATCAACCGCGGCGATGCCAGGGAAGAATCCTTCTACCACTGCGTGAAGGAAATGCTGGAAAGCTACGCCCAAGCCAACGGTTTCAGGCGCAGTGAGGTAAGCATTCTCCCCAAGGCCACCGAAGCTGGGAATCCCGATTTTCGCGTGTGGGACGGGAAAACCCGCATCACGGGCTACATTGAGGCCAAAAAACCGGAGGTCAGCCAGCTCGAATCCATCTCCGAAAGCGAACAGTTGAAGCGTTACAGGGATACTTTCGACAATCTCATCCTCACCAATTTCTACGAGTTTTGGCTGTTTCAATATGGAAAATTCGTCTGTGGCGTAACCATCGCCGATCCGCTCGAGGCCATCCATTCCCAAAAAAAACCGCCCCTCACAAACATAGAAGATTTCGACACCCTTCTCGACCGCTATTTCTCCTTTTCCCTGCCTGCCATCACAGACCCCAAGAGCCTGGCTAATGCGCTGGCAAAACGCACCCGCTTCCTGCGGGACGAGATCATCACCATCGAACTGGCAGAGGAGGAGAAGACCCAGGGCAGAAAGGTGCTGCTAAAATTCTATGAATCATTCAAAAAGCTGCTGATCAACAACCTGACCATAGAGCAGTTTGCCGATCTCTACGCGCAAACCCTCACCTACGGCATCTTTGTCGCCAGAACCCGCAGCGGGGAAGATTTCAACCGGGAACTGATCTACAAATACATCCCGAACACCCTTGGCATCCTCAAAAGCATCTTCAGGTTCATCTCCCTGGAAGAGCCGCCCCAAGCCCTGGCAGTCCTGATCGATGACATCGCGGATATCCTCTTCAACACGGATATCCAAAAGATACTGCACCGCTTTTACACCGAAGGCAAGGGCAGAGACCCCATCGTGCACTTCTATGAGACCTTCCTCAGCGAATACGATCCCAAACTGAGAAAGAAACGGGGAGTCTATTATACCCCGGAGCCTGTGGTGCGCTATATCGTGCGCAGTATCCACAGCCTCTTGAAGAGCCGCTTTGGTAAAGATGATGGACTTGCCTCAGAGGATGTCACCATACTCGATCCCGCAGCCGGCACCCTCACCTTTCCAGCGGAAGCTATCAAAGTGGCCATAGAAGAGCACGAAGGCAAATATGGCAGCGGTAGTGTCCATAAGCTGATCAAACACCACATCCTGCCCCACTTCCACGCCATTGAACTGATGATGGCGCCCTACACTGTGGGACACCTCAAGATCAGCTACCTGCTGGCGGAACATGGCTATGAACTGAGCGAAGATGAACGCTTCAAGCTCTATCTTTCCAACACCCTGGAGCCGGACACTCCCCAGCAAACCGAACTGCCCATTGCCCACGACATCAGCGAGGAATGCGCCCTGGCAAACAAGGTCAAACATGAGGAACCGATCCTGGTGATCATGGGAAACCCACCCTATAGCGGAACCAGCGAAAACAACAACGACTGGACGGAAAAGCTGTTGAAGACGGATTTGGACGGCGCGCAAAGCTATTATTCAATTGATGGTAAACCTTTGGAAGAGCGTCAATCCAAATGGCTGAAGAATGACTATGTGAAGTTCCTGCGCTTTGCCCAATGGAAGATACACAAGGCGGGCAAGGGCATCGTGGGCATGATCACCCATCACGGCTATCTGGACAATCCCACCTTCCGCGGCATGCGCCAGAGCCTGATGCGCACCTTCGATGAAATCTATGTGCTCGACCTGCATGGCAACAGCCTGAAAAAGGAAACCTGCCCGGATGGCGGCAAGGATGAGAACGTCTTTGACATCCGGCAGGGCACCGCCATCATCCTGATGGTGAAAGGTGTTGATAGCAAAGAAACAAGAGTGTGCCACCACGAGCTGTTCGGGCTACGCCAGTCCAAGTATGACTGGCTGGACAGCAAGCAGTTCCATACCGGGGATTATCAGGAACTAAATCCCTGTTCACCCTTCTACCTCTTCCGCCCGGAAGCCGCCGGAAACGAGCATTACCTCCAGTGGCATAGCCTGCCGGAAATCTTTCCGCTCAAAAGCGGGGGCATTGTTACCGCCAGGGATGGGCTTACGATCCGGGATACACCGGACCAGGTGCGCAATACCATCCACCACTTCGCGTCTCTGGACCCGGAAAGCGCGAGAGCTGCCTATCAGCTTGGCAAAGATGCCAATGACTGGAAAGTGGAGTCTGCCCAAAAAGACCTCAAGGATAGCGGCTTGAGTGACAGCAAGATAGTCCCCATCCTCTACCGTCCCTTTGACACCCGCTATACTTACTACACGGGTATAAGCAGAGGTTTTCACTGTAGGCCTATGGATCGAGTGATGAGGCACATGTTTAAGGAGAATATGGGGATTGTTATTGGCAGACAAGGTCTTGCGGTCGGAGACAACCAACCTTGGAACCTTGTATCCATCTCTCAGTGCATTACAGATTTCAATCTCTTCTATCGGGGTGGTGGCTTGATAATCCCCCTCTACATCTACCCGGATGAGCAAAAAGAAGACATCTTCGCCAGTGACGAGCGGGAATACAACATCGCTCCCGGGCTTTTGGGGCAGTTCAGCAGGCAGTGGCCCCAGTTCCAGCCGGAGCAGCTATTTTATTACGTCTATGCCGTCCTGCACAGCAATCAATACCGCGCGCGCTTTGCCCAATATCTCAGGATGGATTTCCCCCGCATACCGTTTACAGATGATTACGAGTTGTTCGGCCTGCTTGCAGGATATGGTAAAGAGCTTGCTGACATTCATCTTCTGAAAAGTCCGCGCTTGAACACTCCCATAGCAAAGTATCAAGGTAGCGGTTCTAATGATTTGGTGGAATTCATCAAGTATGAGGACAAGAGTATCGTGCAGATCAACCCGGACAAGCACTTCGAGGGCATCACCCCGGAGCTTTGGAACTATCACATCGGCGGCTATCAGGTGCTGCATAAATACCTCAAAGACCGCAAGGGCAAAACCCTCGCCAACCCCATCCACTATTGCCGGATGGCCACGGCCTTAGCGCTTACCATTCAAATGCGGGGCGATATTGACAGGGTCATTGTTTCGATCTTGCCTGCGGCAAAGTAGGATATGGTTTTATAAAGACCTTTGCGTAATTCCAGGCAACCGACTTTTCAGAATGCACTCGTGGCAGTTATCCACACATTTTGCCCTCTTTCCAGCCCGTTTCCCTCGTTTTCGAGCACAATTCACAGAATCTGGACGGATTTTCCCTATACCGGGCTTGCAGAAAGTCGGGAGAAACAGGCCGGCATCCAGGTCTTTTTCTTGATCCCGGATTTAAGTCCGGGATGAAGTATTGACTCTGTCAGCCAGGGGGATCATGCTAGAACCAGGACCGAAACACTGCAATTCAGAACCTTTCCCAGGTCAAATTCCCAAATTCCCAAGTTCCCTTCTTAGCGACCCCCCGCAGAGGGCAGATACAGCATCCGGGACAATAGACTTACATATATCCATATATAACATATATATACCTATCTAACTACTAATTCCTACTAATTTAGTATATATTATGTTATATAGTATATATATCAGTATCTTGGATATTCTCCTCCCGGACCGGGGGAAAAAGGTCCGGAGAAAGGGAACTTGCGAAATTGCGAATTTGACACCCACTATGCAAAACCAAAGAATCTCTTGTTGAAATCCCGGACCAGGCAGATTTCGTTGGTTAATATCATCCCCGTGGCTGATGCCTCACCCTTCCCATCAGGCTTTCACGCACTCGAGGAAGTCCCGGAGTGGTTTTAAAATAATTCTTTCGCCCAACCCCATTTTTCTCATACGCACGTTTATAGAGGGGCATGTTAACGCGCGCAAAAACGCCCCCTGATCCGCACCCAAACAATCCCCGCGCCGGCTGCGGGAGGTTTTCGGGAGGCGCATCATAATGAAAATAGAGTGTGTTAACGAAGAGGAAAAGAGGCACACGCAGATTTCACAGATGAAAAAGTGGCGGCGCTCGCTGAAGCGCCGACAAAGAGAAAGGGAGAAAAGGCTGGCGGAAGGCTGCCGTCGAGCGGGGAACAGGCATCGACGCAGCAACACATCCTGTCGTCCATGCTCACTGTGTTCGCTGGACGCCAGGCTCCAGGGAAAAAGGCGGTGCGGCGACCGCCTGATCAGGGCCGCCAAATCTTTTATCTGCGGGCTTTGGACTGCTTTGGGAAAAATAAATCCAAAAACGCTCAAGTTTCGCTTGACAGAAATGCTAAGTTCCTATTATTATTATACAACTCGCAGCATTGGCGCGGCTATGGTTAAAGTGAGATCAAAACTTATAACCTGATGCGCGCGAGCAGATTATCGATACGTATCGCAAGGGAGGATTGTGATGTTTTCGAAGATTCGGAAACGCAACGGCAACATAGTCAGTTTTGATAAGCAAAAAATAGTGCAGGCCATACGCAAGGCAGGCGAGGCCACTGGAGAGTTTGAAGGCGAAGCTGCTGAAGTTTTAACGGCACGGGTGGTGAACCTCCTGGCGCAGATCATAGATTCCGACATCCCTGAAGTGGAGCGGATCCAGGACATCGTGGAAGAGGTTCTGCTGGCATCCCCCTACAAAAAGGCGGCGAAGGCCTACATCATCTACCGCGACCAGCACGCGCGCATCCGCGAAATGTTTTCCACCGGCGGCGTGCAGCTCATCGACAAGTATCTGGAAAAACTCGACTGGCAGGTGAACGAGAATTCGAACATGGCCTATTCCCTGCAGGGATTGAACAACTACATCGCCAGCGAGATTAGCAAGACCTACTGGCTGAACAAGATATACCCGCCGGAAATCCGCCGGGCGCATATCGAGGGCGACATCCATATCCACGACCTTGGCCAGCTTTCCGTCTATTGCGTGGGCTGGGACCTGATGGACCTGCTCGTGACAGGCTTCTGCGGCGCCGAGGGCAAGGTGGAAAGTTCGCCCGCAAGGCATTTCCGCAGCGCCCTGGGGCAGATCGTGAACTTCTTTTACACGCTGCAGGGAGAGGCGGCCGGAGCGCAGGCCTTTTCCAATTTCGACACGCTGCTGGCGCCCTTTATCCGCTATGACAAGCTCTCTTACGAAGACGTGAAGCAGGCGCTGCAGGAATTCATCTTCAACATCAACGTGCCCACCCGCGTCGGTTTCCAGACGCCCTTTACGAACATCACGCTGGACCTGCAGACTCCCGACATCTACAAGGATACGCCCGTGATCATCGGCGGAGAGCCGCAAACCCTTACTTACAGCGACTTTCAGCCCGAAATGGACATGCTGAACAAGGCCTTCCTCGAAGTGATGATCGAAGGCGACGCCAAGGGACGCGTTTTCACCTTTCCCATTCCCACCTACAACATCACCAAAGACTTCGACTGGGATGACCCCAAGCTCAACTATCTCTGGGAAGCGACGGCCAAATACGGCATCCCCTATTTCTCAAACTTCGTGAATTCCGACATGGACCCCAACGACGCGCGTTCGATGTGCTGCCGCCTGCGCCTGGACACGCGCAAGCTGGAAGCCCGCGGCGGAGGCCTGTTCGGCGCCAATCCGCTCACAGGCTCCATCGGCGTGGTGACGCTCAACCTGCCCCGCATCGGCTACCGCGCCCACAGCGAGGAAGAATTCTTCACTCTGCTGGAAGAGAACCTGCAAATCGCCAAAAACAGCCTCGAGATCAAGCGCAAAATCCTTGAACGCTATACCCTGAACGGACTTTACCCCTATACGCGCTTCTACCTGAAGAACATCTACGAACGCTTCATGCAGTATTGGAAAAACCACTTTTCCACCATCGGCATCATCGGCATGAACGAAGCCTGCGTGAACTACCTGGGCAAAAACCTCGGAACCTCGGAAGGGCGCGCCTTCGCGCTGAAAGTGATGGACTACCTGCGCGAGCGTCTGGTGGATTTCCAGGAAGAGACGGAATGCAACTACAACCTTGAGGCAACGCCGGCCGAAGGCACCAGCTACCGCCTCGCCATCCTCGACAAAAAGTTCTATCCGGATATCATCAGCGCCAACTGCGGCGGCGAAACGCCTTTCTATACCAACAGTTCCCAACTGCCGGTGAACTTTTCCGACGACATCTTCGAGGTGCTTGATCTCCAGGACGAGCTGCAGACCAAATACACCGGCGGCACCGTGCTGCATATCTTTGGCGGGGAGAGGGTCGAACATGGCGAAAGCATCCGCAAGCTCGTGCGCACCATCTGTTCCAGCTACCGCCTGCCCTACTTCACTTTTTCGCCCACCTTCAGCATCTGCCCCCAGCACGGCTACCTCAACGGCGAACAGGCCAGCTGCCCGCAATGCCAGAGGAATACGGAGGTTTTCTCGCGCATCGTTGGCTACCTGCGCCCCGTCTCGCAATGGAACGAGGGCAAAAAGGCGGAATTCAAGCTGCGCACCACTTTCGACACCATCAAGAACAGCCGCGCGAAAGACCCCGCGAAGCATCACGCGCTCTGATGAGGATTGGCGGTTTTCAAAAGTTCTCGCTGCTCGACTATCCCGGGCAGTTGGCCGCCATCATCTTCACGCAGGGCTGCAATTTCCGCTGTCCCTATTGCCACAACCCTGAACTGGTCGATCCCGAGCGCTTTGAAAAGCCCCTGGCGACGGGACGGGTGCTGGATTTCCTGCGCAGAAGGAGGGGCAAGCTCGGCGCTGTCGTCATCACCGGCGGCGAACCCACGGTGCAGCCCGATTTGACCGGATTTGTGAAGAAACTGAAGTTTATGGGCTTCCTCGTGAAGATGGACACCAACGGCTCCCATCCAGATGTGCTGCAAAGCCTTGTGGAACAGAAGCTCGTTGATTACTGGGCGATGGACATCAAGGCCCCGGCTGACCTCTACCGCCTCGTTTCGCGCTCCGAAGTGCCTGTTGAAGACATCCTCCGCAGCATGGACATCCTCCGCGGCAGCGGAATGGAATACGAATTCCGCACCACCTTTTTCGAGCGCCTCTTCGACTGGAAAGACATCGCCCGCGTTCAGGAACTGCTCAGGCCCGGCGACCGTTTCTACCTGCAGGAATGCCGCTACGAAGGCACCCTTGAAGACCTCAGCAGCAGCGCCGCCGACGTCAGGAAACACCTGCAGGACAATCCCGCCTGCAAAACCCTCATCCGCTGGGGTGACAAACACCAGGTAAACATCCGCATCCGTTCCCTGTAAGCTATGCAAGAGGTCCTCATCGAGCCCTGGCTGCCCCTTGTGGAAAAGCCCTCGCGCTACATCGACCACGAACTCAACGCGGTGCGCAAAGCCTGGCAGGATGTGAATTTCTGCTTCGTCTATCCCGACGTTTACGAGGTGGGCGTCTCGCATCTGGGGCTGAAGATCCTCTATTCCATCGTCAACCGCCTCGACGGTGTTATGGCAGACCGCGCCTACCTGCCCTGGCTGGACATGATAGACATCATGCGCCGTGAGCGGCTGCCCCTCTTCGGCCTCGAAAGCCGCCGTCCGCTGCGGGATTTCGACCTCGTGGGCATCACCCTGCAAACCGAACTCACCTATTCAAACATCCCCGAAACGCTGTCCCTTTCAGATATTCCCGTGCTGGCGAAGGACCGCGCGGAAAGCGACCCCATCGTGATGGCAGGCGGCCCCTGCGCCACCAATCCTCTGCCGCTTTCCCGCTTCATCGACGTCTTTTTTCTCGGCGAGGCGGAGGCCGGCATCGTTGAGATCGCCCAAATCTTCAGCCGCGTGCGCGATAGGGAGGGGCGGCTGCAGGAACTGGCAAAGCTCGAAAGCTGTTACGTTCCGGCCCTGCACACGGGGCAAAGGGTAAGTTCGCGCAAATTCACCGGCTTCGGCGCCGGCGGCACCCTGCACAGCCCGCAGCTCCTTTCCTGGCAGCTTGCCACCCACAACCGCTGCGTGGCCGAAATCATGCGCGGCTGCTCCCGCGGCTGCCGTTTTTGCCATGCCGGCTATTTCTACCGCCCTGTGCGGGAACGCGACGCTGCCGAAGTGCGCGACGAAATCCTGCAAGAGGTGGCGCTCACGGGATGGGACGAAGCCGGCCTGCTCTCCCTTTCCAGCAGCGATTACAGCCGCGTGAAGGAACTGCTGGCGGGCCTGCTTGAGGCCGTGGATACCGACCGCACCCACATTTCGCTGCCCTCGCTGAGGGTGGACGCCCTCGATCCGGAAACGGTGGAACTGATGCGCGAACTTGGCCGGGAAGGCCTCACCATCGCTCCCGAAGCGGGTTCGCAGCGCCTGCGCGACATTATCAACAAAAACCTCAGCGAAGAAGAGATACTCCGCGGCGTGCAAACAGCCCTCGACCTCGGCTGGCAGAAGGTTAAACTCTATTTCATGGTGGGCCTGCCGCAGGAGACCGAAGAGGACATCGAGGGCATCGTCAGCCTCATCCAAAAAATCGCCTCCCTGAGCCGCCGCCTGCAGATAAACGTCACCCTCTCTCCCTTTGTGCCAAAGCCTTTTACGCCTTTCCAGTGGGCCGGGGTGCTTCCCCGGGAGGAGATTCTGCGCCGCTGCCTGAAAGTGAAGCAGGCCTTTTCCCGCCAACGCTCCGTCCGCGTGAAATACCACACCATAGAGAATTCCCTGCTGGAAGCAGTTTTTTCCCGCGGGGACGAAAAGGTGGGTGAACTCATCCACAGCGCCTGGCTCCTCGGTGCCCGCTTCGACGGCTGGAACGAGTGTTTCGACTATTCCCTGTGGGAACGCGCCGCCGAGGAAAGCGGCATCGACCTGGAGGAGTATCTGCGCGCCAGGGACCTGGAGGCGCCGCTGCCCTGGGATTTTGTGGATATCGGCATCGACAAAGGCTTCCTTGAGCGCGAATGGGCTCGCGCTCTGGCTGGGGAAACCACTCCCGACTGCCGTGAAGCCTGCTCGCGATGCGGAGTTTGCGGCCCTTCCGTGAAGACCGTTACCGCCCCCGCCTACATCGCTTTGCCCACGCCGAAAGGCTGCCGCGGAAAGACTCTCAGGCCTCAGCAGAGCCAAATCCGCCACCGCTACCGCCTCTGGTATGCCAAGGATGGCATTCTGCGCTTCATTTCGCATCTGGACTGGATGCGCATGCTTTTCCGCCTCATCGGGCAGATGCCGCTCGAAACCGTCTTCACGCAAGGCTTTTCGCCCCATCCCCGGGTGAGCCTCTGTCCGCCCCTGCCTTTGGGCGTCGCCAGCGTGTGCGAATTCTGCGACGTCTCTTTCCATAAGCCTTACAGCCCCGAAGAAATAGCCGCGGCCTTCGCCCAGCCGCGCATACCCCAATTCCGCTTCCTGCGCAGCGAAACCCTCCAAGGCAAGGGCAGGCAGCCCACTGGCGAAATCATCGGCATCGCCATTCCCGATAACCTGCGGACGGGCGTGGAAAGCCGCATTGCGGAATTCTTCCAGGCCGAACGGCATATCTTCACCAAAAGCACCCCCACCCGCAGCAAGGAATATGACCTCAGGCGCATCGTCACCTCCAGCGAGTGGAACGGCTCGCGCCTGCTGATCGGCAAAAGCCTTGCCAGCCCTTCCTTGTTCGATGTGCTGGCGGAACTGCTGGCGCTGGATAAAACAGAGCTTTACGCGCTTTCGGTCACGCGCTATGACTGGCTGTTCAAATAGCTTTTAAGCTGAAAGGGGCGTAACTTGGTTTCCTGTGTCCGCTTCCTTTGCCCTTTCCCATCCGCCTCCTTTTCGCCTCCCGCTTAGTTCCCGTTTGAAAGGCGGGAACTAAGCGGGAAGTGAATGGGAAGTGAGCGGGAAGGGGTAAATGGGGAAAGCACCGACGACAGATCAGGCATTCGCCGGGGATGAACGAGAAACATCACGCGGAGGCAATGAGGTGGAACCTGAAAAGCCACCATATAGAGCAGATTAGGGAGAAACGAGGCAAATGAAAAGCGGGCAGATTCGGTTATTTGAGAACGCCGTTGGCGGAATTTCCATTGACAGAAGCGCTGCCAAAGCGACAAAGGCTCCATGAGATACAGGATTACCAAAAAATCCCTGCTGAGCATGGCGCTGGGGCTGATCGTCCTACTGGCCGTTCGTTTCCTTTCCGCGAAAGAAATCCGGGGCCAGGTGGTCTCCATCCAGGATGGCGACACCATCACGGTTTTGCAGGGCAGAACCACCTGCAAAGTGCGCCTGGCAGCGGTGGATTGCCCGGAAAAGGGGCAGGCTTTCGGCAATGTTGCCAGACAATTCACATCCGACCTCGTTTTTGGCAAGGCCGTGAAAGTGAAATATGAGGAACTCGACCGCTACAATAGATATCTGGGCACCGTTTACATCGGCGGGAAGAACCTGAACAAGGAGCTGCTGAAAGCCGGCCTGGCCTGGCATTACAAGCAATACAGCAAAGACCCGGTTTTGGCTGCCCTGGAAGTGAAGGCCAGGCAGGACAGGAAAGGCCTCTGGTCTGACCCCAAAGCCATCCCGCCCTGGGAGTTCCGCCGCCTGAAAAGAGAAAAAGCTTGACGCTGCCGCCCCTTTTGGCAAACTGCTTCCAAACGGCATTTTCTCTGCCGCCGTTTTCTGATATCCGTTAAGTATTTGATATATAAGACATACAAGGAGAACCGAGCCATGACAAGCATTCCCTGTTTCCTGGAAGCGGACCTCCACGGAAAAACCGTGCTGGTGCGCATGGACCACAATGTTGTGAAAAAAGGCAAGATCAAAGACCCGATGAGGATCGAAGCCACGATCCCCACCCTGCTGCATATTTTCAAGAAGGGTGGCCGCCCCATCTTGATGAGCCACGTGGGCAGGCCTTACAACAAAGCCACCGGAGCCATCACCATTTCCGAAGGCGAGGCGGTTGGCCCCATCGTTAAGTATCTGGAGGATAAACTCCAGTTGCGCGGACTGATTCCTGACTGTCCGGCTGAAGGCGAAAAGGGGATAACGAACCTTGCCCCAATCGGCGCAGCGGTTTCCGCCATGAAAGAGGGCAAGGCGGATTTCGTGTATCTGCCCAACACCCGCTGGTTCAAAGGCGAAGAGAGCAAAAACGAGGATTCTGACGCCCTGGCCGCCAAACTGGCCTCTTTTGCGGACCTCTTCATCAATGACGCTTTTGGTTCCTGGCAGCCGCATGCCTCCACCTTCAACATCACCAAGTATCTGCCTTCCTATGCCGGACTGCTGATGCTGAAAGAGATCGCCAACCTGCAGAAGGTCTTCGAGCCCCGCAAGCCCCTGGTTTCCGTGGTGGCCGGCTCTAAATTCGACACCAAGATAGGACCCCTTTCCTCCCTCATCAAAATCAGCGACAAACTCGTGCTGGGCGGGGTTCTCTACAACGCCTACCTGGCTGTGAAATACCAAATCGGAATCAAGGGCCTGGAACCCTCCGACCTGGAGATGGCGGAAAAATTCCTGCAGGAAGCCGGACCCCTGAAAGACCGCATCGTTGAACCTCCTTATATAATAGAATCGGACAGCTTTGAAAACGCTGAAAGCTGGAGAGTCCACAAAATCTCCGACCTGAAGCCCGGCACCCAGCTAAACTATGTGCTGGACGTTGCCCCGGAATCCTTTTCAGAACCCGCAGTGCAGGAGGTCTTTGCCGGGGCCGCCACCGTTTTCGTGAATGCCGTAATGGGCTACACCGCCCTCTTCACCGAGGGCACCAAAGCTATGTACAGCCTGATCGACAAGAACACCGGTGCGCAGAAACTCTTCGGCGGCGGCGACACCATCCAGGATTTCCGAGGTCTGCTGCCCGGCATTTTCGCAAAAGCGGTGAATGATCCTCAATACTACTTTTTCACCGGCGGCGGGGCTGTCCTCGACTCCATCGTGAACGGCTCGCCCTACGGCATGAAGCCTGTCCAGGCCCTCATCAAAGAGTCCTGAAGGGAGAGTGAAAGTGGAACTTCAAGAACTGGACCTCCGCAAGGAGTTTCCGCCGCCCAGCCTGGAAGAATGGAAACAGGCCGTGGTGGCTAGCCTTAAAGGCGCTGATTTCGACAAGGTGATGCGCACCAAAACTTACGAAGGCATCACCCTGAAACCCATATACACAAAGGAAGACGTGGCCGGACTGGGCTTCACGGACGCCCTGCCGGGCGAAGCTCCCCACCAGCGGGGAAACGCGCCTCAGGGCTTTGCCAGCCAAGGCTGGAAAGTGGCCCAGGCACAGACCACCCAAGACCTGGCAGCCCTGAACCGGGAAATTCTGGATGAGCTTTCCCGGGGACTTTCTGCCGTTAACCTCGTTCTGAAACACGACGATTTTCCCGCTGGAATCGAGCTCCGCTCCGCGGAAGACTTGGCCACTGCCCTGAAAGGGGTGGACCTGAAAGCTGCACCGCTCATGGTTCAAATGGATATGGACGATCCAGACCTCTTCTCCTGGCTGGAAGAGTTTTGCGCCCAAACCAAACAGGACCTGAGCCAGCTTGACGGCTGCCTCGGCTTCGATCCCACGGGCGAGTTTGCCCGCAAGGGATTTCTGAACCTGCCTCTGGAAGATGTTTGGAGCTGGGTGGGCGCTGAAGTTGCGCGCAGGGTGGAAAAAGCTCCCAGGCTGCGCTGCCTCTCCATCGACGCCACGGTCTATGCCTCCAGCGGAGCCTCAGCCGTGCAGGAACTCGCTTTCGCTCTGTCCACCGCCATAGGTTATATCCAGGGCTTGCAGGCCAGCGGCTTGGAAATCGACAAGATCGCCCCGCTGTTTCAGGTGAAGTTTTCCCTCGGTTCCAATTTGTTCATGGAAATAGCCAAGATCAGGGCTTTCCGGATGCTGTGGAGCGAGATGGTAAAAGCTTTCGGCGGCAATGATGAGTCCCGCCGCATCTGGATCCACGGAAAAACCTCCACCTTCAACAAAAGCGGCTATGACCTCTATGTGAACATGCTGCGCACCAGCACGGAAGGGTTTGCCGGGGTCGTTGCAGGGGTGGACAGCCTTGAGATAGACCGTTTCGACGCCACGCTGGACGTTGAGGCCACCGAGTTTTCCAAACGGCTTGCCCGCAACCAGCAGCTTATCCTGGCCGAGGAAGCCCATCTGAGCAGGGTTGCCGACCCCGCAGGCGGATGCTATTATATCGAAAGCCTCACCGCGGATCTGGCAAGCCAGGCCTGGAAAATGATGCAGGAGCTGGAAGCCGGGGGCGGAATGATCCGCGGCCTCAAAGCCGGGACCATCCACACCATGATCGACGCTGTGGCCCAGGCAAGGATCGACGCCGTGCACAAAAGGAGAGATGTTTTCGTGGGCGTGAACATGTATGCCAATCCGGATGACGCTCTGCCGGCCTTGGCGGAAGCCTCTGTTGATGACAGCAAAGCCGCCGTGCGCCTCGAGCGGGGCGCCCTGCCGAAACGCCGAGCGGTGGAAGCTCTGGAACAATTCCGCTCCAATATGGCGGCTTATGGCAAAAAGGTGTTCCTGATCACCATGGGCAGCCTGGCAGAATACAAGGCCCGCGCCGACTTCGCCACAGGCTTCCTGCAGGTGGGCGGATTTATCGTGGTGGAAGGAACTGGCTACACCGATGTTCAGTCCGCCGTGGAGGCCGCTCGGGACTACGAAGCTGTCTGCATCTGCAGCACGGACGACAAGTATCCCGAACTGGTGCCCGCGCTCTGCGCTAAACTGACTGACAAGATAAAAATCCTGGCAGGCTATCCGGCCGACCAGGTGGAAGCTCACAAACAAAGCGGCATTGATGTCTTCATCCATCTGCGGGCAAACCTGCTGGACACCCTGCAATACCTGGCCGCCCGCATGGGGGTGCAAAAATGAAACCTGATTTCACCACTCTGAATCCCAGCTTCGCCGCGGAACCCAAAGCGCGGGAAGCAGTCGCATCCAAAGCCTGGCGCACCAACGAACAGTTGGACGTGAAGCCGCTTTACACCAAGGCTGACCTGGACAACCTGCAGCATTTAGATTACCTCTCCGGTCTGCCGCCTTTCCTGCGGGGGCCTTATCCTTCCATGTTCGTCCAGCGGCCCTGGACCATCCGCCAATACGCGGGTTTTTCCACAGCCGAGGAATCCAACGCCTTTTACCGCCGCAATTTGGCCATGGGCCAGAAAGGCCTCTCCATCGCCTTTGACCTCGCCACCCACCGCGGATACGATTCCGATCATCCCCGCGTGATCGGTGACGTGGGCAAAGCTGGGGTGGCTGTGGACAGCATTCTGGACATGAAAATCCTCTTCGACAGGATACCGCTGGACAAGATGAGTGTTTCCATGACGATGAACGGTGCCGTGATCCCCATCATGGCCTTCTACATCGTGGCCGCTGAGGAACAGGGTGTGAAGCCGGAACAGCTTAACGGCACCATCCAGAACGACATCCTGAAGGAATACATGGTGCGCAACACCTACATCTATCCACCGGAAGCCTCCATGCGCATCATCGCTGACATCTTCAAATACACGTCGCGGAACATGCCTAAGTTCAACAGCATCAGCATTTCCGGCTATCACATGCATGAAGCGGGAGCCACCGCCGACCTGGAGATGGCATATACTTTGGCCGATGGCCTGGAATACGTGCGCACGGCCGTGAACGCCGGCCTGGACATCGATTTGATCGCGCCCCGGCTGTCATTCTTCTGGGCCGAGGGCATGAACTACTTCATGGAAGTGGCCAAGCTCCGCGCCGCAAGAGTGCTCTGGGCCAAGATCATCAAAGGTTTTGGGGCCAAAAACCCGAAGAGCATGGCGCTGCGCACCCATTCCCAAACCTCCGGCTGGAGCCTCACCGAGCAGGATCCCTACAACAACGTGATCCGCACCTGTGTGGAAGCCCTGGCCGCCACGCTGGGACACACGCAATCCCTGCACACCAATTCCCTGGACGAAGCCATCGCCCTGCCCACCGACTTCAGCGCCCGCATCGCCCGCAACACCCAGCTCTTCCTGCAGCACGAGACCGGCATCACCAAGGTTATCGACCCCTGGGCCGGCTCCTACTATCTGGAAAGCCTTACGGACGCCCTGATGAAGCGCTCCTGGGGCCACATCATGGAGGTGGAGAAACTGGGCGGAATGGCCAAGGCCATCGAAACAGGCCTGCCCAAACTGCGCATCGAGGAAGCAGCCGCCAGAAGGCAGGCGCACATCGATTCCGGAGAAGACACCATCGTGGGCGTGAACAAATACCGCCTGGAGAGGGAAGACCCGATGGAAATCCTGGAAGTGGACAACTCCGCCGTGCGCGAATCCCAGATCGCCCGCCTGGCCAAACTCCGCGCTGAACGCGACGAAGCCAGGGTGAAAGCCTGCCTCGGCGCCATCACCCAGGCAGCTAAAGACAAAACCGGAAACCTGCTCGAGCTGGCGGTGGACGCTGCCCGGGCCAGAGCTTCCCTGGGCGAGATTTCCAGCGCCATGGAATCTGTCTTCGGACGCCACCAGGCTTCCATCAAACTCATCAACAACGTTTACAGCAGCGAGTATGCCAAAATGGATGAAATAGAACAAGTTCGCGCCCTCACAGACAGATTTGCCGACCGCGAGGGACGCCGCCCCCGCATCCTGGTTGCCAAAATGGGCCAGGACGGCCACGACCGCGGCGCAAAGGTGGTTGCCACCGCTTTTGCCGACATGGGTTTCGACGTGGATATGGGACCCCTGTTCCAGACCCCGGACGAAACAGCCCGCCAGGCAGTGGAAAACGACGTCCACATCGTCGGCATGAGTTCACTGGCCGCCGGCCACAAGACCCTGCTGCCGCAACTGGTGGAGGAACTGGCAAAGCTTGGCCGCGAGGATATCCTCATCGTGGTGGGGGGCGTGATTCCGCCCCAGGACTACGATTTCCTGCTGGACAAAGGTGCCACGGCCATTTTCGGGCCCGGCACCAAACTGCCTGAATGCGCCACCCTGTTGCTGGAAAAACTGTTGCAGGATTGAGCGTGACCAGGCATCGCAAGCCGGAATGGGCACCCGCTGAGGGCGGAAAGGAATTCGCCTCCCGGGTGATGGAAGCCAAAAGCGCTGGCAGCAAGGTTTCGGATGCCGAGGCCAAAAAGCCGTCCCGCGGCCTGCCGCCAGTTGATTCCATCGCCGCCGGGGTTCTCAGCGGCGACCGCACCCTGCTGGCCAAGGCGATCACCCTCATCGAAAGCAATTCTCCCCGTCATTTCGAGGCGGGACAGGAACTGGTCCGCCGGCTTCTGCCCGCCTCGGGAAACTCCATCCGCGTGGGCGTTACAGGTGTTCCCGGAGCGGGGAAGAGCACCTTCATCGAAAGCTTCGGCCTCTGGCTAATAGAGCGGGGCCACAAAGTCGCCGTGCTGGCTGTTGACCCAAGCAGTTCGCTTTCCCGGGGCAGCATTCTGGGCGACAAAACCCGCATGGAGGAACTGGCCCGGCATCCAAGCAGCTTCATCCGTCCCTCCCCCAGCGGCGGAGCCTTGGGGGGCGTGACCCGCAAAACCCGCGAAACCATCATCGCCTGCGAAGCTGCCGGCTATGACATCATCCTCATCGAAACCGTGGGAGTGGGACAGTCTGAGGTAACCGTGCGCTCCATGGTCGATTTCTTCCTGCTGATGCAGATCGCCGGAGCCGGAGACGAACTCCAGGGCATCAAAAAGGGCATCATGGAACTGGCCGACCTCGTTGTGGTGAACAAAGCTGACGGAAACAATATCCAGGCAGCCGAACTGGCTGGACGTGAACTAAACAACGCCCTCCATTACCTGCGGCAGGCGACCCCAGGCTGGACCACCAAGGCCCTCACCTGCTCCGCTGTCCAGAAAACCGGCCTGCCTGAAATCTGGCACGAAATCGAACGTTTTGTGGAAAAGGGCAAAACCAGTGGCGTGTTTGAGGAACGACGGCAGAGCCAGGTGCTCCAGTGGTTCGAATCCTTGCTTACCGAGGCAGTTCTAAACCGCTTCTACTCCGATCCCAAGATAACAAAGCAACTGCCCCGCCTCCGCGCGGCTGTGCAGGACGGTTCCCTGCCTGTTCTGCTGGCCGTTCAGGAACTGCTGGCCGATTAACGGAAACCTGGAACAAATCTGCTTATATGGCTTTATTGACTTCAAGGGCAGGTTGAATACTGTCATTGCACATGAAGTCCAAGCCGTCCATAAGCTGTTCAATTAGAGGTGGTTAGCTTTGACGGCTTGAACTCCATGTCCTCAATTTGGTTTAATCTATCTCCGGTGATGCTTTATCCGCTCTTTCCCTTTTGGGTTTGATGGCCTTCTTAGCGTGCAGAATGTGTTCCGGATACCAGGCAGTTTTCTCGAATGGGGTGTTGTTGGCCTTTATCCGGAAGAACTTTTGAGCTTCAACATGATCTGGGCAATAGTAGGTGTCCGTGGTAGTGTTGATCAAGGTCCAATACCCATCATCCGCGTAAGGATCCGAACTGGCGTAGATTAGATAGTCGTTAGCAAACAGCACGGGATCCCAGCTTAGTTTGGGAACCCCTTCCCACAGGCTGAAGCTGATCTCCGGAGCGGCGAGGCCAGCGGCGACATGGGCCTGGATGATCCAGGAGCCTTGTTCCTCCACTTGGGAGAAGTATCCGGCTTCCCTCCAGTATGACATTCCGTAATCATGATCGTTAGTGAACCAGACGCCGTTCCCGCCGGGGATGTTTTCGACTGAAACGTAGAAATAGGGAGTGTTGATCACCAGGTTGTCCGGCAGGTCGTAGTAGTTTAAGCCATTGAAGTTATAGGTGATTGGCCCGGTGAGGTCGGTGAGGGTGAACCCGTCATCAGAGTAGATGTGCAGATCCGCCTGCACTGGCTGGGGGGTGTCGACAGTCACTTCTGAAAGAAGCATACCCGAACCCAGCTCGTAAAAGGGATTGGCGAAGCGGTTGGCGGCTCCGAATGTATCCGGGCGGCCCAAGCCCACCGAATTGCTCCAATTGTAGAAGAGCCAGAAGTAGTTGTCCACCGCAAACCAGTGGAAGTTGTCCCAATCTCCGGTACTGGCGGTGTTCAAGTTCCCGTCTGTGGCAGTGATGAAATATTCCACCCTGGTGCCCGTGTCTTGGGGCGGTATGGTTGCAGACCAGGTGTTTCCGCTGATGTTTTCCATGGGTAGATCTATTTGCGTGCCCGTCGCCTGGTAGTGCAGAGTCACTTCGTCTATTCCGCTCTGCCAGATGGGGTCGTCCTCCACTTCCGCCGTGAGGGTGAAACTGATATCAGGACTGGGGGTGCTGAGCGGGGGCAGGAAGGTGATGATGGGAGGCTGGTCGTCGTTGGTCAGTTCACGGATGGTGATGTCGTCCACAAACCAACTGTGGGCGTCATAACCCCGGTAAACAAAGGCGAAATGCACCATCATGCCCGCGAAGGGGCTGATATTGAGCCTCACATTCTGCCATTCCTCGGTTACGCTGTCAGGGTTCCAAAGCTCATGCCAGCCAAGCTGGGCGAGGTTTACGGGGCGGATCATCACCCCGCTGTAGGCGTAGCAGTCCATATAGAAATTGTTGTGCCAGAAATCGAGCACCAGTTGATCGCGGAGCTGGGGAAGCAGGATGGGCGGGGTGATCAGCCAGCCGTCCTGGCCGTATCCACCTTCCCAGGAGGAGCTGTACCAATGGGCGGCGCAATTCGAGCCGCCAGGGGTGTGGTTGATTTCAGTATCCAGCAGCCAGTACCAGGGCTGACCGTCATTATCCTGGATAGACCAGCCGGCGGGGGGAAACTCAGTCCCTTCAAAATCCCAGTAAACGGGCAGGGAGGTGACAGGCTCCGCCTCGTAGATGGTGATATCGTCCAGATACCAGTAGTTGGCGTCATTGCCCTGATAGCGGAAGGCAAAATAGGTGTCCTCGCCGATATAGTCGGTGACATCCACAAAGACGCGGTTCCAGTCGGTGTTTACGCTGTTGGCAGCCCAGATTTCCGTCCAGCCGGGATCCTGGGGATCAGGGGAGGAGTTTGCCAGCAGGCTGCAATATTGGTAGTTTTCCGACCAATCGCTACGATGCTGGAAGCTGAGGGTCATGAAGCTGTCTTCAGGCATCAGCACCGCCGGAAGGATCAGCCAGCCGTCCTGGTTTCCGGCATCGCTGGCGTAGTGGAGGGCGGATTTGCTTCCATCCGGGGTGGTGTTGTGGTTTGTATCGACCTCCCAGATGGTTCCGGCTCCGTCAACATCAACGCAGGTGAATCCATGCGGCGGGAAGGTGGGATTCTCAAAATCCCAGGTGGCGGGAAAAACGGTGATCCCCATTCTACTGTTCACCTCAAGGGCGGTCACAAAGGCATCAGGATCACTGGCCATGGCGGTGAGGAACGCGGCGAGCAGCGTCGCTGCCATTACTAGCAAGATCGTTTTCATACATGAACTCCTTTGTTTAAGGTTTGAACAGGCATTCCGGGCCGTGCGGGCCTTCCGGGGAGTGCGGACGGGGCGCGGAGAGGAGACCGGTCCTCAAGGTTCCGAAGCCGTTCTGCGGAGTTTGTATGCTAGTAATCAAGCAGGCCCGCGGCCTGATATGCTACATCGTACGCTTGTGAAGTGTTGTAATTATTGTGCAGCATATTTAATCGTCAAGGATAAAGTGGACCAACATCAGACTTTTTTGTGGATTTTTTGCGTCAGGACCCGCTGAACTCAATCCGGATGGCGGGGATAGGGGCAAACCGGATGGACAAACTCTATCGGGCTGGAACAACCAGATTACCCATTTGATATGAAAGAGCGCCACAAACTGTTTACCCACCACGATGCCCTGCCAGTCACACCCTTAGCGCTCGCGTTTATCCATCTCCCACGCCCCACGCAAAATACTCGCATCAAATGCGGGCATCAGGCGAGAGGCGCTTCAGGGACCAGGTATAGGGCCTTAACGGTCTTAGAAGTCCAAGCCTAACATCAGGACGGGACTGCGGTCCTTGATGTCCAGCCAGACATGGGCTTGTTTGTTTTTGGCGTTGTAGCGCAACACGTCTATGCCGCTGATGAGGTGGTTCACAATCATCACGCCCACCGCCATCATCCTGTAGTCGCGCATGTTTTGGGCTTCGGTGCGAATCTGCACATACTGGCCCCGGTTTTCGACGCTGTCCCAGTTCCAGGCAAGGTTGTCCGGGTAGATGTTCTCGTCGATGTAGATCTGTCGCTGGTCCGGGTCGTGGGGAAACAGCCGCAGCGCTTCCTGATACACCCAGGCGTTGTATCCGCCAGCCTCGTAGCCGCTGCTGTTGTATTTGCTGATGTCGCGGAGATAGCTCTCAGGGTGGTCTCCAGGCTCGATGTGGGCATACTTTAGCGCGTATTCGTAATACTCGCGGGTTTTCAGCTGCGCCTCCTGATTCAGATAGAGCATGCTGGATATGAGAGCGGCTTCAGCAGTTAGCATGCCGTAGCCGTAATTCCGGCCGTGGCGAATCTGGCTGAGGCCGGGCAAAACGAGTGACTGCACGAGCTGCAATCCCGTGCTTTCAGCCATCAGAGTTGTCCCGAAGGCTAAAAGCAGCAGGAGGGTTACCAGATATTTGATCTTGGCAGGCATCAAAACTCCATACGGTAATTCAACATCAGGCCGCCAGACTCAAGCGGCGTAAAATAGAGGGCTGTGGGTTGGCCCGGTTTTCTGGAAATCAGGGCAACGTCGATGAGGCTGATAACGCGGTTCAGCAGCATCACGCCCAGGCTTAGGCTCCGGTACATTTTGGCGGTTTGGGTCCTGAACCGCAGGGAACGGTATTGGTCCTGATGATAGGAACTTTGCCAGGACCAGGCTTCCTCTTCGGGATAGGTGTTCTCCGCCAGATACGCGGCATAGCCGGCAGGATCGTAATTGTATATCAAATAAAAGTTTCGCGCTTCAAGTATCCTGACCTGGTTGAAGGCGTCGCTGCTAATATACTGCTGGATATCCTGATAGTAGCTGTCCGGCATGCCTTCGGGAATGCCGGCATAGACATCAGCATAGCTTTTGTATGAACTTGTGAGGTTTTCTATTTCACGTCCGGTGGCAAGCCAGGCTGTGAGGGCCACGAGGTCAGCTGTCAGCATGATCCCGCCACGGGTGTTTTTGCCCAGGGCGATCTCACCACTTCCGGGCAGCGCCGCGGACATTCCCAGATACGCCACTTTGGGCAGCGCGGCCAGCGGCAAAGCCAGCAACAAAGCCAGGGTCAGGAACAGCAGTTTGGAGGATGTGCGCATCTCAGAACCTGTAGGTAAAGCCCAAAGAGGGGGTGATGTTGTTATTGCTGCTAAGGCTGGTGTAATACTGGAACTCAAAGGGTTTCTGGGTGATGGCAGTTCTGTTGACGCGGTTGGTAAGGGCGAAGGCGTCGATGGCTGCGGCGATGTGGTTTAGGGCAAGGCCGATGGTGCAATAATTGGCATAGTAGAACTGCTGGTTGGCGGAGCGGCGCATATCCAGATATTCCTGACGCCAGGGCGAGGCGGCATTGGTTCCGGGCGCAACCGCGTTCGCGGGATCGAGGTTGCCGGGATTGTTCATGTAATATTCAATACTGTAGTTCTTTATCCAGCGGTTGTTGATTATCAGTTGGGGATCGGTGTTGTTCGGGTTGAAGACCCAGGTTGCGTTGTTGGGCACTTGGCTCAGATAGAAAGAACCGTTTCCGGAAGTGGGATCGGTGGCGAAATTGTGATACCAGTCAGCCCAGCCGAACACGTATTTGTCGTATTTACCGATATCTTCATAGAAATGCTGGGTGTCGGTGTCGTCCAGGCGGAAAAAAGTGCCGTCGTAGATATCCAGCGCGCCCGGATTGATGTTCATCATCACCGTTTGCACATTCTTCTGGTAATCCCTGCGGTAGCGGGTGCCGGTATAGGTGTAGGAATACTGCTCGCCGTTCACGGTGTAATTGAAAACCTGGGTGACAGTCTCGCCATTGGCGAAGGTCTGAAAGGCTTCGGTCTGGTCCTTGCCCTGTTTGTTGAACCAGACTATGCCGCCGATGGTAGCCAGTTCCAGCACTGGAAAGAGATAGGCAGTGAACGACGAGGGCTTCGCGTAAAACTGACCCGCTCCGGGCAGCAGCGCGGAAAAGAGCATGGCGCGGCGGGCATCTTTGGGTTCGAAATTCACCTTGATGATGTCGCTGACGTCATCCTGGGGTTCCTGCCAGATCAGGTCGTCTATATTCTGGGCATAGGCGCCGGTTAGCAGCGCCAGGCCCAATATGAGCAAGATGGTTTTTTTCATACATTGGCCTCCTGTGTCATTTCTCCACAGCGAATTTTATCCTCTTGTTCTCAGCGCCTTTACGCACCAAGAGAATGTAAACGCCAGATGCAAGTTTGCCGCTGTCCAGGGCCACATCCCGGCGCAGGATGCCGTTGGCGGGCAGAGAGTGGCTTTGCAGCAGCGAGCCGTTGATGTCATAAAGACGCAGTTCCACAGTAGTGTCAAAATTCTCGATGCGGACCCTGAATTGGGAATCGCGCACGGGGTTGGGAAAAACAAAGGCTGTGAAATCCTGAACTGGCGGGATGTCGTCATACAGGCCGTGGCCTTCAAAGCTGCCATCGCAGCCATTGCGGAACCCATTCCAGTATATTCCGTTGTTCAGCATTCCCAAAGCTTTTCGGTGGATGAACAGCCTGCCATCGGCGTCAGTATAATACCAAAAGAGATTGTGGGATTCCAAGTTAATGGGCCCAAACGCGAGCTGTGAGCCGAAAACCGCATCGTCCGTCAACAGGGATCTCTGCCAGAGGATGCCTTCATCTGCAAGCCAGGCCACATGGCCTCTTTGAGGCACAGGCAGATAGAGCAGCACTTGTGGATAGGATATTAGCGCGTAAACATGTTCCCGGGCAGAAAAAGTGAGCGGGAAAGCATTGTGGGGATAGCCGCCGAGCAGGGTGCCGTCATGTTTGATGGCGAAGATACGGTTGCCGCAACCCCAAAAGATAGTGGGGTTGACCGCTCCCTGCATTGAGCTGTCCATATACCAGGCTATTCCCAATTGAGTGGGCTTTTCTGCCTGCGTGTTTTGGAAGATCATCTGGAGGCGGTTATCCTGAAACTTGTAGATGTTGCCGCTGTTGGCCGTCAGGAAGATCATTCTGAGCCCGCTCGCCGCTCCGGTGAAAGTCACAGGTTCATAATCGCCAAAGGGTTCCGGCAGTTCCACCTCGCACTTGATGTAAAGGTCGCGGGTGTCGATAATGTGCAGAAGGTCCTGGCTGATCGTCACCAGGTCGGTTCCGTAGCTGCCCAGGCGCAGGATTTGGGGAAGCTGGACCATGTCCTTCACCATGTTGTCCACCACGGAACTCAGGCAGGTGGCGGTGCTCACGAACACCGTGTCCCTGATTGCGATGGGCGCGGTGCTGATGGGATCGGGAAAGTTGATTGTTTTGCTTTGCAGGGTGTCCTGTGAGAAATCCACGATTTCCAGAGTATTGGCGTGGCTGAGAATGAGTTCCTTGTAGCCGTCGCCATCCTGGTCTGCGCTTATCACAGGCTGGTCAAGCGTTTCACCGTCCCAGGCGAACGGCCCCATCAGGTCGGTCCACCTGCCGTCATAGTGGCTTAGCAGAGTGATGGATTGGGGCCCGATCAGAGGTAGATCGAGGTTGCTGTAGCTGGAATTGATGAAGGGCCCGGGCAGGAGTTCTGGAATACCGTAGGCAGTGACTGAGGTTTCATCGAACCAACCGCTGTTAACGGTGAGGTTCATGATAGCGGCGGGGTTGCCAATTCCGCTGAGCCAATACTGCGAACCCATTCCCCAGCTGTCTTTGAGGGGTGGTTCTGTGGTGCCGTTCAGAACAGGCTTCCAGGGCTCCAGGCTCCATGACACGAAGTGACCGGATCCATCCTGCAAGGGCTTTTTCGCGTGAAAATACTCATACTGGGTGCCAGTCCAGAACCATGACCATTGGTTGCCAATGTCGGCCAGATTGTCCGCTTCGATGATCTCCACGCCACGCTTGGTGTAGAGAGTGTTTATGGTGTTGTTGGCATAATTGGAGAGAAACTCCCCGTCATTGCCGGTTACGCCCTGAGTGTAGATAACATCTTCATTCACACGCCAGACCAAGAGACCGCCACCCACGGAGGAGCCGTCTTCCTTCAGAAAAGAGGGCAGCAGATAGTCGTATTCATAACTGGGTATGTTTTCGGGATCGTCGATCGGGGTGGGGTAGAGGATAACCCGGCCGTCGTCGCTGGCCTTGAGCGCGGTGGCTCCATCGCCGTCTGGATCAACGCTGCGGTTTTCGACCAATATGTATTCTGTGGGGGAAAGGGGAATGCGCAGGATCTGAGGGATGAGTTTGTCTCCCGGTTGCCGGTGGCTGCTGGCGGCGAGGGGCATTTCTCTGAACAGGTTAACATATTCCACGTCTCTCAACAGGCCCCGGGAGCGGAGGTCGTCTCCGAAAACCAGTTCGCGGGACCAAGCGCCGGGCAATCCCGGCAAAGCGCCTTCCAGAAGCACATAAGAGCCGTCGTCCAAAATATCCATCAGGATGCCAGAACCGCCGCTGTCCATGATGTCGAAAACCCCAACCATCGGCTGCCAGGTATGGACGTTGTAGAGGTCCACAAAGCCGAGGGAATGTCCAAATTCATGGCAGAGCACGGCGTTTAGGGCACCGTAGCCGCTGTGGATGGTATCCTCGCCTGAGGTTTGGCTGGAAAAATCCTGCGAAATGGTTGAAGGAACGTTACAGGCATGGCTGATGAGCACAGAGCCGCCATCCACCACGGCTTCCTTGCCTTCGCCCACCCTGATGAAAAAGGAGGGGATGTCGGAAGGAGTGTCGCCATACACGTCATGCTGCCAATCGGAACCGGCGTGGATGATCATGTAATGTCCGAAAGCAGAGAAATCCAGTTCCGGAGAAAGGCTGTCCGCCAGTTCGAAAGCGGTTTTGAAATACTCTTCCATCCGGGAAACGAAAAGTTCGTTATCCGCGCCGGGAGGGTTGTAATAGCCCATGTTTTTAGGCAGGGTGTAAGCCCCAGTTTGTGGCCAGACCTCATATTGGAGGTTGTAGGAACCGGCTGAGGCGGCCAGGTAGTAATAGCGTAAAGCTTCCAGATTCTGCTGGAAATAGGCCCGGTCGTGTGGGGGGCTGCCGACGCTGTAAAGGTAGTTGGGATCAGGTTCCAGCAGGAATTTGCCGTTACCGGTGGTATTGGGGTCGTCGGTGGTTTCAGCCTGGAAATCCACCAGGATCACCAGCAACCTTTCAAAGTTTGCGTCCCGGGATTTCGTCGCAGAGGTGGGCTGCTTGTTCAGCAGCTGGGTGTGGGGATGCCGGCGCGGAGGACGGTTTGAAAAGTGTTTCTGGAGAGTGAGCTTTTCAGCACCGAGCAGGCTGGTAATCGCCAGCAGGAGAAGGAGAAACCTGATTCTCATCCGTAGCCAAAGCCACAGCTCCCCACGTCGGAAGACGCGGGGAGACAGGCTTGAATCACTTTATCCCTAAAACTCGAAGCCGAGGGAAAAGACTTTGTTGAAATCCACAAGCTCGCCGCCGGGGACCATGCTGAAATCCGCGGTCAGCTTGTATTTTTTGCTGAAAGTGTATTGGATGCCGGCGCCAAAGCTGGGTCCCACCACGCTTCCGGCCGTATCCAGGAAATAGCCACCGCGCAGGGAGATCAGGTCGAGATATGTGTACTCAGCGCCGACGCCGTAGATGGTTTCATCCATGTGCTGCCAGCCAGTATTAAACAACCTGGTGAGCAGAGGGTCCTCGTTGGCCAGGACTTTGCTGGCTTCCGCTGAGACCAGCAGTTTGTTCATGGGGGCGTTGAGAATCTCGTAAGCGGCGCCCAGCCTGACGGTCATGGGCAGGGGGTCGGATTGCTCCTGGTCGATGTAGGTCACGTTCGGCCCGATGTTTTGGATCACGAGCGAGAGGTTGGTTCCTCTGGTCAGGAAATCCTGATATTTTGCACCGAGGTCGAAAGCGAAGCCAAAAGCTTTGCCGTCCGGCTCGGTGGGCTGGCCGGGCCCCAGATAGCTGTAAACGAACTTGAAGTTCGTTCCGATGCCCAACTGCTGCGGGATCACATCGTAGCTGTAGCCAACGTTTCCAGCAGCTTCAAAGCTATGGAACTCGCCGATAACGTTGTTGTTTTCGTCGGTTTGGGTCTGCGTGCCCATGTCTAGCAGCGTCAGATGGGCGTTGATGTTTCCGATGCCCTCGAAATACTGGTTGTAGCCCAGGTATTCATAGTACATGTCGTCGAAGCCGGAACCTGCCAGCCAGGGAATGTGTGAACCGGCAAGCTGGGTTTTGCGGTTGAACGCTGTGGCGCCTGGGTTCCACCAGGGGGCGTAAGCGTCGTCAGCAACGGCGGAATAGGCCCGGCCCATGCCGTTGGCCCGCCCGCCCGGCTCAAAAGTGAGTGAGAGCATCGAAGCCTGGGAAATCGCACCCAGGGACAAGGGCAGGCTCAAAACGGTTATCAGCACTGCCAGGATCAGCATATTATACTTGGACATTATACCTCCATTGAGATACTGTAAATGGCGCGGGCGTGAAATAACCCGTCGCGGTTGATATTGATTTATCGGTTTCAGGGAAAGAAAATACCCCAATAAAAAGTCATTTCGCAGCTGTTCTACAAAAATGCAGCCTTTTAGCAAATCTAAATGAGCGTTTTTCTCCCATATTTTTGTGGTGCCGAAGGCCGGAATCGAACCGGCACGGACTAAAAGTCCGGTGGATTTTGAGTCCACTGCGTCTACCTGTTTCACCACTTCGGCACGATTCGAACCTTTTTCCCAAAGTCCTAAGGCTTGTCAAGCAGAATATCTTGGATAGGCTTGACGATTGTAGCAAATTATCAACAATTGCGGGGATGAAGGATGATTCATCAGAATCCCGCCTCGCGGTCAATGGCTTCCTGTAGCTTGGCGGCTGCCTCATCCAGGGCGGCTTGAGGAGAAAGCATGCCTTCCTTGGCTTTCTCCAGCGCTTTCTTCAGTTCGTCCCTGCCCACGAACCAAGCCGGATGCTGGGGCTCGAAAACCGCATTGTCCAGCTGGGCATAAATGCCCCGGAACTGGGGATAGGTGTTCAGGAAATCCACGATGGTTTTGGATTTCATGGCACTCTTGCGCAGAGGCATATAGCAGGTTCGGGCGCTCCACTTGGCGGTTTGTTCAGTATCGGTGAACCACTTGATGAATTCCCAGGCGGCCTTTTCCTTTTTGGGGTCGCCGCTTTTGAAGATCACGATATTGGCGCCGCTGATGGCGCTTTTATTGGTTTTATAGGTGGGCAGCGGAGCGTAGCCGATATTGAAATTGATGGGCTGCTGGCGCATCCAGGTAATGGATACGCTGGAACCTTCAAACATGGCCACCGTGCCTGCCAGAAAGGCATTCTGGCCGTCCATTTCCTTGGAAGCCTTGGCGGTCTTTTCCTTGTTTACCAGGTTCAGAGTATAGTTCAGCGCTTCCAACCCTGCAGGGCTGTTCAGGACCGGTTTGTCGTTTTCGTCCATGATGGTGCCGCCGGCTTGATGGATGAGGTTTACGAACTGCCATTCGTTCACGGTGAAATTCGCGCCGTAGGTTTCGCCGCGGTCTTTGGTTTTGGGCGAGGTCAGTTTGCGGCAATAATCCTCAAATTCAGCCCAGGTGGCGGGGAAGCGGTTGGGGTCCAGCCCGGCGCGGTAAAAGGCGTCTTTGTTGTAGAAATAAGCCCGCACGCTTTTATTGAAGGGGAAGGACCATTTTTTGCCCTGATAGGTGATGGACTGCAAGAAAACGGGATAGAAATCCGCCAGCTCTTCTTCGGTGAAGTCTGGATCGTTGGCCAGAAGGCTGTCGATGCTCACTAACACTTCATCCTGCTGGTATTTGGCCGCCCAGGATTCGAAAACCTGGGCCAGATCGGGTTGCTTGCCCACCTGCAGGGAAGCGGAAAGCTTCTGCTGCAGGGCGTTGTAGCTGCTGATGGGGTTGGCGATAACCTCAATATCCGGGTGGGTCTTGTTGAATTCCACTATCATTTCGTTGAGAACGTCCCCCAGGGGGCCGCTCAAACCATGCCAGAAGCGGATATGGACCTTGTCTGATTTAGCCGCCTTGCCACATCCGGCCACTAGCAAGGCCAGAATCAGGATCAGGCTTGATAAACGCCGCATTTTCTTGTCCTTTTTCGGTATTGATGCCACCAGAGCATCATGGATTACAGAATAATTCACCCTCGCTTTGCAGTCAATCTTTTTCTCCACGGCTGGAACATAGCCTCCTTTGCAATTAGTTTAGGAAAAGCATCTGAACCGAGATGGTTATGCTCAATCAAGCTCACTTTTTAAGGCTCTTTTCCAAATCGAGTGGGTAGCCCTACGGGCTCAAACAACGGGTTTATCCACTCAGATTGAAAGAGAACCCTTTTTAATAGTGAAAGTCAGCCTGGAAGATGGCAGAAAAGTTTGCGCTCTGAAGTGTCCTGCCAGCCAGGCCGTTAACGCCTGCGACCATCCCCCTCTCATGCCCCTCGCCAAATCCCCGTATCAAATGCGGGTATTATGCGGGAGGCGCTTTTGGGATAATGGACAAGGCCTTAACGGCCAGTCAACATCGGCCAAAAGCTGGTGTCGAGCGAGGAACGAGCATCGACGCCAGCAATGAATAAATTCACCAAAATGTCCTGTCGTCCATGCTCACTATGTTCGCTGTACGCCAGGTTTGCCACCGGGTTGAAAGAGAGCCTAAAAAACCGGAACCCTCAAGGTTTCCGGCAACGGCGATATTCCGTGAAGGTCAGGTTGAATCCGGTTTCGGAACTGATAGCCTCGAAAGATGTTAGTTCCCAGTCGTCGGGATTAATTTCCGGGAAATAGGTGTCGCCCTCGAATTCCGCGTCGATGCGGGTGAGGAAAAGTTTGGAGGCCAGGGGCAGGAATAGCTTGAAGATTTGAGCGCCGCCAATAACGAAGCATTCATCCCCAGCGCAGTGCTGCAGACATTCCGAAACGCTGTGGCAGACTATGGCTCCTGGCACCGCCAGTTCCCTGTCGCGGCTCAGGATGACGTTCACCCGCCCGTCGAGGGTGCGTCCCAGCGACAGCCAGGTGTTTTTGCCCATCACAATGGTGTGGCCGAGGGTTATGGCGCGAAAGCGGCGCAGGTCCTCACGAATGTTCCAGGGCATGCGGTTTTCCCTTCCGATCAGGTTGTTGCGGTCAATCGCAGCGATCAGATAGACGCGTGGCTCAGTCAAAACGCCCCGCCTCGAAGAACCTGTCGATGGGGCCGATGCCGGCGCTGAGAGCCTCCTTGAGGGTGCCGCTGAAGATGAGAGAACCCTTGTCTATAAAGAAGATGCGGTCGGCCAAACGCTTGATGGAAGCGATTTCGTGGGTAACGATCACGATGGTCATGTTGAGTTTGTGTTTCAGGTCGAGCAACAGTTCGTCCAAAGCCCTGGCCGTCAGCGGGTCGAGGCCGGAGGTGGGTTCGTCGCAGAAAAGGATTTCGGGATCAAGGGCAATCGCCCTGGCCAGAGCCGCCCGTTTCCTCATTCCGCCTGAAAGTTCGGAGGGAAGCTGATATATTGCTCCATCCAGATGCACCAGGCTCAACTTAGCCTGGATGATTCGTTCTATAACTTTGGGGCAGAGGCGGCTGTGCTGTTCCAGGGGAATGGCGATGTTGTCGAACACCGATATTGAATTGAGCAGCGCTCCGCTCTGGAAGAGCACGCCGAAGCGTATCAAGACTTCGCGGTAACGCGCCTCGTCCATTTCCATGATGTTTTCGCCGCGGTATTTCACACTGCCTGAGGCGGGCCATTCCAAGCCCAGGATGTTTTTCAACAGGGTTGTCTTGCCGCTGCCGCTGCTGCCGAGGATGACAGCCACCTCGTTTGGCATGATGTCCAGGTCAATGTCTTTCAGGATCAGGCTTTCGCCGTAGCGTGCCTGCAGCCCGCGGACGCTGAGCAGGGGTGCGTTCATAGATAGACCACGCTGAAGACCGCGTCGGCAAATATGATAGCTAGGATGGAGGCCACGACGGAACGCGTGGTGGAATTGCCCACCCCTTCGGCGCCGCCCCGCACCCGAAATCCCTGATGGGCGGCGATGATGACTATTAGCCAGGCAAAAACCACGCTTTTAACATAGGTGATCAGTAGTTCGCCCGGTCCCAGCACCATCAGGGAACGCTGCAGATAAACCTGCAGGCTGACATCCAGATGGGAAACGGAGATGAGGATCGCGCCTAACTGCGCGGCCAGAATGGAAAAAGTGACCAGGATGGGCATCATCAGGGAAAGGGCATGAAATTTGGGCACCACCACGTAACGCACAGGGTCCAGAGCCATCATGCGCAGCGCATCTATCTCTTCCATAACCTTCATGGTGGCGATTTCTGCCGTGATGGCGGAGCCGCTTCTGCCAGCCAGAATGATGGCGGTGAAGAGGGGTGACAATTCCCTCACCAAAGCGAAAGACATCACATCGGGCACAAAGATGGCGGCGCTGAAATTCTTCATCTGCACCCCGACCTGCAGGGCGACGATGAAACCGATCACAAAGGAAAGCAGCGCCACGATCGGCAGGGCGTCCATGCCCAAAAAAACGCACTGCTGTCCCAAGGAACCTTTGCGCTGTTCACCGCGGCGGAAGATGCTTACCGCCGCCCAAAAGAAAATATCCGCCGCCAGTTGGATGGCTTGTTTCGAGCTTTGCCAGGCTGTTTGCACCGAGGCTCCGATATGCTCCAGCCAGCTTGGTTCGCGGGGTTTTTCCAGCGGAATTCTGTTCGGGTTGCTGAATCTGTTGATTACAACCTGCACTTCCGGACGAGCCGGTATCAATGCGACCTCGCCCTCCTGTGAAACCAGCAACAGGATTTCATCCCACGCGGCTGTTCCGGCACTGTCGATTTGTTCGATGCCGGAAAGGTCAATCCTTTCCACTTTTTCATGCTTGATAGCTCCAGCAAGCCCGGCACGGAGGCTGTCCAGCCCCTTCAGGGTGAAATCTCCCTCTAGATAAAGGGTGCCAGCGTCAAAACGAAATCCGGCCATGGGTCAGTAGAACAGCGATAGCCTCAGGTAGCTGCCATAATTGTAAACCACCCAATCTTTTTGAGACCTATCGTACTGTATGTTCAGCCTCAGGTCCAGCGAAATGTTGCGGTAAATCCGGAAATTGATGCGGTTTTCGTTCTCCAGGCGGACGCTGCGGTCTTCCAAGCTGAGGGGAAAGAGCAGGTCGAGGGAGGAATTGACCCTGATGAAGTTAAAGATGTTGACCGCTGAAAGCACCAGAGTGCTTTCGAGACCGTGAAAGGTCTGGTTCGGTTGTTCCCTGTAGATGTCATAAGTCTTGGCGTAATCGGTGTTCTGGCCAGGTTTGCTTTCACTGTATTTGTAAAAACCATCGTTTACCTCCTGCTGCCAGCCATAACCAAAGCGCAGGCTGAGAGAAGCTTGAGGGCCAAAAACGAGGCGGTATGTGATTCCCGTTCCCTCCTTCAGGCGCATGGGGAAGAAGGGGTTTTTGGACTTCAGCCGGTTCTGGCTGGTCATCACCGCCACGGTGTCGTTCTCCGCGGAGATGAGGATAAGGTCCTTCAACTTGGAGAAATAAGCGTATTCCCTAAAGAAATGGGTCTGCACGTCGCCACGGGCGTAGAAGGAAAAATTGCGCAGGGAGCGGCTGCTTTCCCAAGGCGTCAGCAGCAGGACGTTTTTCAGGGAATAGGCGTCGGCACTGATGCGCAGATCGGAAACATTGGAACTGCTAAGGCCCAAATCATAGATGCTGCGCAGGGTGTAGAGGGTTAAAGGGAAGGTTGCGTCCACCGAGTTTTCCAGTTGCCCGGTTACGGTGATGCCTACCAGGGGATGGGCGGGGTCCGCTTCGTTGTTCCCGGCCAGGCTCAGATTTCCGTGCATTGCGCCTTTATGAACCACAGGCCGGTCCAGGACAACAGGTTCCTCACCCAAAACTCCTGCCCCCAACAGCATGTTACCTTCTCCGGAAGGGTCAACCACCAGGGTCAGGACCCGGCTGTCGCCTTTGGCCAGATCGATAGTGGTGAAGTCCTCCAGTTGGGTCCAGGAGCCGCCGCCCAGTTTGACCATGTAGGTGCCGGGGGGAAGGATCCAAACCTTGTTTGGCTGGCCCAGGTCGTCATCGCCGATACTGGTTCCGGGGCCAAGGAGATAGTATTCGAATTTGCCGGTTTCCTTTACCCAGATGTCATAGGAAAGGCGCACCCGGTTGTTTTTTCCGTCGATGATTTTGACGCTCAGTTCTGCCCATTGCCCGCTCACCACGGTGCGCATCTTGGGCAGAACCTCCACTTCCAGCGATATGTTCTGGCTTTCGCCGATGGTGACGCTGTATCGGCCCGGGGGGAGGGTAAGCTCCTTGTTGAATTCTCCGTCATTGCGGAAAACATCGTTGTCCAGGCCAAGGATGTTGTAGCGGATAAGGTCGTCGGTGTCCGTGCCGAGAATGAGCAGCAGTTCACCGTCAGAACCGGCCATACTTTCCGGGGGAATATCTTCCAGCGTGTAGAGGCCTTGGCATGCTGTTTCGACGGTTTCCAGGGTCACCTGGTCCTGTCCACCGCTCAGGAAAGACCTGCATTTGGTCGCGAATACGTCAGTTTCATGCATCAGCAGCTCGTTGTAGCTCTGGATCAGATAGACCATGCTGGGGTCGGGCAGGGGTTTGTAGCGCTCCGCCTTATAGCTGAGCAGGATCTTCTGAGTGTCGGAATCCCGTAGGAAGAACTCCATCCGTAAATAGGCGCGGGCATCCTCTGCCTCGATCTTTTCCAGGTTCAGAATCTTGGTCTCTAAAAAGTAGTCGGGATCGAATTCTCCTGTGGTGCGGTCAACCTGGCTGAAGATGCGGTAGGCGCGCAGCCTTTGCACGATCATGTCTGGAATAGCGTCGTTGAGCCGGCTGGCCCAAAGATGATCGGGCAGATAGCGCACCCGGGAGAAGTTTTCTTTAACCACCAGCTGGCTTTTGCTGTAAGCCCGGCTCACTTCCGCATCCAGCACCTCCAGGGATTTGGGGAAGGGCCGGGACATGCGCAGAGCGGGGTTTTCGGTTCCCTCCCTGTATTCCAGCACATAGTAATTTGGACGCAGCCGCTCAGGATTCCAGGCGCAGCCAGTCACGACCATCGCGACGGCAAGGATGCCCAGCCACAAACGTTTCTTGTTCACAAGCGTCTCCCTTTAATTTCCCCGCAGGATCAGGGCGGGTTGGTCAGATATTTGCCGGGCGAAATCATTGAGGTTTTCGCTGGCTTCGCGCAGGTTTTCCAGGGTTTCATTCAGATTTACCCGGTTGCGGATGAGGGTCCGGTCGATATTGGTTATCAGGTTTCCGGCTTTGTGTACTGTTACTGTCAGTTCCTCAGCTAGACCGGAGATATTGGCCTCATTGAGTTTGGCCGTAAGAGTGTTTATGTTGGCTACCAGAGCGTCCATTTCAGCTGAGGAGAGGATTTGGTTCACGCGGTCCATGGCTGTGTTGATCTTCAGGCTAACCGTGGCGATGTCCCTGGTGGTCATCAGGATGAGGGAATCGGAACTGGCGCCGATCTTTCCCAGGTGCAGCCTGGTATCGTTGAGTAGCAGATTGGTTGAGTGATTGATCTCAGCGATGCTTTTATCGAGGCTGGCGCTGATGGAAGCCAGTTGTTTGCTCAGATCGTCGGTAAGGGCTTCCAGGCTGGAGGAGCTGCGGTCGCCGATCCTTTGGATATTTTGGGAAGCCACGGTAGATATGCTGTCCAGGTTCGCGGTCAGGTTGTCTGCTATGCGGTCAAAACTTCCTCCCGCGCCCTCTGTGAAGCCCTGGGCGGATTGGACGATCCGGTCCAGGCTGTTCAGGGTTGAGGAAAGTTTGGTGCGGGTTTCGATGATCAGGCTGTTGGTTTCAGCAAGGATGGAAGAGAGGTTGGCCTGGTTTTCCTCCGCTGTCAGCTGGTCCAGGTTAGAGGCGATGCGGTCCACTTTGTCCACGATGGAAACAGCCTTGCCGGAAATCTCGTCAAGCTCAGTAGCGCCGGTTTTTATGAAGCTGCCGGGTTTCAGGTTTTTCGCCCGATTGGTTCCGCCGCGAACCTCCACCGCTTTGGTGCCGGTGATGCCCACATACACCAGAACAGCTTCGCTATCCTCTTTCAGTGGGGTTCCGGGGTCGATGCTCAGTGTTAGGATCACGCTCTGAACATCCTTGGGATCGATCGCCACCTTGTCCACGGTGCCAATGGGTATGCCTCTGTAATAGACTGAGGCACCGGCCTGGAGGCCGAATACCGAATGGTTGGTGAATCGCAGAAAGTAGGTTTCACGCTTTAGGGTGAGTTGTTTGCCGATCACCAGCGCAAAAAACAGGCCGATCAGGGCGACGCCGGTCAGCACAAAGATGCCCAGTCTGATCCGGGCTGATTTGGCAGCCATGATACCTCCCGTCAGGGATTGAAGGTGATGTCTCCAGACAGCAGTTTGCTTTTGACGTGCACAGGGTTTTCCGCGGTCAGATTCACCTTGCCTTCGCAGATAACATCCTCGCCGAAACTGATGTCGCCGCTGATCTTCAGGCTGGAGCAGTTCAGAAGCGAGGGGACGCCATCGCGAAAGCGTTCCAGCAATTGGTCTATCCTGCCGTAGTAGCGTTCATCCAGTTCGATCGGCGGAATGGATTCCACCCCACGCCTCATCACCACCTGATATTGGTCGTTAAGTTCGTAGAGGTCGCTCCAGATAGCTAGCAGGTCGTTGTTTTTTTTCACCGGGGAGAATCTGGACCTTGGCACTAAAACAGCCCGGGCGCCGTTGAACACGCTGATCGCGGCCCCCATGGCGGTTTCCAACTGATAGACAGGCGTGCCGTCAACGGTTTTGGGATTCACTATCAGCGGCAGCAAGATGATCCCCTCTCCGGCGATCAGGTTCCACTGCAGCGCTTTGAGGTCTATCCAGAGGTTGTTGGTGTTAAAATAGGAGTAAAGCTCCACGTTCTGGAATTCGTCCAGCTCTTCCGGAGGGCATTGCGCCACCTCCCGCAGCATCAGTTGGCCGTGTTTGTCCTGGCAGAGGTGACCGCCTTTCCTGTCCGCTTCCGTGCGGGCGCAAACCTCCATCAGGAAATGGATGTCGTTGGCCTCCATGTAGGCAGGGATGCAGGTGTCCACGGTGGCGCCAAGGTTGTCAGAATTTGACACAAAGGCATAGCGGTAGCCGGCGTCGATCATTTTGTCCAGCAATCCCGAGGAGCTCAATGCGGCAAAGATGTCTCCATGCCCGGGCGGGTTCCACATCTTGTCTGGGTCTTCGTTCTCATAGGGTTTCAGGTTGTCCTGGCGAATTCTGGGGAATTTGTTTTGCAGAAAGGATATCGGCAGCTTCTGCCGGCTGAGGTCGGGGTATTTTTCCAGATAATTCAGCGTGTCAGCCTCGGTGTTGTAGCTGTTCATAAACATCAGCAGCACTTCATAGCCGGTCCCGGAACGCAGGGCCAGCACCTGACGGGTGATGATGTCCAGAAAGTTCATGTTTCCTTTCACCGGCAGCAGGCTTTTCGCCGCGCTGAGGCCCATGCTGGTGCCCAGGCCGCCGTTCAGCTTGATCACGGCGATGCTTTTCAGGATACTCTGTTTCCGGTATTGGGTCATGGCTGAGAGGTCTATAACGTTGTCCGGGGAGGGGGGATCTATCATGCCGCGGGAGATCATGCCCTGTTCGCCTGACTGCAATTGATCATAATAGGCGCTGAAGGTGCGGATCACGTCATCGGCTAAACCCGCCACTTTCATCTGCTTTACAAATAGATTCAACATCCTTTGGTCCTTTTACGGTTCACTGGCCCGGACTCTGTTCCAGCAAAGCATCGAGCATCGCATCATCCACCGGCGTGGGAACGGTTATATGTCCTTCGCTGCCGTGTTTTTCGTTCCAGGCCTGAACGGTTTCTATGGCATTGGGGTTGCGGGCCCAGCCGCGCCTTCCGACACCGCCCATCACATCCCAAGAGAGGCCGGAGCGCACAACCTGGTCCATGTAAGCGCTGCCATCCAAAACGATGCCGTTTCCTCCGTTGATGGCGCGGCCAATTCCAACTCCACCACCGTTGGAAAGCACAACCAGGCTCATACCGCGGGCGATGTTTCCTGCGAAGCAATGGGTGGCCATGTCCGCCATAACGTTGCTGCCGTCGCGGATATTGGCTGTTTCCCGGAAAGGAGAGTCCGTGCCGGAAACGTCGTGATGGTCGCGTCCCAGCATCACCGGGCCGATCTTGCCTTCGCGCACCATCTGGTTGAATTTCAGCGCGATCCTCACCCGACCTTCCTCATCGGCATAGAGGATGCGGGCTTTGGTGCCCACAACCAGTTTGTTTGCCCCGGCTTCGGCGATCCAGTGGTGGTTGTCGCGGTCCATGGCGTTGCGGTTGGGATCGATAAGTTCTTTCGCGGCCTGGTCTGTGAGTTCCAGATCGCCGTCCCTGCCGCTGAGGCAGACCCAGCGGAAAGGCCCGTAGCCATAATCGAAGCAAAGCGGCCCCATGATGTCTTCCACGTAGGAGGGGAAGATGAAGCCTTCGCTTGTGTTGATGCCGTTGCGGGCGATTTCTTTCGCCCCGGCATCGAAAACCGAGGCCAGGAAGCTGTTGCCGTAATCCCAGAATCTGGCCCCTTTGGCACAGAGCCGCTGGATAACGTGAAAATGACGGATCAGTGATTCGTCAACAGCCGCGCGGAACTTCATGGGGTCATTTGCCAGCAGTTGCCGGCCTTCTTCAAAGCTGTATCCAGCCGGGGTGTAGCCACCTTCATACACGGCGTGGCAGGAGGTTTGGTCGGAGAGCAGTTCAGCCTTGATCTCATGCTTGTCCACGTATTCCAAAAGGTCCACGATGTTGCCGTGATAGGCAATGGAAAGGGGTTTGCGGCTGGCACGGAACTCCTCCACCCAGCGGAAGATTTCCTCGGGAGATTTGGACACGCGGCTCACCCAGCCCTGTTGGTACCGGGTTTCAATGCGGCTGGGGTCAACTTCGGCGATGATGCCGATGCCGCCGGCGATTTCCACCGCTTTGGATTGCGCGCCGCTCATGCCGCCCAAACCGGAGGAGATGTAAAGAACCCCGGCCAGGTCACGGTCGGCGGGGATGCCCAGATATTTGCGGCCGGCGTTTAAAAGCGTGATGAAGGTCCCGTGCACGATTCCCTGCGGCCCGATGTACATCCATCCTCCGGCCGTCATCTGCCCGTAATTGGCAACGCCCAAAGCGGTTAGACGCTGGAATTCCTCCGGATTGTCCCATTTGCCGATCACCAGGCCATTGGTGGAAATCACCCGCGGAGCCTCCTTGCGCGAGGGAAAGAGCCCCAGGGGATGGCCGGACTGCACCACCAGCGTCTGTTCGTCGGTGATAACTTCCAGATATTTCTTGATCAGTCTATACTGCATCCAGTTCTGGCAAACTTGGCCAGTCTCGCCGTAAGTAACCAGTTCATAGGGATAGAGGGCAACATCAAAATCCAGGTTGTTGTCGATCATCACCTGCATGGCGCGGCCTGCCACGGTGCCTTTGTATTCATCTATGGGGCGGCCCCAAATCTTGCCGGCAGGACGGTAGCGGTAGCCGTAAATCCTGCCGTGGTCCTTCAATTCCTGCAAAAACTCCGGGGCCAGCCGGGAATGCAGATGCGTTGGAATGTAGCGCAGCGCGTTCATCAGCGCCAGTTTTGTCTCATGCACGCTCAGAGGCATGCCGCGATGCGGCGCGCGTCGGTATTGGGGCTCAAAAATGGGGTCCGGAGGCAAATCCTCGCCCAGATTCACGTGAAAAACACTGCCTTTTGGCATCGTAAACCTCATCATTATAATATGGTAAGCGCCCGGATTGGGATTTCTGGCCATCACCTGACTGCAGGCGATATCTGCTCAAATTGAAGCGCTTTTTTTATGTTAGCTAATAATGTCCATAAGCTTGTTTTTGTCAAGCTAAAAGTCTCTCCAGCCTGTTCAGGATCGGGACGGGGCACTGGTGAAAGCCGCTTATCCTATGCTTTTACTGAGTAATGTATCGGCTGTTAATCATCAATATTACTATATGGTTAGCTCATGTTCAAATTGAGCGGGTTAAACAATTATAAACGTTAGCCCTGACAATTTTAGGAAGCTTTTCCGTCTGTTTGGCCCTTTGCCCCTTCCCATTCGCCTCCTTTTCGCCTCCCGCTGACTTCCCGTTTGGAAGGCGGGAACTCTACGGGAAGTGAATGTGATGCGGAAGGGATAGGGCAAAGGAGGAATCACGGCTGTGACAGGGGAAAACCTATTGGGGAAAAAAGCGTTTGACAACTATGGGCACCGGAAAATACTGACTTATTCACGGCGGGAATTAGTCCCAAGAATAGCTAATACGTTTTTATATAAAAAGATAGAGAAATGAGGACCAAATGAAAGAATACAAACTTTCCAAACTGCGCAACCTTCTTTTGATGGGGGCGAGCGGCGCGGGCAAGACCACCCTCGCGGAGCAGATTTTCCATTTGACCCACACCACCAACCGCCTCGGCAAAATCGACGAAGGCAACACTGTGATGGATTTTGACGCGGAAGAGATCGCGAAAAAGACATCCCTGAGCCTGAGCCTGGGCTGGTTGAACTACAAAGACCACAAGATCAACATTCTGGACACTCCAGGCACCCCGGATTTCATAGGGGACGCGATCGTGGCCATCCCGGCCGTTGAAAACGCTGTGCTGGTGGCAAACGCGGCCAGCGGTTTTGAAGTTGGCCTGGAACTTGCCATCGAGCATCTGGAGAACCGCAAGGTCGGCAAGGTCGTGGTGGTGAACCGCATGGACAACGAGCATGCCGATTTCCACAAGACCCTGGAATCCATCCACGAAAATGCCGGATTCAACCCGATTCCGGTGCATCTCCCCATCGGCAGGGAAAACACCTTTGAAGGCGTGGTGGACATCATCCGCCAGAAAGCCATCCGCCCTTCCGGAGAGGGTGAAGTTCCCGCCGACATGCAAAGCGCGGTTGAAGATGCCCGCCTGCATCTGATGGAAGCGGTGGCGGAAACCGACGAAGAACTGCTCAACGCTTTTCTGGAAAACATGGAACTCAGCGAAGAGCAGCTGCTGAAAGGCCTCAAAAACGCCGTGGCCAGAGGCGAGGTCTGCCCGGCATTTGCCTGTTCCGCGAATACCGGAGTGGGCGTTCTTGCTTTGCTGGACGCGGTTTGCAGCTACCTGCCCTCACCGGAGGAAGCCAATCCCATGCAGGTGCTGAAGAAAGGCGAACCGGCTGAATTCATCGCCAAAGCCGACGGCGAGCTTTTGGGTTATGTGTTCAAGCTTTACGCCGACCCGAACATGGGTGACTATGCCTATGTGCGTATGTTTTCAGGCAGTTTGAAGTCCGGCATGGAGTTTTACATCCCCGAAAAAGATGCCAAGGACAAAGCCGGCAATATGTATTACATGCTGGGCAAAAACCGCAGCGACACCCAGGAAATCCGAGCCGGTGAGATCGGCGCGCTGGTGAAGCTGAAAAACGCCAAGGCGCTGAACAGCATCGTGGCCGTGGGCAGCGACCTGAGCCTGCCCGTTCCGGAACTTCCCACCCCAACCTACTGGCAGATGATCCGCGCCGCCAACCAGAGCGACGAAGACAAGATCAGCACCAGCCTGCAGCGCGTTATTGCGGAAGATCCGACAATCGGTTACGAACTGAATCCGGAAACCCATGAGAACGTGATTTCCGGCATGGGTGAGCAACAACTCCAGTTGGTTCTCAAGAAACTGAAAAACCGCTACAAAGTCGAAGCTATAATGAAGGAACCCCGCATTCCGTATAAAGAGACCATTACCGCCAGCGCGGAATCGCAATACCGCCACAAAAAGCAGTCCGGTGGCCGCGGGCAGTATGGCGAAGTCTATTTCCGCATCAAACCCACAGAGCGCGGCGAGGGCTTCGAGTTCATAAACGCCATAGTGGGCGGCGTGATCCCCTCCAACTTCATCCCCGCCATCGAAAAAGGCTTGGTTGAAACAATGGAGAAGGGCATCGTGGCCGGCTATCAGGTCGTTGATTTGAGTGTGGAGGTCTATTATGGCAGCTATCACGATGTGGACAGCTCAGAAATGGCCTTCAAGATCGCCTCATCCATGGCGCTGAAGGAAGGCTTCAAAAAATGCCGCCCCATCCTGCTGGAACCCATACATGACCTAACCGTCATTGTTCCCAGCGAATACATGGGCGATGTGATGGGCGATATCAGCACCCGGCGTGGACGCATCATGGGAATGGAGCAGCGCGGCAAGAAGCAGTATCTGAACGCCCAGATGCCCGTTGCCGAGATGTATTTCTATTACCCCGCCCTCAAGTCCTTCACCCAGGGCCGCGGGCGCTTCACGCAGAAATTCTCCCACTACGAGAAGGTTCCTGACGAGATCGCGGCCAAAGTGATCGCCGCCTGGCAGGATTCCGAAGCATAAACTTACTGCTTTTCCAAGCAGTTTCAGATTCCGGGGAAGGTTGGTCACACAGCCTTCCCCTTTTTACGCTTGACATTTTTTCGCCCCGGCCAGAGACTGGTTTGGATTGAATAAATAATGTAATTCAATAAGACACAAAGAGGTTTGTATGTCCGGACACAATAAATGGAGTTCGATCAAACACAAAAAAGGCGCGGCCGACGCCAAGCGCGGCCAACTGTTCACCCGCATCGTTAAAGAGATCATCCTGGCCGCCAAAAACGGCGGCGGCGATGCCGAAATGAATCCCCGCCTGCGCACAGCCGTCCTCACCGCCAAAGCGGCCAACATGCCCCGGGAAAACATTGAGCGTGCCATCAAGCGCGGCACCGGCGAAATCGAGGGCGCTGCCTACGAAGAGATCGTCTATGAAGGCTACGGCCACAACGGCGTGGGCATCGTGGTGGAGGTGATGACAGACAACAAGAACCGCACTGTGGCTGATGTGCGCCACATCTTTTCCAAATACGGGGGCAACCTGGCAGAAAGCGGCTCCGTGGCTTGGAACTTCGAGCAAAAAGGGTTTTTCAACGTTCCTTCCGCCGGCCTGGATGAAGACGAATTCATGATGCAGGCCCTGGAAGCCGGTGCAGAGGACATCGAGCTCAGCGACGAGTATTTCGACATTTACACCGCCGTGGAAGATTTTCATACCGTGTTGGCGGAATTTGAGAAAATGGGTCTGCCGGTGGAAAACGCCGAACTGACCCGGGTTCCCAAAAACACCATCAACGCGGATGATGTAGCGCCCAAACTCTTCAAGCTGATCGAAATGCTGGAAGATTTGGACGACGTTCAGAAGGTCTATGCCAATTTTGAGGTTTCCGACGAAGTAATGGAAGCCCTCAGCCAGGAATAGTGATCATACTCGGGATCGACCCTGGCAGCCGCTTTTGCGGCTATGGTCTGCTGGAGATCGAAGGCCGGCGGATAATCGGGGCGGGTTGCGACGTTGTGAATATGGTCAAAGAGAAGGAGCTGCCCACCCGGCTTGACATGCTCTACACCTTCTTGGACAAGGTTTTGGACGAGTATAAGCCGGATGTGGCGGCGGTGGAAAGCATGTTTTTCCACAGGCATATCCGCAGCGTCTTCACTCTTGGTCACGCCCGGGGAGTGATCCTGCTAACTCTGGCCCGGCACGGAGTGCAAATCTTTGAATACACACCCCGCGAGGTGAAAAAAGCGGTGGTGGGAAACGGCAATGCTTCCAAGCAGCAGGTGCGCTTCATGGTGAGCCAACTGCTCAAACTGAAAGCGCCCCCGGCTCAGGACGATGCCTACGACGCTCTGGGGCTGGCGCTGTGCCACCATCACAGGATAAAGCATCTGGCATGATAGATCACATCATTGGCATCCTGGTGCACAAGAGCCCGGTTAACGCGGTGGTAGAAACCGCCATGGGCCTGGCTTTCGAACTTCAGATCCCTATCAGCACCTTTGAAGCTCTGCCGGCTGAAGGGCAGGCCTGTAAGATCTATACCCACATGCACCTGGCGCAAGATGACCTGCGCCTCTTCGGTTTCGCCTCTCCTGCGGAACGCGAGCTTTACCAGCAACTGAACCGCATTTCCGGGGTGGGGCCCAAAAGCGCTTTGTCAATCATCTCCACCCTACCCATACCCACATTCGTGAAAGCCATCGAGCGCGAGGAAAGCGCCCTGCTCACAAAGGTGCCCGGCATTGGCATGAAAAGCGCCCAGCGGCTTATCATCGAGCTAAAGGGCAAGTTGCGCCATCTGATGGATTACGCTGAACCCGGCCAGTTGGGAGTGGAGGAAGACAAGGTCACTGAGGTGGAAAATGCCCTGCAGACCCTGGGCTTCAGCCCCAAGGACGTTCGCCGCGAACTGAGTCTGATGGGCGAGGAAGCCCAGGCTCAAGCCACCGAGCAGCTGATCAAGGAAGTGATCCGCCGCCTTTACCAGAGAAGTCGTTAAATGGTACGTAAAGAAGCCTATCAGACCATCCTGAGAATTTTCAAGGACAAGGAGTTTTCAGACACCCTGTTGCATCAGCGGGCAAAGCGATTGAAGAGCGACCGAGCTAACGTGGCCCTCTTTTACAACATGGTGAAAGGCGTCGTCAAGCTTAGGGGCAAACTTGACTATATCCTGTCCCAGCATGCGGACGAGGCCAAATTCGCCGCCACCGACATAAAGATCAAGATCTGGCTCTACCTGGGCCTCTACCAACTTATATATCTGGATTCCATTCCCGCCCACGCGGCTATCAACGAAACGGTGAAACTGGCCAAGGAAAACCTGGGCGACAAGGTGGGCGATTTCGTGAACGCCATGCTGCGTTCCTGGCAGCGCGAGCCGGAAGTGGTTTACCCGACTGACCCCGTCCAACGAATCGCCTGCGAACACTCCTATCCACCAGAACTTATCGAACAGTGGATAGACCTCTGGGGCGAGGAAGATGCCGAATATCTGGCCATCTGGTTCAACGAGAATCCCAAACTGCACATGCGGGTCAACGGAACGGCCACCACCCCGGAGAAACTCATCCAGTACTTTGCCAAGCGCGACATCAAGGTGACGCCTTCCCCGGTGGGGAAAATGACCCTGCTCACGGAGGAAGCGGACTCCGTTTTGGACGATGTGGCTTTTTCAGAAGGCTATTTTTCCATCCAGGACACCTCCTCCTCGCTGATAGTGGAACTACTGGACCCCCAGCCGGAGGAAAACATCCTGGACCTCTTCGCGGCGCCCGGCGGAAAATGCTCTTACATCGCCGAAATCCTGAACAACACAGGCGAAGTGGTGGCTGTAGACAAGATTCCCAGCAAGATGAAGCTACTCAAGCAGGCGGCCGACAGACTGCAACTGAGCAACATAAAACCGATTGTTTCAGACGCTTTTAAATATGGTCCAGTAGCTCCGGCTTATGACAGGGTGCTGGTGGATGCCCCCTGTTCCGGCTGGGGCGTTTTCGGGCGCAAAGCCGACCTCCGCTGGCAGGCGCATCAGAACATCGAGGAACTGGTGAAGCTGCAGGAAAAGGCTTTGGCGCTCGGGGCCAATTTTGTACGCCCGGAAGGGATCATGGTTTATTCCACTTGCACGATGAACCCCGAAGAAAATGAGCGCCAGATAGAGAAGTTCCTTGCCCGGAACCCGCGTTTCACATTGATTGACGCCAGTGAAAAGCTTCCCGGGGATTTTTGCCAGGGCGGGATGTTCCGCAGCCTGCCTTTCCGCCACAACATGGACGGGGCTTTTGCCGCCAAAATGATCAAAACGAGGTAATGCCAAGTGGCCAGCGAAAAAAGCAAAAAGTTTTGGCTCACGGTTGGGATCGGCGCCGGGATAATCTTTCTCTCCGCCTTCATCACCAGCCAGATCATTTTCCCCATCATCTTCCGCGAGCCCAAGCAGATCGAGGTGCCGGATCTCGTGGGCATAAGTTCCGCGGCTGCCAGGCAGACACTGAGTGCGCTTGGGCTGCATGCCGTTGTGAAGGACTCCATCTGGTCTGAAACAGAGCGCATCGACACCGTTTTGGAACAGAACCCCGCGGGCGGAGCGCTGATAAAACCGGAAGGCACAGTTTACCTGCGCGTGAGCCGGGGAACCCGAAAGGTCGGGGTGCCGTCGGTGGTTGGCCTCAGCTACCAGGAAGCTTACTACACCCTCGTTAACGCAGGCCTGAAGGGCGTTGTGGCGGATTCCCTCTATTCAGACAGCTACGCGCCAAACACGGTTATCCGCTGCATTCCGGGGGTGGGATCAAAAATCGAGCTGGGGGCGGTGGTCCGAATGTACATGAGCCGGGGTCCGGAACCCGTTATCCAGGGAGGAGCATTTGCCGACACCACGCTGCAATATGAAACTCCTTTCGAAAACTGGTAACGCCCGTGACCGCTGATTTGAACGCTCCGGGGACCCTGCGGCTGGATATTCCCCTGGATAAGCAGCGATTGTTCGGGTTTCTGTTGGATTCAGTGGAAGGCCTGGCCACACACAGCCGGGCGCAGGATTCTGAACAGCTTGAAGTCTGGATAACCGCGGGGCAGGAGCAGGCTTTTCAGGATTTCATGAGGGCTTGGGAGTCATTTCAGTCACGAAGCCGCGAGCAAGCACCTCTTTGATCAGGCTGGAATAGCGGTCAGATCAGCCCCGTTGAACGCATCAGGGTTTCGCCCGCCAGGGCCCAGATCACAGCCGCCAGGGCGATGAAGTTGCCGAAAGCGAAAGCTTGTTCCGGCTTGCGGATGAAGAGCAGGAAATAGAGAATCCCCATCAGGCAGGCGAGCAGGATCACAAAGGGGATGTGAATTACGCCGAAAAAGGCCGCCACTGCCGGAATCAGGATCACATCGCCGCCACCCAGTCCCTCTTTGTGGAACAACTTCTCCCAGCCCAGCGCCAGCAGATAGAGTAGCGCGAACAGCCCCAAGGCTGGCAGCAGGTAAACCCAAAAGAAGTCCACGAAGTTAAACCCGCTCTGGATGAAACTCAGCAGCATTCCCACAGCCACCATTGGCAACGACAGCACCAGCGGTATGATCTTATGCATGGCGTCGATGAAAAAGATGGGGATCAGGAATCCGAACATCACGGCGAATTTCCAAAAACTGAAGCTTGCGATCCCGTAAACGAAGGACAGCGCCAAAAAAAGCAGCGGTGTGGCAATTTCCACAGCAAGGTGGTGCCAGTGGATTTTCGCGCCGCAGAATTTGCATTTGCCTTTCTGGGCCAGATAGGTGTAGATGGGGATGTTTTGCCGGGCGGGAAGCTGTTTGCCGCAGGATGTGCAGTGCGAGGGGGGATTCACAACCGATTCCCCGCGGGGGATGCGGTCGATGAGGACGTTAAAAAAGCTGCCCAGGACGGTGCCCAGGACAGCTATGATGATTGAGACAATCAGCGTCAAAAGGTATTACCACCTTTCATACCAGGGCCGCTGGTCACTGTACCAGTTTGACGGTCCCGTGTACCAGGGTGTTCCCTGCCTGAATTCCACGGAGAGGTTCACGCTTTCCGAGGGGCGGTAGTTGAGGCGGAACTCGGGGATAACCTTGGTGTTGTTGTCGGAATTGAATTGCAGTTTGGAGGTGGAACCGTAGTTCACCAGGCTGAGGTCAAGCTCCAGGTCCAGTTTGGGATTGAAGGCGTAGTTGATGTGGTTGGTGTAGCGGGAGAGGTAATATCCGCGCCCGCTGCTGCTGGTGCCGGCTTCAAAGCCCAGGGAATGGCTCATGGAAAGTTTGTTCAGCCCAAAGAGCGGGGTGCCGCTTCCCTTGTAGGGATTAAGGTTCGGTTTGGGTATATCTATCTGTGCCAGCAAGGGCAAACTGAGCAGCAGGATCAGGATTCCGATCAGGGTCTTTTTCATTCGGATACTCCTTGTTTATTCTTCTTCGCAACAAAATAACTCACACCCCAATATCTGTCAAGTTTCTTGAAGAGCGGTTTTCTTTCAAGCGGTTATTAGCCCGGAGGGCGACAGAACACCCTTATATTCTGTCGCCCGCAAGGGGCTTTTGTTTTTTCGGGCTCCGATCCCGACGGGCTTACGCACCCTCGCTATCGTTCTGTCGCCTCTGCGAGGCATCACTGGCTGAATCCCCGAGATAAGAATGACAAGGTGGAATTATCACTATTGTTCAATTACTCACCGGGCTTGTAATCATCATATAGCCCTGCCAGCCAGGCCCTGAGCGCTCACGTCATTTCCCCTCTCACGCCTCTCGTAAGATTCCCGTATCAAATGCGGCCATTATCCGGGAGGCGAGAATGAGAAACGGCAAAGGGCCTTAAGGACCAGCCAACATCACGTCGGTAAGATATGCTGAATTGGGAGAGATGGAAGGCAGCAACGGCAGATTTGGAGTGGAGATTGGGGTTGTGGAAACTTTCCGCGGAGCATTAGGTTTTTCCTTGGGGGAAAACCGCCTATTATATCTTTATAAGAAATAGAGAGGACCGACAAGAATGAAACAGACCGACCTGACCCAAGCCTACGGCCTGGTCCACCTTCCCGCCAAGGTGGCCCTCGCGGTCACCGAAAACCCCGGCGGAGGCTACAACCTGATCACGCTGGAGTGGTTCATGCGCACCTCCATCCAACCTCCGATGTTCGCCATTTCGGTTGGTCACACCCGGTTTTCGTATGAATGTCTGCAGGAAAACAGGTTTTTCAACCTGGTCTTCCCCTCGGCGGAGATGAAGCCGCTATGCGCTCTGGCCGGCTCCACTTCGGGCCGGGACACCGACAAGTTCAAGAAGGGCGGGGTGGAATCCATCCCCGGAAAATACCGCAGGCTGCCTGTCCCCAGGGAGGCGGTGGCGGTGTTTGAATGTGAGGTCACATCCCAGGTGAGAAGCGGTGACCACACCATCTTTGTGGGTGAAGTGCGCCAATGCTGGGCAAATGAGAGTAAAGAGCTGCTCGTCTATTCAGGAAAGGAGCTATAAGGAGTTGCGGTATCAGGGCTGTTGGGCGCCGAAGCTCATTTCTCCAGGGCAGGAACCCGTAACCCGCAGGTTTCCTTTGAAATCGATGTCCGCGCCAATCAGGTGCTGGGGCTGGCTGGCTTCCGTCCGGGCCGCCCAACACCAGTTTCCGGCTTCATCCAGGCGGGCTACGAAAAGCTTCCCTTCATACCGGTCAAGGAAGAAAGGTTCGCCACCGGAATCGATGTAAGGCCTGTATTTGGCCACCAGATAGAGATTCCCGGCCAGGTCGTTATCCAGAAAGAGGAGGTCCGTTCCCAGCCATTTGCGGGCCCAGAGGCATTTGCCGTCGGCGTCGAAACGCGCGTAAAACTGGGCTTTATGCCCTCCGGCGCTTAACTTATGGCTGTCCAGGCTGAGACTGCCGGAAAAAGTGCCCGCCATAAACAAGTCCTTCTGGCGGCCTGAGCTTATCCAATCGATGGAAACGTCCGTTCCTTCCAGAGAATGGGTCCAGAGCTTTCTACCCTGGCTGTCCACCAAAGAAAGGCTTGAATTCACGCTCAAAGCGCCATCGTAGATGGGGTTGGGGATGGGGTTTCCGTAATAATTGTCCGCGAACCAGGTGTTGCCAGCGGCATCGGTGTCGAAACACTTTCTGAAGCAATCGGTGGAAAGCTGCTGCAGACGGCTGCCCCAGTTCCAAGTTCCGTCGGCGCTGAGACGGGAGATGAAAATGACGTTACCGGCGCCATCGGGCTTGGAGCCGATGTTAGCGCCACCCAGCACAAGGTTGCCGGTGCTGGAGCCGGCGATGATTAAAGCACCGTCCTTGGCCAAGCCCAGTTTAAGCAGGTTTTCGGATTTGGCCCCGTTGGTCTTTTCCGCCCAAAGCCAGTTGCCAGCGGAATCGAGGCCGGCAGCGAAAATGTCGGTTTCGCCGCCGGAGGCAATGCCCAGGAAACCCAGGGTTAGGCTGCCACTGAAATCCCCCGCCAGGCAGAGGAGGCCGTTAGAGCCCAAGGCCAAGGCGGGCCGGGAAGCGGTTCCGGAACAGCTTGCCCGCGTCTGCCAGAGCGGTTCTCCGCCTTTGTCGAATCCGGCCAGCCAGATATCGCCGCCACCCGAAGCAAGGTAATCCTGTCCGTTGAGCTCGGTTTTGCCGCTGAAGGCACCCGCTACACAAACAGAGCCTGAAGACCCCACAGCCAAAGCAAGCTGCGGTTCGCCTTCATCCTTCACAAAGGCCAGGTTCTTGGCCCAGAGCCATTTTCCGGCGCTGTCCTGACAGGCCAGCCAGGTATCCGTAAGGCCGCTGGAGGCGGTTCGTGCCTGCAGTGTGATTTGCCCGAATTCCGTCTTTTGGGAGAAAGCCCCGGCGTAGTAACGGTTTCCGGCCGCGTCTTCAGCGTGCAGGGCGTTGGCCGGTAGCCGGCGGATGTTCAGCCAGTTGCCCTCGGCATCTATGCTGGCGGTGAACATGGGAATGTTCGCGTCGGCTTCAAGCTTTGCCCCGGCGGCAAATCCGCTTTGGGGTTCCGGCTGGGCCACTATCGCCGCGTAGCGGTCCACTTCCTTGATCTTGAGCACCTGGTTGAGGCTGATGGTGTTGTCGCGCAGATTGTTCAGGGCCTTGATGTCCTCTATGCTAACGCCGTAGCGCTTGCTAATGTTGTAAAGGGTGTCGCCGGAAACCACGCGGTGGGTGAGCATCTCCGCAACCAATGACGCAGGCAGCAAGGCAAGCAGCGCCAGTAGGGTGATGAACATCCGCCGCGTGGCCGGGAACTTATCCATTCTCATGGACAAACCTAGATATATTAAGCCAGCAGTTCAGCCAGGCGCCGGATGCCTGTTTCTATCTGCTCCGGAGTGGCGAAGCTGTAATTGAGCCGCAGGGTGTTGAAGCGTTCCTGCCCCTCGGGATAGAACTTGGAGCCGGGGATGAAGGAAACCTTGTTCTGGGCGGCCTTGACGAACAGCTCATCGGCGTTGACTTGTTCGGGGAGGGTCATCCAGAGGAAAATGCCGCCCTTGGGCTTGGTCCAGCTCACGCTGGGAGGCATGAAGGCTTCGAGGTCGGAAAGCATTTTTGCCAGATAGGGCGCATAGAAAGCGCGGATGCTTTCGATGTGGGGGTCCATCAGGCCCTGCTCCAAAAAGCGGGCGACAACCCTCTGGGCAACGCAATCCGGGGTGATGTTCACCTTTTGCTGCCAGGATACCATTTTCGTGATCAGGTCTTTGTCTCCTTTGGCAAAGGCGATGCGCATTCCTGGGCCGAGAATCTTCGAGAAGGACACAATTTCCGTAACGATAGAAGTTCCGCTAAATTCCTCATGGGCCAGGCGGTAAAAGGTGGGCAGGGGTTCGCCGCTGTATCTGAGGCGGGAATAGGGGTTGTCTTCAACGATGGGGATTTCGTTGGTCAGGCAGAAACGGATGAGTTCCCGCCGCCGCTCGATGCTGTAGCTGATGCCGCCGGGATTGTGGAAATCCGGAATGATGTAGAGGAACTTGATTTTTTTGCCTTGCTGGCGAAGGGCGCGGACCTTTGCGTCCATCTGTTCCATGATGATGCCGTCATTGTCAAAGGGGACGGTCTGGCAATCTGCTCCCAGGGCGTCAAAGGCCACCAGCGAGCCCAAAAAGGTGGGGGCTTCGCAGAGGACCACATCGCCGGGATCGACCAGGGTTTTGCCGTAATAATAAAGGGCGTTGGTGGCGCCCACGGTGATGATCATCTCGTCCGGGCTGATGTCATAGCCCTCCCATTTCATAAGCTGCTGCTTGAGCAGGGTGTCGCCTTCGCTGGCGCCGTATTGCAGCACGTCGCGGCCTTCATTCTGGACCACATCGCTGAATATTTCCGACAGTTGGGCGTAGGGAAAGGTTTTGGGGGAGGGAAAGCCTCCGGCGAAAGAGATCAGGTTGGGAATGTTCTTGGTGGAGGCCACCAGTTCACGGATGAGCGAGGATTTCATCGCTTTTGTCACCTTGGAGAAGGTATTGGTGTAGTTCATCCTAATTACTCCATTTATCTGTTTATTTAATATCATTCATCAGGCTGGAGAATATCCGTCGCGCCAGCTTTCGGGATGGGAGCCACGCAGGAGTTTTGCTTCAGCAAAAAAAACACGGGCTTTGGCCAGCGGCGGAGCCGGCCACTCCAAAACGTTATAGCTCAGGGATATATCCTGTATATCATCCTGGGGAAAGGTATGGTCTCGCGGATGTGGTGGACGCCGCTCATCCAGGCGACCACGCGTTCTAAACCCACTCCAAAACCGCTGTGGGGCACGCTGCCGTATTTACGCAGGTCCAGAAACCACTGATAGTCTTCAATGGGCATGTTTTCGGCCTGCATCCTCCAGAGCAGGAGGTTATGGTCGTCCTCGCGCTGCGAGCCGCCGATGATTTCTCCGAAACCTTCGGGGGCGATGAGGTCGCTGCCCAGCACCAGATCGGGGTTATGGGGATCGCGTTTCATGTAAAAAGCCTTGATTTGCCTGGGCCATTTCTCGATGAAGACAGGCACAGGCGAACCGGCGGTTAGCAAAACTTCGTCCGCGGCGCCCAAATCGCTGCCGTGTTCTATCTCGCTGCCTTGGGAGCGCAGATAATCAACGGCCTCGGTGTAGGTCATTATTTTGAAGGGGGCGTCCGCGGCCTTCAGTCCTTCCTTGTCCCGCTCCAGGATGGTGAGTTCCGTGTCGCAGTCCTTCAGGATGGTGCGGATCACGTGGCGGATCAGGTCTTCCTGGATTTGCATGCTTTCTTCGTGTTCCACAAAGGCGGCCTCGGCATCCATCATCCAGAATTCCGTGAGGTGTTTGCGGGTTTTGGAGCGTTCGGCGCGGAAGACCGGGCCGAAATCGTAAACCCGGCCCAGGCTCATGATTCCCGTTTCCAGGTAAAGCTGTCCAGATTGGGAAAGATAGGCCTTGCCCTCGTCGAAATAATCCAGCTCAAAGAGGGTGGTGGTGCCTTCGCAGGCGTTGGGGGTGAGGATGGGCGAATCGAAGCGCACAAAATGGTTCCGGTTCAGCCAGTCGCAGATGGCATAATATACCGCGTGGCGGATGCGCAGCACGGCCCACTGTTTAGAAGAACGGATCCAAAGATGGCGGTTCGAAAGCAGAAAATCAGGTCCGTGCTCTTTTTTGCCGATGGGATAATCCTCCGCCACCTGGATGGGGGTGACGGAACTGATCGCCAGCTCGAACTGCCCTTCCTTTTTCTGATGCGGTTTGGCGGTTCCGCTGATGATCACGGAGGATTCCAAGGTGAGGCGTTTGGCGGTTTCGAACATTTCCTCTCCTAGCTCTGGCTGGAAGGCCACGCACTGCACTTCGCCGGTGCCGTCGCGCAGCACGATGAAGAGCAACTTGCCGCTGTGGCGGATGGTGCGCACCCAGCCCCGGAGGGTGATTTCTTTGCCCAAATGGGCGGCGATGTTGGCTATTAAAATGTTTTTCATGGTCATCCGTATTTGATGTTGGGTTGTTGGTTGATGGCGTCGGTTATCAGCGCTGCAGCACGCATGGCACGCAAGCCGGCCTGGCCGTCAACCACTGGTTTGGTGTTTGACAAAACGGCATCAACCCAGGCTTCAAGCTCCAAAGCCAAAGCGTCTTTGGCCTCCGGAGCCGGCTCGAGGCTTTGGGTTTCCACCAGTTCTTCAGGCTTCACCGCTTCATCGCTACGCAGCATTTGCCGCAAAAGGTTTTCGGCTGCTTCGCTGCGCTGCACCACACTGCCCCGTTTTGCGATGAGGTCCAGCGAGATATAGGTGTCTTTCTGGAAGAAGCGCAACCGGCGTTCCTGTTTGAGCGACACGCGGGACGAGGTGACGTTGGCAACAGTGCCGCAGGCGAATTCCAGTCTGGCGTTGGCGATGTCCAGGGTGGGGGTGAGGATGCCGGCCCCGTTGGCTCGAACCGCTGAGAGCGGGCTGTTTACGAAATCCAGGATGAGGTCTATATCGTGGATCATCAGGTCCAGCACCACCGAAACGTCGGTGCCGCGGGGCCGGAAGCTTGATATCCGCGTGGATTCGATGAAGAGCGGCGAGCTGATGTGCCGTTCGGCAGCAAGGATAACAGGGTTGAAGCGTTCGATGTGGCCCACCTGAATGCTCAAGCCCAGCTTATCCGCCAGTTCCACCACTTCCTCTGCCTGCCTCAGTTCGGCGCAGAGCGGTTTTTCCACGAACACAGGCTTTCCCGCATGCAAAGCGGTTTTGGCCAGTTCATAGTGTGCGCTAGTCGTGGCGACGATATCCATGGCGTCACAGGCAGCCAGAAGCTCTGCGTAACTGCCAAAGGCTTTTACGCCGAAATCCCTAGCGACTTCCTGGTTGCGTACGGGATCGATGTCATAAACCCCGGCCAGCGCGCAGCGTGGATCAGAGAGGATCTTGCCGGCGTGGAAACGTCCCAGACGGCCAACGCCGGCAATACCTATTTGAAGCATGTTTATCCGAGTCGTTTGGACAGGATTTCCAGCATGTCCTTGGTCATTTTGGGCAAGTCGTATTCAGGTTTCCAGCCCCATTCCTCCTGCGCGGCGCTGTGATCCATGGAGTTCGGCCAGCTATTGGCGATGGCTTGTTTCACGGGGTCGACTTCATATTCCATGTGGAATTCGGGAATGTGTTTCTTGATTTCGGCGGCAATCATTTCTGGATCGAAGCTCATGGCGGAGACGTTGAAGCAGTTGCGGTGCTTCAGTTTGGCGGGATCGGCTTCCATCAGCTCCACCAGGGCGCGCAGGGCGTCCGGCATGTACATCATGTCCAAAAAAGTCCCGGCGCTCAGATTGCACTTGTAGCTTTTGTTTTTGATCGCTTCGTAATAGATTTCCACGGCATAGTCGGTGGTTCCGCCGCCGGGCAGAGTCACGTTCGAGATTATGCCCGGGTAGCGCAGGCCGCGGGTATCCACACCGTATTTAACATGGTAATAGTCGCCCAGAAGCTCTGCTGCCACCTTGGAGATACCGTAAATGGTGGTGGGGCGCATCAGCGTGTCCTGGGGCGTGTTGTCCATCGGGGTGCTGAGCCCGAAAGCGCCTATCGAGGAGGGTAAAAACACAGCAGCGCCCATTTCCTTGGCAACTTCCAGCGAGTTTATCATGCTATCCATGTTTATTTTCCAGGCCAGGGTCGGTTTGTTTTCACCCACGGCGGACAGCACTGCCACCAGGTTGATGATGGTGTCGATGTTGTATCTTTTCACCACTTCGAACATCTTTTCCGCTTCCAGGGCGTCCATGTTTTCGCAGGGGCCGCCTTCCATGATTTCAGGGATGAGGGGGGTTCTGCGGTAGGTAGCCACGACGTTCGGGCCTCCGTAGATCTTTCTCAGGTAGGGAACCAGTTCCGATCCTATCTGACCGGCTGCTCCGAGGACAAGGATGTTTTTCATTTACGTCTCCATCAGTTTTATTCTATTTGAAACTCTCTTTTTTGTTCCGGCTGGATTTGTCAATGCTTTTCGGGCTTGCCGCCGGCTCGAAGGGTCCGCTTGAACGTCTGGCATTCTGAATGCCTATCGGCCCACGTAAGTTCGCACCCTGGCCACGATTTCGTCGCTGAGCTTGTTCAGGGCAACATTGACCATGTCCATTTCTGCGGGGGGAAAAGGCTCTTCCCTGCGGATGAGGGCCAGCGCTTCGGCTGAAAGCACCCGCTCGTCGCCACCATTCACAACCCTGCCCCAAACGTCCGTCCAGGGATATTCAGCGGTCACAGTGTCGCCGGTTTTGGCCACACCGGTTTTCACGTCAACCAGGGTGAAAGAGGCAGTAATGCGCACGGAGGCGGTCTTGGTATATCTCCTGTAAACGCAGGTCACATCTTCTTTCACCTTTCGCTGGCGCTTCTTGCCTTTGTCCGTGATGTATGTTTCCTTTCCGGTTACAATGTTCTTGGTTTCCCTCAGCTCCAGTTCGCTGGTTCTTTCGGGCACGTAATTAACCTGGATGATTTTGCCTATCATGATTTCATGCGCGCCCTGCAGCCGGCTAAAATCGTTTCCGGAATTCGGGATTTGGCTGTTGCCGTACTGCTGTTCGGTGAGTACGATATTTATCTGGTCGCGGCTCACGATGTCCCAGTATTCGCTCACTGTCTTGTCCTGCACCAGCTTGGAAATCAGGGTGTCGGTGAGCAGGTCGATCAGACCGCCGTATTTATCCCGGGTGCCTGATTTGTCTTCAAAAGGGGAAATGGCCACCCGTTTGGTGGAAAACTGCCGGGAGTGTGTGTAAAGCTGGGGCGCGTCGCGGTAATCGGGAACGTAGTTCAGCGTGGCCTGAAGCTCTTTAACAGCATTTCTGTGAATGTCGGGGTTGTCGCCTTGCTCAAGAAAATCCAGGGCTTTTTGATAGTGGAATTCCGCTGCGGTGAGCTTGCATTGGTCGAGCTTTTCCTGGTAGCCGCGGTTCTCAAAATTGTATTTCTCGCCTGTTTTGGGGTTCACCAACGGATTAAGGCTGTTTACCATATTTTCATATTCGGCCAGCCGCGTGTATTCCTCCACGTTGCTGTCCCATTTTACCTCAGGAGGAGCTTCGCCCAGTTCCAGCAGCCGCTGTTCGACTTCTTCCACCAAGCGGGGATAGGTCTTTTTGATCAGCTTTTGGGCTTTGTAATAGTCCGGTTTTTGCCGCAAAAGCTCAACGCTGCCGTTCAGGGAGGCTTCCAGCTCGCCGTGCCGGTATTCCCGGGCGGCCTTTCTGTAAAGGCTCCTGTTCTTACTGCAGGCCAGGGTAAGCAGCATTAGCGCGAGCAGGCTGGTTGTCAGTATTCGTTTGAGCAGCGTCAATATTCCTCCAGATCGTTTATGAAAATAGGTTAACTTTACCAAAAGCCACGCCTTGGCCACCTTGTCAAGAAAAAGTTGCGCCGCTCCAAGAGGTCTTTTTTTTTAGATTGTATGGCCTCGCCCCAACGCAGATTTCCGCTCTGCCAGCACAGACGGCATCCGGTTCTTTTTCTGCTTCCCGGAACAAGTCCGCGATGAAGAAAGTGGAGAAATCCCGGGGGCAAGAAGGGTGAATCGGTGAATTTAGAGAATTATTAAAAAAGGCCACCTGGGGTACAGTGTGGTCATCCCGGTCCTGGTATCAGCTTATATCAACATCCATCAGGACAGGGTTAAGAGTGTATTTGAGGCTCACCTTTTTGAGGTATCTTACTTCTCCATAGCATGTCAGCTTATTCCATCGGAAAAATGGGATAAAGTGAAAGAGTGGCGTTGCATACCGATCTAATTCCGAAGATATCGTATTTTATAACTACCTGCTTCAGAACGTCTTATAACAATGCCAGAAAAAGTTCTTGACAAGAATGTGGTAGTGTTATAGTTGGCTACATCACTATGGTGATACTGCAGTACCCAAGGTTAAAGAGGTGGTTATGAAGATATTCAACGGCGACACGCCAATCTACCTGCAACTTCGAGCTCACATCGAGGAGCTGATCCTGGAGGGGACTCTGGCCGAAGAGGCACAGATCCACTCCCAAAGGGTGATGGCCAGCGAGTATGGGCTGAATCCCATCACGGTGGGCAACGCCCTCAGCCTCCTGGTGGACGAAGGCGTGCTGGAGAAGAAGCGGGGAGTGGGGATGTTTGTGGCCCTGGGCGCGCGGGAGAAGATCATCAACGCCCGCAGCAAGGATTTCATCACGGACAGCCTGGAGCCGGTTCTGCGCAAAGCCCGGCAATTGGAGCTGCCCAAAGCGTTAATAACGCAAAGCTTGAACAAGATATATGGAGGAAAGGATGAGTGAATTCATCTACCAAACAAGCAACCTGACGAAGTTCTACGGCAAATTCCAGGCACTGAAAGACGTGAACCTGAGCCTGGGGCGCGGCCGGATCATCGGCTTGCTGGGCAAGAACGGAGCGGGTAAATCGACCCTGATGCGCTGCCTTTTGGGTTTTCTGAACCATAAGGGCAGCGTGAAACTGGGGGATATGGAAATCAAACATCGAGACCCCCGCGTTTTTGAAGAAGTGGCCTTCATCCCGGATGTGAGTGGATTGGACGACCGCCTCACGGTTCGCCAGACCGTCGAATACGTTCGGGGCGTGAATCCCCGCTGGAACGACAGCCGCGCCCAAAAGCTTCTGTCAGTCAGCAATCTGCCCCCGAAATTCAAGGTGGGCAAACTCTCCAAAGGCATGAAGACCAAACTCTACCTGCTTATTACCCTCTCGCTGGACGTTAGCTTTCTGATGCTCGACGAACCCACGCTGGGACTGGACATTGCCTTTCGCAAGGAATTTTTCGACACCATCCTGGGCGAGTTCTTCGACGAGAGCAAGACCATCCTCATCTCCACCCATCAGGCGGAGGAGGTGGAGCATTTGCTGCAGGAAGTAATCTTCATCGACCACGGGCAAATCCTGCTTCACGAAGAGATGGAAAGCCTGAAAAGCCGGCTGCGGGTGGTTACCCTGCCTAGTGACCGGGAAGCTGAAATCATGGCGCACAAGCCCCGCCTCACCTCACGCACCCTGGGCACTGTGAGCGCCGTTCTGGACGCGGAAGTGGAGATTCCCGGAGCCAGTTACGGCCGGGCCAATCTCACGGACCTTTTCCTTTCAATTGTGGGAGGTACAGATGAAACAGTGTAAAGCGCTGCTCAAAAAAGAATGGGACACGAACTGGTTCATGGCACTGATTCCGCTGTGGGCAACCTGCATCGTGTACATCACCGCCCTGATCGGCTGGATAATCAGCCTGATCCGGGGACACAGCCTGGGTGCCATGATGAACTCGGGAGAAATACTCACCGGATATAGCGACTTAGTTCTTTATGGTTTGACTTCGGCTATAACGATCATGCTGGGCTTTGTTTCCGCGATCAGCGCTGTTGTTTTGGCGTACAACGTGATCAACGGGGGCTATAAAAACCGCTGTGAGATTTTCCATTTTTCCCAGCCGGTATCTTTCCTGAAGATAGCCGGCAGCAAGTTCCTGCTGGTGAGCCTGGTAACGATACTGCTGTATGGACTGCTATCGCTGCTTAACGCCGTGGTGTTCACCCTGATTTACAGCAATTCCGTTTCGGCGGGCTTTCGGTATGGCCTGACAGGCTGGATGCAGACATTTCTTGGCACCAGCCTCAGCATCCTGTTCCTGGGTTCGCTGGCCTGGCTGTTCGCTGGAGTGTACAAGCGAAAATCCCTCCCGCTGGGCTTTCTGACGCTGCTGGCCATCGAAGTGGTGATCGGCGTTCTGAACTACACCACGGGCTGGCATATCCCCTCGCTGTTTGAGTTTCTGGGCAGGATGATCGCGCTGGAAGTGAAGAGCTATCCTAGCTGTCCTCCCATGAACGAGTTGCAGGCACTGGATATGCAAGCTGCGATTAACAAGGTCTGGAACTCGCTTCTTTCCTGGAATTCCGTCCTTAAGCTGGCCCTCAGCGCGGTTTTCGTGGTGGCAGGGGCCTGGTTTTACAAATCCAGGGAGTTAAGTTAAGATGTTTTGCATTGACAAAATTACCACGATTGAAAATGAAAGGATATGGCTTGGGGATGGAACCCAGGTTGTAAAACCGGATTCCGGACAGACCCGCCCAAAGCGGGGAAGACAATCTGGAAGCGGCCGGAAACACTCAAATCATTCTGTTCACCTAGGAGGAAGAATGAAGCATATTCTGTGGAGCCTTTTGCTCCTTATCTCACTACCGGCGTTCATCAACGCCCAAACCCCTGCCTGGAACGAGCTCGACCTCACCGGGATGGATTATCCCAGCGCCAGCATCGACAACCTCTTCATCCCGCTGGCCAACCCCTCCCTGCTGTGCACAGGCCACGCCAGCGGACTTGGCTGGGCACAAACGCTTGAAGACTGGAAATTACGTCGCCACTACTGGCTTTTCGCCAATATGGACAACCTTAGCTACACCCTTGAATACACCAGGGACGCGGCAGACAACCCGATGAATTACCACACCCTGGCCCTGGGCAGCAAAGTGCTGCCAAACAGCATTCTGCCCAACCTCTACATAGGAACCCATTACCGCTGGAAAAACGGAAACATCGGCCGGGGCGACTGGCGCAGCGCCCTAACCTACAGGCCCCACGGCTCCACCTCGCTGGCTTTCAGGCTGGACAACCCCTACAAGGAATCCCCTGCCTATCACGCCGGCGCGGCTTTGCGGCCCCTGGCTTTTGTGAATGGGATCAGGGAAGAAAGGCTGGAACTGAGCGCGGACATCGACTATGACAAAGACGGCGGCGGCTACGGATTCAACGACTTCGTTATCGGCGCCCACACCAGACTTTTGGATGGCCTGAACGTCGGAGCTTCCTACAATCTGGACAAGAAAACCGCTTGGATGAACTTCAGCCTCAGCTTCGGCAAGGTTGATGTTGGCGCCGTCGCCACCAGTAAAAATAGAGTACCTTACATCCATTTATCGGACAACCTCTTCCGCCCCTTCCTGGGCCTGCGCGGGAAAAACTGGTACGAAATGAAGTTGGAAGGGAAAATCAAGACCTACACCGAGCCGAAATTTAAAATCGGCAAGATAAGGATAATGGATAACCAGAGCAAGGGCATCGAAAGCCTGATAGCCGACATCAACCGGGCCAAGGAAGACCCCTCCGTGCACGGCATCCTGCTGAAAAACCCCTCCTTCTCCACTTCCTTCGCCCTTTTGCAGGAACTCACGGACGCTTTCCGGGATTTCAAGTCCGGAGGCAAAAAAATCACCTTCTACTATGACAATATCGGCAATTCAGGCTACATGTTCGCCTCCTCCATAGCTGACGCCATCTATCTTAATCCACAGGGAGTGGTGGATTTGCGTGGCCTTTCCGCCTCCAGCCCCTATTTCAAGGAGTTGCTGGACACTCTGGGGGTGGAGGTGATGAACTTCCGCAGCCACAAGTATAAAAACGCCGGAAACGTGTTTTCCGAAACCGAAATGACCGAGGCCGAGCGCGAGGTTTACGATTCCCTTCTCCAGAGCATCTACGACCAGATAGTGGCCGCCATGGACGCCGGACGGGGCGACAAGTTGAAAAGCTCCGTTCAGGAAACCATCGACGCCGGCCCCTATTTCCTGGCCTCGGACGCCCTGGCGGCGGGCCTGGTGGACAAGATTATCTATGAAGACGAGCTAAAGGATATTCTGAAGGATGAATTCAGCTTTTCCGGCACCCAAAGCTGCGTTCCCGAATACATCAATTACAAATGGAGCCAGCCCCGCGAGAGCCTCATCGCGGTTATCTATGCCCAGGGCAACATCGTGATGGGCGAAGGGGAACCCGGCTCCGTGATTGCCCACGAAAACACCGTGAAGCTGATACGCGAAGCGCGCAAAAACCCCATGTATAAAGGAATTATCCTGCGCGTGGATAGCGGCGGCGGATCTGGCCAGGCCTCCGACATCATCCTGCGCGAACTCCAACTTGCCCAAGCGGAAAACAAGAAGCCGGTGGTGGTATCCATGTCCGGCATGGCGGGTTCCGGAGGCTATTACATCGCCTGCGGGGCCGACCGCATCGTGGCTCAACCCTCCACTCTCACCGGTTCCATCGGCGTTATGGGGCTCACTTTCGCCCTGCCCAGGCTCTACGACAAGATCGGCGTGAACTGGTCAACGATGCAAAAAGGCGCCAATGCCGATTTCGGCGCCACCCACCGCTACTGGACAGAAGAAGAGAAGAGCAGGATGAGCGATTTCATTGAAGCCTATTACGAAGACTTCGTAAGGAAAGTGGACAAGGGACGCGACGGCCTGGATTACGACCAGGTGCACGCCATCGCCCAGGGGCGCGTCTGGACTGGCGAACAGGCTTTGAAGAACGGACTGGTTGACGCCCTCGGCGGACTCGACACCGCCCTTGAGGAAATGCGCAAACTAACCGGCATCAAAGGCCACATCACACTCGTGGACGCAACCTCCTCCGATGACGGAATGGAGATCAAGATGGGGGGCAATCCCTTCGGAGCATCGCTGCGCAACGACGCCCTGGACAAGTTTCTGGGAAGCTACATGCGCGTCTATGAACTTTGGCGCGATTTCGGCGACGGCGAAGTGCTGATGCTCACCCCGCTGGAAATGAGAGACATTCAATTCTAAGCCAACCCCCAAAAAGATAGGTTAACAGCCCGGGATTCAATCCCGGGCTTTTTTGGCTTCATGTTCCAACAGGGTGGGTGCGCCTGATCCATCCCTGCGACAGCTTTCCCTCGGAGAATTGAAGCAGTGTGGTCTGGCCGTTAAGGCCCTTTCTTCCGTCCCATAATCGCCTCCCGCACAATACCCGCATTCGATGCGGGGATTTGGCGAGGGGCGTGGGAGAGGGATGGAAAAGACCGCTAAGGGTGTGGATGGAAACACTCAACCACGGGAACCGATGGTTTGGCGCAGGGCTTCGAAGAGGACGATGGCAACGGCATTGGAGAGGTTGAGGGAACGGAGGTTGGGGCTCATGGGGATGGTGAGCGTCTGAGAGGGATGGGCATCAAGGAGGGTTTGGGGCAGGCCTCTGGATTCGGGGCCGAAAACGAGGAAATCGCCAGGCTGATAACGGGGCTCCAGATAGCTGCGGCTGGATTTTGTGGTGCAAAGCCAGATGCGGTCCGGAGGGCAGAGGCGGGGAATTTCCTCCCAATCCTTGTGCAGCTTAAGGTCTAGATGTTCCCAATAATCCAGTCCGGCCCGTTTGAGCGCTTTGTCCGTGAGCAGGAATCTGCAGGGCTGGATGATGTGGAGAATTGCTCCCGAGCCCACGCAAAGCCGGCCGATATTGCCTGTGTTGGCTGGAATCTCCGGTTCATAGAGGACCACGTGCAGGTTTGCTGAAGGAAGGGGCAGCGTCATCAAAGGCCGGGCAGGGTTTTTATCAGGCGATTCCAGCTTTCCAGCCAAAGGGGCAGGTTTTGATTTGGTTCGTATCTATCCAGGCGGCTGTTGACGCTGTAAACGCTCCAGGGCAGGCGGGAAAAACCCCTCGGTAGAGGGGTACGTCCGTTCACGGGCAGCATGGCCAGCTTGAACATCACGAACTGCTGGGCTTCCGCGGAAATCAGATGGCGCAGGAAAAGCAGGGCTGTTGTGTGGTTGGGGGCGCCCGCGCAGAGGGCAGCGCATTCAGTGTGGCGGAAAGACCCCTCTTGGGGAATCACTGCCTGGATGTGGCTTTCGGAGGGATGGAACTCACTTATCCAGGCGGGAACTGAGTTGTAGCCGATTATCAGGCCGCAATCTCCCTTCCGTAGCGCGTTCAGAGCCTCACCGTGATCCCGGTAGAGGTGGCGGACATTTTTACGGAAGCTGTTCCAGAGCTGATCATAACCGCGTTCCCCAAACAGGGCCACGGTCCAGAGCAAAGAAGACCTCCCCAGCCCCGAAGTGGAGGGGTCGCAGAGTCCCATTTGGTTGTAGTAGCGGGCATCCTGGAGCTCTCCGAACGACTTAGGCGGGTCTGGATATTTGCGGGTGTCACAGATGAAGCTGAGATTGGCCGTGGCATAGGGGATGAGGCGCTGGCCGGGGTCGCGGGGGATATCGAGGCAGACCTCAATGAGCGAAATCTCGGGCAGGGGAGCAAATGGTTTCAGGATCGAGTCGGAGAGGGCGAAAGCGCTGTCCAGTCCCAGCACGATGTCGGCATTGGCAAGGCTGTCCGAAACGCTGAGGGAATCTAGCAGCGAGACCAGGTCCGGGAAAACGACCACCTTCAGGGCGGTGTTGTTTTTGTCCGCGAAATCCTTTAGGACTACTGCCTCGAAGCCGGAGGAGCGGATGTGCTGGAGGGCAAAGATAGTCAGGGAACTGGTCGGGGCTGGCTTTTCCGCAACCGGTTCCGGTTTGGCTTTGCAGGCTCCGCAAGCCAGCATCAATGCAAGGGTGATGGCAATTAAGACCGGAAAAAGCTGGAGGGACCGCCTCACAACTACCCCAGGATCAGGAAAGCCACGATGAAATCCATCACCAGCACCCACACGGAGCTATAGACCACGGTTTGCATGGTGCTGCGTCCCACTCCCTCGGCGCCGCCTCTGGTTCGGTCGCCGAAAAAACAGGCCAGGGAGGTGATCACGAAGCCGAACACGATGGACTTCACGATGCCGCTGAGCAGGTCGAAGGTTTGAAAGTAGCTGCGGATGTTGTTGAAAAAGGTGTGGTAGTGGATGCCGTTTTGCACCCAGTTGAAAAACCAGGCACTGCCGATCCCGACCATGTTGGCAAAGACAGTGAGCAGGGGAAAGGCCACCACGCCTGCCGCGATCCGGGGAAGGTAAAGAAATTCCTCCGGTTCCACGCTCATGCTGCGCAGGGCGTCCAGTTGCTCGCTAACCTTCATGGAGCCGATCTCCGCGGCAATGGCGGCGCCCACTTTACCGGTCATCACCAAAGCCGTGAGCACCGGTGCCAGCTCAATCATGGTGGATTTGCTGATGAGCACGCTGAAGAGGTGGTCCGGAATGTAGCCGCGACCCTGATAGACAAGCTGCAGCGCGGTCACGAGGCCGGTGAAAGATGAGGTTAGGGCGATCAGAGGTAGTGAATCAATGCCGATGCGCTTGAGCTGGATGACGAATTCCTCGCGGCGCTTCCCCAAACGCGGCAGGCTTTCCAGCACCCTGCCAATGAAGATGGTGAAGGCGCCAACTCCGGCGAGGAAATCAAGTTTCATGCACAGTGTCGATGCTGCGGAAGAGGGTGAATTCCTTTACGAAGCCCAGGTCCACCGAACCTGTGGAGCCATGGCGGTTTTTTCCCACGATTATTTCCGCTATGCCGGGTTTTTCGGATTTTTCTCCATAATAATACTCATCGCGGTAGATGAACATCACCAGGTCGGCGTCTTGCTCGATGGCGCCTGACTCACGCAGGTCAGCCAGGCGGGGGCGCTTGTCCTCACGGGTTTCCAGCATTCGGTTTAGCTGGGAGAGGGCCACCACGGGGATTTTCATGTCTTTGGCCAGGATTTTCAGCGCACGGGATATTTCTGAAATTTCCTGCTGGCGGCTGTCGCGGTCTTTGGGCACGGTCATGAGCTGTAAATAGTCGATGATGATGAGATCAACGCCGCCGATTTCAGCGGCAAGGCGCCGGACCTTTGCCCGGACTTCCAGGGGGGTGTTGGTGCCGGATTCATCTATGTAAATGGGTTTGGCGGAGAGCACTTCGGAAGCCTGCATGATGCGGATCAGCTTTTCCTCGTTCATGCCGTAACCCTTCAGCATGGCGTCCATGTTCACTTCCGAAGCGCTGCTGAACATCCTCATTATCACTTCGTCCGCAGCCATTTCCATGGTGAAGATGGCCACTTTTTTGCCCATGTTCACCGCAGCGTGGGAAGCTATATTCAATGCCAGGGAGGTTTTACCCATGGCGGGGCGCGCGGCGATGATGATGAACTGGCCGGGCCTGAAACCGCCGGTGAGGCGGTCAAGGTCGCCGTAGCCACTTGGAATTCCAATCACCGGAATCTTCTTTGTAGCAATGGCGTCTATGGTTTGCAGCACCTCATGGCTGATCTCGTCAAAACGCTGGAATCCAATTTGGTGGGGGAGTTCGGCTATCTTGAAAATTGCCTGCTCAGCTTCGTCAACGATGTCTTTCACCGCTTTGGGCGAGCTGTAGCAGGATTCTATGATGCCGTTGCAGGCCACTATCAGATGACGCAGCAGGGCTTTTTCGGTGAGGATGGTGAGATGGTAGTCGAAATTTGCGCTGGAGACCACAAAGTCGGCCAGATCGTTGATGTAGGGTATTCCGCCGGCTTTTTCCAGGGTGTTATTGCGCTCCATACGGCTCGCCAGGGTCACGGGATCTGTTTCCACGCCTTCGTAGAATAGCTCGCAGATGGAGCGGAAAACCAGTTTGTTCGCTGCGCGGGAAAAGTATTCTTCCTTGATAGTCTCTATGCCTTTGCTCACGATGCCCGAATCTATGATCATGGCGGAAAGAACGCCGGCTTCGGCATTCACGTCTGCGGGCAGGGCGCGGTCGGAGATCTGGATTACGTCTTTGGGGGCGGATTCCTGTTTCTTAGCCATCTTTATGCTTCTCCACAAGTGCCCGGGCCACGTTTTCCGGCACAGAATCATTGAGTTCGGAGCCGAGTTCTGCCAATTGCCGTATCATAGAAGAAGAAAGGTACATATAGCGCAGGTTGGGCACCAGGAAAATGGTTTCGATGCCGGGATCGAGCTTGGTGTTTGTGAGGGCCAAAGCCAGTTCGTATTCAAAGTCAGAAACGGCACGCAGGCCGCGGATCATAACCCGGCATTCCTGTTTCCTGGCGAATTCCACCGCCAGTCCTTCAAAACCCAACACTTCCACGTTTGGGATGTGTTTAACAGCTTCAGTGCAAAGACGGATGCGCTCTTCGAAGCTGAAAAGATTCTCTTTGCCGGTGTAGTCCGCCACGGCCAGGATAACTTTTTCAAAAAGTCTGGCGGCTTTTTCCAGAATGTTCACGTGACCCAGGGTGATGGGGTCGAAGGTGCCGGAATAGATGGCTTTGCAGGTCATGGCACAGTCACCCTGCGGCGCAGCTTCTCAATGTCTTTTATTTCTTTGGGGATCTTGGCGGAAAGCACTTTGTGGCCGGTTTTTGTGACCAGCACGTCGTCTTCGATGCGCACGCCGAGGTTTTCCTCTGGAAGGTACAGGCCTGGCTCGACGGTGATCACGTTGCCCTCTTCCAAGACTGCTTCACGGCCGCCGAGGTCGTGGGTGTCCAAACCCAGGAAGTGGCTCACGCTGTGCATGTAATATCTGCCGACCTGGTCCTCGGAATCGATCAGGTTCAGGGCGATTAGGCCTTGCGCCAATCCCTTTTTGGTGATGTCGTTGAGCTCGGAAAGCTTCACGCCCGGTTTCACAGCCGCGATCACCTTTTTCTGCACGTCCAGCACGAGGCTGTAGATCTGTTTCTGTCGCGCTGTGAATCTCTTGCCGATAGGAAAGCAGCGAGTAACGTCTGCGCTGTAGCCGTTGCAGTCTGCGCCCACGTCCATCAACACCAGTTCGTTTTCCCCGATCTGGCAGTTGTTCTTTTCGTAGTGGAGAGTGGCGGCGTTGATTCCTGCGGCGATGATGGGGGCGAAACCCCAGGCTTGCAGGCCGTTCACCTGCATGCGGTAAAAGAGGGTTGCCTCCAGCTCGTATTCCATCATGCCTGCCGTGGCGGAAGTTACGATGTCTTCAATGCCCTGTCCGGTGATGTCGATGGCCTTTTGCAGCTGCTTCACTTCCCAGTTGTCTTTGATCTTGCGTAGAGGGGTGATGAGATCGTTCAATTGTTTGATCTGGATCTGTGGCTGGCGGTCACGAATGGGCTGGAGCATGTGCATGGCCAGGGTGGGCGGCTGGTTCAGGCCGGCGAAGCCAAGGTTGGCATGGATCACTTTGATGAGGGGGCACATGCCTGACAGGGTGGGGTAGAATTCGTCCAGATAGCGCACCTGCTTGATCCCGCTGATCCGTGTGGCTTCCTTCGCGTCGAGTTTTTCGCCTTCCCACACGATGCGTTCGGGGTCGCTGCGCTCGATGAAAAGCATGTCGTTGAAGCGGCTACCAAATTTGCCGGCTACATAGATAAGTTCGGGATGGTTGAGCCCGGTGAGGTAGAGGAAATTCTTGTCTTGGCTGAACTTTTGCAGTTTGCCCTGGGTATTGGCAAAAACAATAACGTATTCTCCGTCGGAAAGGAGCGCGGCCAGGCGTTCCCGGCGTGGTGCTGTGATCTCAGCAGTCATGGTACTTCCTTTTTCTAATTATCGTTGGCTTGGACACGGGAGGCGTTTTTGCCGTCTGCGGCTTTGCCGAAATCTAAAAAACTGAGGCTTTGGGTCTGGTTCGTGGTCACGGCTATTCCGTAACAGAAGTATTCGCGGAAGTCACTATCAACCAATTTGAGGTCCCAAGTTCCTGCGGTAACCGTCCAGATAGTGTTCCGGCCAGATTCAAGGACCCCGGCGAGGTCATTCGGGCCCCAATCCAGATCACCAGTGGGGGAGATGTAGACCTCGGCTATGGTTAATTCTGCATCGTTGGCAAAGGCGATGGCGCCGCCGGAGGGAAGAACGTCCACCGTGGAGATCAACCCCGGGCGCACAGTCTGCTCCACCCCGTTGGCGAAAACGTAATTGCCAATGAAGCTTACACTGAGGACGGCGGTTTCCTTGTAAAACAGCGACCAGTTCGACCATCCGCTGATCTTGCGCGGCTCTGAGTTAGCCACGCTTACCCAGATGTCGTCAGCGCTGCGGTTGCGAACCCTCAGTTCGCCTGGCGTGGTCGTGCAGGCCAAAAGCGGCAGAACTGTGCCCAGCAGCAGCAACAGCAGCAGCCCGTGTTTCATTGCATAGGCCCATCAACTCGAACCGACCGCTTTTCTGCGGGCGGTGCTGCCGGCAAAGGTGAATTCCGGGGCGCTGCCTTTGCTCACCACATCCGCGCTGATGCGGCAACCGCGAAGTTTTTCCATATCCGGAATGTCATACATGATTTTCAGCATGAACTTTTCCATGATGGCACGCAGCCCGCGGGCGCCCGCTTTTTGCTTGATGGCGATGCTGGCGATCTCGCGCAGGGCTTCGTGATCGAATTCCAGGTCCACACCATCCATCTGGAAGTATTTCTTGTACTGGCTGCAGATGGCGTTCTTGGGCTGGGTGAGGATGTCCACCAGCGCTTCTTCGCTGAGTTCGTGTAGAGTGCAGAGTACCGGCATTCGGCCTATTAGTTCTGGGATAAGGCCGTATTTCAGCAGATCGCTGGACACGGTCTGGTCAAAAATGTTGTATTCTTCGGTCACTCGGCCCAGCTTCACGTCGAAGCCGATGGCCTTGGTGTCCAGGCGTTCCTTGATTATCTTTTCCAGGCCGAAGAAAGCCCCGCCAACGATGAAGAGGATGTTTTTGGTATCCATTTCGATGAAGTCCTGCTGCGGATGTTTACGCCCGCCTTTGGGTGGAACGTTCACCTTGGTGCCTTCCAGGATCTTAAGCAAAGCCTGCTGCACGCCTTCTCCGGAGACGTCGCGGGTGATCGAGGGGGTTTCTGATTTGCGGCTGATCTTGTCGATTTCGTCTAAATAGACGATGCCGCGCTCTGCCTTGGCTACATCATAATCCGCGGCTTGCAGCAAACGCACCAGGATGTTTTCCACGTCTTCACCAACGTAGCCGGCTTCAGTGAGAGTAGTGGCGTCGGAAATGGCGAAGGGTACCTTCAGATAGTTGGCCAATGTCTGCGCGATTAGTGTCTTGCCGCAGCCAGTAGGTCCGATCATCATGATATTGCTTTTCTCCAGCTCGATAGAGTCTTTGTCGTCCTGGCGGAAGATGCGTTTGTAATGGTTATAGACCGCTACGGAGATGATCATTTTAGCCTGTTCCTGGCCGATCACATACTGGTCCAGATAGCTCTTAATCTCGCTGGGCCGGG